>Ga0255190_1000195_pt1 | contig 9969 bp, 8 predicted proteins | sample Miss_Miss_RepA_8_FD_189955 | JGI IMG/M metagenome (GOLD analysis project Ga0255190, IMG submission 189955) | Freshwater microbial communities from Mississippi River, Louisiana, United States - Miss_Miss_RepA_8h | ecosystem: Environmental > Aquatic > Freshwater > River | place: USA: Louisiana... | reverse complement strand
TCGAAACCACGTCACTGTCTGACAAAAGTTCGTCAAGCGATACCTTTTTTGCACCGAGTTCATTTGCAATTTTTGAATCAATTTCACTTCTCGAGTAGTAGATCACAGACATTCCGCAGGCTTTGGCTCGACGTGCCGTTGCGATGCCGATTGCGCCCATGCCTACAACACCTAAAACACGATTTGTTACACCTGTGCCGAGCATGTAATGCATGCCCCATTGCCAAGGGGTTTTTGACCTGATAACTCGCTCGCCTTCAGCCAAACGTCTTGTCACCATCAAGATCAATGCCAATGCAATATCTGCGGTTGCATCTGTCAAAACTCCGGGGGTATTCGTAACCGTGACTCCTCGAGTTTTGCAAGCCGCCACATCAATGTTGTTGTAACCGACTGCGACGTTGCAGACAGCCTTTAGTTGTGAACCGGCCGCATCAAGTAGCTCGTTGTCGACTTTTTCGGTCAGTAAAGTCACGAGAATATCGGCACCCTGAACTTGCTTAAGCAATTCTTGGCGGGTCATCGCCGTGTCTTGAGACCATGCCTGAGGTTTAAAACCGGCTTTGTGCAAAACCTCTAGTCCGGCATTCGGTATTTTGCCGGTGACGACAATCTTGCTCACTTCGATGAGACCCAAGCAGCCAGTTTTGACAGACCCTTTTCGATCTTCTCGTTGTCGATGCCGCTGTAAGCCAGTCGGATGTAGTTTCCTTTTTCGTCTGCTGCCGGACGACCAAAATGTCTGCGAGTACAAAACGACATGCCCGAGTTGTGAAGCGCGTCAAGTGCAAACTCGCCAACATCTGTGTGCCCAGTACGAGACATTGTTTCTGAAACTTCGGGGAATACATAGAACGCGCTATTCGGTGTGTGCACTCTCATGCCCGGAACTTTGTTGATGCCAGCAATGGTCGCATCTCTACGCGACTTGAGAACTCGAACTAAATCATTCGCGCCTGACTGATCACCATTAATTGCCTCAACACCAGCCCATTGAACGAATTGCGCAGTACAACTCTCTTCGTTTGTGTTTAGTTTCGAGATGCGGTCGACGATTTCGCGCGGTCCGATTGCTGCACCAAGTCGCCAACCGGTCATCGCAAACTTCTTCGAAAACGTATACAAAATGACAGTTCGATCTTGCATGCCAGCCAAAGAGATGATGCTCTTACTTTCACCTGCATAGCGAATGTCGAAATACGCCTCGTCTGACAGCACCCACAAGTTGTGTTTGTTTGCCAAGTCAGCCAGAGCTTGGCGCTCGGCGTCAGTCATTTCAGCAGCTAGCGGATTTTGTTGGTCGTTAAGAATCAATGCCTTCGTCTTGTTGTTTATCTTCGACTTCAGATAATCCAAATCGATTTGAAAGCCGTTCGGGGTATCGAGATATCGATACGGCACAGCAATGCCGTCATTGAATTCGATTTGGCTCTCGTAAATAGGAAACCCGGGGTTCGGATACAAAACTTCATCTCCAGGATTCATCACCGCACGCAAGAATTTTCCGATAACTGGTTTGCCGCCGGGCTGCACTGCAATGTTCTCTGGAGCAAACACAACATTGCGTTGCTTGCCAAGGCTCTCGGCAAGAGCAAGTCTCAATGGTGCAATGCCTGCGTTGGGACAATATCCAGTTTTACCCTCTGCTACTGCTCGCTGCATCGCTGCAGAAATGTTGGCAGGCGTAGGAAGATTTAGGTCTCCGAGGTGAAACGGAAACACTTCATTACCTTTTGATAACCAGTCTGCCGCGGTAGCCGCAACTGCGAAGGCTGTTTCAGTACCAAGTCGATCTAAACGATTCGCTAATTTCACATTGCCCCCGAGTTCTTTGACTTTTGCTGATCAAATACTAGACAAATAGTAATAGTTGTCGGGCTGGCGGGATTTGAACCCACGACCTCTTGTCCCCCAGACAAGCACGCTAACCAAGCTGCGCCACAGCCCGCATTTCAAATTTCAACGACTGTCAAGGTATCTCAGATAAACAGCGACACAACTCGCCACGCCAAATAACCGACCAAAAGCGCGACAAGCAACTTGAAATGCCACGGAACCTTCTCGTCTTCACCGTTTGATTTAGCAAGACCTTTGAGGTCAAGCGTCTTGTGGGTGACCGGCTGAGCTAAAGGTTTTCCGTTGATTGTGAACTCTGCGATTTCTCGTCCGCACTTTGGACATTTGCCCTCGAGAGTTAGAGCATTTGGTACGAAATATTTGGCGCACTCTTGACACCAAGGCATGGCTTTTTACTCAGCCCGCTTTCGCACGCGAATTTTGATCGGCACCGAACCAAACTCGAAACCTTCACGGATTGAACGCTCAAGATAACGCAAATAGGTTTGCGGCAACTCTTTGTTAACAAACAAAGTAAATGTTGGCGGATCTGATGCACCCTGAAGTGCATAAAGCACTCGCCCGCCGCTTGGTGCAGGCTGTTGCTGCTGAGCGCGAGCGATGACTCGGTTCACATCTCGGGTTGGCACTCGACGGTGATATTGCTCGATTGAATCTTTCAAGACGGGAAGAAGTTTTTGCACTCCTTTGCCTGTCAGCGCACTCATTTTAAGGACAGGCGCATCACCAACGAAAAATAGTTTTCGGCCAATTTCAATGTCGATCTCATCTCGCTGATCTGCGTTGAGAATTTCCCATTTGTTGAGAACGACAACAACGGGGCTGCCCGATGCATCGATGCGTTCGGCGAGTCTCTGATCTTGACTAGTGATGCCTTCAGTTGCATCAATCACGAGCAGGGCGATGTCAGACTCATCTACCGCACGAAGAGCGCGCACGAACGAGTAATACTCTGTCGATTCATCTACTCGACTGCGACGACGCATACCTGCAGTGTCGACGAAAGTGATCGGACCGTCTGGTGTTTGCACGACCGTATCGATCGAATCGCGAGTCGTTCCTGGCATATCGTGCACAACCGAACGGTCTTGACCTACGAGTCGATTAAATAGGGTGCTCTTGCCAACGTTGGGTCGACCGACGATTGACACGCGTGGAATGCCGGGTGTGCGGTTGGCGTCGTTGCGATCAGGCTTAATGACTTCTTGGTCGTCACCTTCGCGACGAGGGAGCCGCGCCAAGATCTCGTCAAGCACATCGCCAGCCTTGCGCCCATGAAGCGCTGAAACTGGGTACGGATCGCCTAGACCCAGCGACAAGAACTCCCATTTATCAAATTCACGTTTGTCGGTATCTACTTTGTTCGATACAACAAGAACTTCTTTGCCGCTTGTGCGTAGCCATTTTGCAATTGCTTGATCATCATCGAGTACACCTGCAGTTGAATCAACCACAAACAAGACGAGGTCAGCCTCTTTTACTGCCGCCTCAACCTGACGGCTTACTTTGCTGTCGAGTTCAGAGCCACCTGGCATCCAACCGCCAGTATCAACGACATTGAAATGGCGACCTTGCCACTCGACTTGGCGTTCAAAGCGATCGCGCGTAACGCCTGGTTGGTCTTGCACAATTGCAACCTGAGAACCCATAAATCGATTGAACAATGTGCTCTTGCCAACATTTGGCCGACCGATGATGACAACAGTTGCAAGGTTCGATGTCACACTTATCAGTTTACCTTTGCCACTTCAAGGTAATCTTCGAAGCGGTGAATAAGATCGAAAAAATTATTCTCGCATCACCTCGCGGTTTTTGTGCAGGCGTTGAAATGGCGATTAAGGCTCTTGCGTGGATGGTTCGTACATTCGATGCTCCCGTGTACTGCTATCACGAGATCGTTCACAACAAAATCGTGGTCGATCGGTTCAAGAAACTTGGCGTGATCTTTGTCGACGACTTGAGTGAGATACCACTTGGCAAACCAATAATGCTCTCGGCGCATGGTTCTGCCCCTCAAGTCGTGCAGCAAGCGATTGCTAAAGGAAGTTACGTCGTCGATTCGGTGTGCCCGCTAGTAACCAAAGTGCACCATGAAGTCAAGACGCGTGCATCGAAAGGTTTCCACATTGTCTACATCGGCCACGATGGGCATGAAGAAGCAGTCGGGACGATGGCGGTCGCACCAGATTCGATCACGCGCGTCGAAACACTTGCCGAGGTTGATGCGCTGCCAAGATTTGATGAGCCTGTAGCAATTTTGGCTCAAACAACGCTTTCACATCGCGATTGGAAAGATGTCGCCGAGGCAGTGAAAGTAAAATTTCCGGAAGTTTGGTCGCCAGGTAAAAGCGACTTGTGCTTTGCAACAACTAATCGTCAAGGTGCATTGATGAAAATTGCAGAACAGTGTGATGCGATCATTGTGATTGGCTCTGATAATTCATCGAACACGCGGGCACTAGAGAAACTTGCTCGCGAAGTCGGGTGCGAAAACGTCTATCGCGTCAACGATGTCTCCGAATTGCCAAAGTCGCTGACTGGCGTAGTCGGCATCACTGCTGGCGCTTCTGCCCCAGAAGAACTAGTCACCCAAATTATTGACCAGCTAGCACCCTCTCAAGGCGTCGAAGAGATAAAAATTGCTCAAGAAGACGAGTATTTTCCTCCACCACGTCATATTCGGCAATTGCAGATCGCAATTGAAACCGTAACTACGGTGATGCTTGGCGGCGCACTTACAGGCAGAAAAATTGTCGACGATCGCAAACTCGCGGCAAGCACCGTTCTTGCACTTTTGGCAAGCTAGATAAGAATTAGTTGCGCGGCGAAGCTCGCTGAGAGGCGCAACTAAAATTGTTGCTAGTTGCGCGGCGAAGCTCGCTGAGAGGCGCAACTAAAATTGTTGCTAGTTGCGCGGTACTTCGTGCCAGGGCTTGTCACGATCGACGCGAACATCGCCTGGTAACCCAAGAATTCGTTCACCGAGAATGTTCTTCATCACTTCTGTCGTGCCGCCTTCAATGCTGTTTGCACGACTGCGCAAAAATGCCTTCGGCACAGAATCAAAACTCATCGCCGTCTCTGGACGAACCATTTCGTAGCTGCCATAAAGCATTCCGTTTGCACCGAGCAGACCGACACAAAACTCGTAAGTGTCTTTGTTTAACTCGGCACTCGCAACCTTGCCGATAGAACCTTCAGGGCCGGGGGTGCCCATGCGACGGTTCTGACCTGCGCGAATGTTTGTCAAACGCAAAACCTCGGCTTTGATCCATAGTTTCATCAATTCATCTTTGGTTGCTGACGATTGCATTTCAGGTGACAGAGACTCCCAAATTTTTAAAGCTTCTCGAATCGGACCAGTGGCTTTGCGCGGAATTGCTCCTCCGATTGCAACTCGCTCGTTCATCAGAGTCGTCAAACTCACACGCCAACCATCACCCGTGCCACCCAAAGTTTCGGCGACTGGCACTCGAACATCAGTGAAATAAACCTCGTTAAATTCGGCTTCGCCGGTCATCTGACGCAATGGTCGCACTTCTACTCCAGGCGCCTTCATGTCGACTATGACGGCTGTAAGACCAGCGTGTTTGACTGCCTGGGGGTCTGTGCGCACAACCAACAGTCCGTACTTGGAGAGATGCGCGAGAGTTGTCCAAACTTTTTGTCCGTTAATGATCCACTCTTCGCCATCTCGCACACCCTTTGCCGACAATCCTGCGAAGTCAGAGCCAGAGCCCGGCTCGGAAAATAGCTGACACCAAATTTCTTCGCCTGTGAAAAGTGATCGCAGATATTTCTTTTTCTGCGCGTCGGTGCCCCACTGAATGATCGTCGGTGCACACATTCCGTATCCGATTGGATTGCGAGCATAACTTGATGGTCCGTTCGCCGCCGCAATTGCTTCATTAACAATCTTCTGATATTTAGGCGACGCCCCTAAACCACCGTTACCAACCTCAAAATGCACCCATGCCAAACCAGCATCGAATTGCGCACCCAAAAATTCGATGGCTTTCGTTTTATTTGGAGGATATTTTTCGAGCAACGTATCGACCAAGGCGCTGATCTCGGCATCAGTAATTACATTTTCAGTTTCTAGGGCAACCATGATTCACCTAACTTACCCGTCTAAAACAAAGATTCTGAAGTTGGCAGACAGATATCAAAACCGACTAGTTTTCAAATATGTTTCCGGGGGCGATCGCTGCTGATGCGCCAAATCGACCGGCCGTCATCATGGCATCAACGGGTCAAATAATCACCTTCAAAGAACTAGATGATGCCGCTAACCGCCTGAGCCAAGTGTTGCGAAGCGCTGGCCTTAACCCCGGCGATCATGTTGCGTTTTGTATCGAGAATCACCCCCGTTATTTCGAAATCCTATGGGGATGCCACTATGCGGGGCTTATATATACGGCTTGTTCGTCACGACTGACGACCGACGAGCTCAATTACATAATCAACGATTGTGGAGCAAAGGCATTCATCACAAGCAAACACAAAGCTGACCAAGCCGCCGAGGTGGCCAACACGACACCGAATGTTTCATTGCGTCTGATGCTCGACGGAAAAATAGCCGGCTACGACTCTTACGAAGACACAGTTTCGAAAGCACCTGCTACTGAGTTGAGCAACCGCGTCGATGGTGTCGACATGCTTTATTCAAGCGGTACCACCGGTCGCCCAAAAGGAATCAAACTCGGACTAGCAATGACCCCCCTAGGCACGCCAACTTCACTAAGCGGGCTGTGTTCAATGTTGTTCGCGATCGACAAAGACTCGATATATCTCTCTCCGGCTCCGCTTTATCATGCTGCACCCCTGCGCTTCACAATGACGACACATCGACTGGGCGGCACTGCAATCATCATGGAGCATTTTGATGCCGAAGAGTATTTGAGGTTGATCGCCAAACATAAAGTCACACACTCACAGCTTGTGCCGACAATGTTCGTGCGAATGTTGAAACTTGACGAAAAGACGCGCAGTCAGTTCGACACATCAAGTCTGAAGTGCGCAATTCACGCTGCGGCACCATGCCCGATCGAAGTGAAGAAAAAAATGATCGACTGGTGGGGCCCGGTAATTCACGAGTATTACGCAGGCAGCGAAGGCAACGGTTTTGTCTATTGCAATTCTGAACAGTGGCTTGCCCACCCGGGCACCGTCGGCGTGGCGCTTAATGCGACCGTTCACATTTGCGACGAAGATGGCACCGAATTGCCACTCAACGAATCTGGCACGGTTTACTTCGAGAGCAATGTCAATTTTGAATATCACAACGATCCAGAAAAGACGAAGAGTTCTCGAGATCCGCTCGGGCGCGGATGGACAACACTCGGTGATGTCGGCTATCTAGATAAAGATAATTTTTTATATCTGACAGACCGCAAAGCCTTCATGATTATTTCGGGTGGAGTAAATATTTATCCGCAAGAATCAGAAAATGTTTTGATTAATCATCCAAAGGTTGTCGACGTCGCCGTCTTTGGTGTGCCAAACGAAGAGTTTGGCGAAGAAGTCAAAGCAGTCGTTCAGCCAGTCACAATGCCGAAGAGCCCAGAAGAGGCTCTCGAGCTCGAGGGCGAATTGAAAGCTTTTTGCCGTGCCTCACTCGCCGATCTCAAGTGTCCACGCTCGATTGACTTTCGCCCCGAACTACCGCGACATCCAACGGGCAAACTTTACAAACGTTTACTTAAAGATGAATATTGGAAGAATGCGGGCCGCGCAATTTAATTGTGCGCAAACCTAAGTTTTCGCCTAGTGAAACATCCCTTTCTCAAACATAACTCTCCTCTCGCCTTTGCTCACCGTGGTGGCGCGAGCGACGCGCCAGAAAACACAATGCCAGCGTTTCAACGCGCAATAGATCTCGGATACATATATATAGAGACTGATGTGCATGCCACCAAAGACGGTGTCTTGCTTGCGTTTCATGACGACGACCTGTCGCGAACTTGCGGAAGGCCCGGTTTGATCAGCGAACTGAATTATGACGAAGTCAAGAATGCCCGAGTCAACGGCACTGAACCAATACCGCTACTCGAAGATTTGATTTCTACATGGCCAAACGCCCACATCAACATCGACTGCAAATCAGATCAAGCACTGATGCCACTCACATCGCGCATTGCCCGTGGAGATCTATTTGATCGAATTTGCGTTGGCTCGTTCAGCGACAAACGGCTCAATAGTTTGCGCGACCAATTCGGTGAGGACTTGTGCACATCGATGGGTCCAAGAGACGTAACCAAGTTACGTTTAGGCAGTTGGGTACGCCGCTCGGGCAGCTTTCGAAATATCCATGCCGCTCAAGTGCCAGTCAGTCAAGGGCCGCTAACAATCGTAGATAAATCGTTTATTCAGGCGGCTCATAATGCTGAGATCCAAGTGCATGTTTGGACCATCGACGACGAAGACGAAATGGTTCGGCTATTAGATCTGGGCGTTGATGGCATAATGACCGACAGGCCCGAATCTTTAAAAAAAGTATTAGTTTCGCGTAATGCCTGGCATGGCAACTGAGATATTGTTAGCACCATGAGAGTAGATGCCAACTTTTTCTGCACAGTTCCAATGGATGACGCCGGAAAGGTAGCGCCAAAAAATAGACGCTACGGCAACGACAGCGTCATCGAGTGCTACAAGAATCTTGTCGCTTGGGCCAAAACCGCCGACGAAGTCGGAATCGACACGATGTGGCTTACCGAGCACCACTTTCAATACGAGGGCTACGAAGTTTTGCCGAATCTGATTTTGTTTGGTCAACACCTGACGAGCGTCACAAAAAATCTTCGCCTTGGTCAGATGTTCAATGTCTTGCCACAGTGGCACCCATTACGGCTCGCTGAAGATTTCGCAATAGCCGACATCGTCACTGGTGGTCGAATGGAGTTCGGCGTTGGCCGTGGCACAGTGCCGCGCGAGGCATGGAGTCTTGGCACGGTTGTTGCTTCAGGCGACAATGCAATGAGCGCTGAACATGACCGAATCAACCGCGAGATATTCGAAGAAAGCATGGAAGTCATAAAACTTGCTTGGTACAACGAGCGCTTCTCGTATCGCGGCAAACACTTTGTGTTTCCTCCCGATGAGATACCTGATCGCGGCAGCTACGTGGACGACTTGACTTTGATACCAAAGCCACTTCGCCATATTGATGTTTATCAACCAGTAACTTCGCCCGAGACAATTGAATATGTCCCGAGAGCTGGACATAAGGCCGTCTATTGGTTGCAGAACGCCGATAGTCAGAAACAGAAGTGGGATCGATACGCCGAAATTCGCCAAGACATGGGTGACCCAGTTGGACCAGGCGAAGATCGAACTTTGGTAATGAACATCCATGTTGCAAAGACACGTGAGAAAGCAATGATCAAGGGCAAACCTGGTCACGACGAGTTCGCCAACTTTCTGTCGCCGTACGGTCGCTTTTCTTCGTATCGCAACCCGGATGGCAGCAAAGTTGCTTTCAATCACTGCCCAACGGTTCAAGAATCAATTGACCAGAAGATTCAAATCATTGGGTCAATCGATGACGCTGTCGACACTTTAGGTTTTTGGCGAGACTTACTCGACCTCAAAAACATTTGCTTCTTTTTTGACTACCCCGGCGTAACACGAGAAGAAATGTCAGAGCAAATGCACCTTGTTATCGAAGAGGTTTTTCCAAAACTAGGTGAAAAAGTTGAACGACGACCTCTGCCAAACCTTCAGCCACTCATTTAAAAATCAGTTGACCTAGCGAGCAGACAGAAATGTTGCTGCAGAACTGCAAAATCGACGGTTACCCGCAACTACAAGACGTCAGAATCGTCGGCGATCTAGTTTCAGAAATTGCGGCTGACCTTGTTGCATTCGAAAGTGAACAAGTCATTGATGCGCACGGCTCACTTCTGACCTGTTCTCTTGCCGAGCCACACGCTCATCTCGACAAAGCATTTTTGGCTGAACGAATTCATAATCCAACTGGAGACCTGATGGGTGCAATCATGGCGATGGAAGCGTCACGCGATCAAATAACAGTCGCTGACACGATTGAACGTGCAGAACGCGCCGTGCGACTAATGGTCTCGAACGGAGTCACAGCAATTCGCACGCATGCGG
>Ga0255190_1000192_pt1 | contig 9997 bp, 4 predicted proteins | sample Miss_Miss_RepA_8_FD_189955 | JGI IMG/M metagenome (GOLD analysis project Ga0255190, IMG submission 189955) | Freshwater microbial communities from Mississippi River, Louisiana, United States - Miss_Miss_RepA_8h | ecosystem: Environmental > Aquatic > Freshwater > River | place: USA: Louisiana... | reverse complement strand
GTATCGATGACGTACACCGTGACACCGGCGCCCGACTGAGTGCGGGTGTAACGATTGTTGAGCGGCAGCGCGCGTTGGTCGATGCGATCGAGACCCCACGACAATGGCGCAACTCCTCCGTCAGATGCAGCACGGGGCGTGACTGCATCAGAAGCCGACGATGGGTTACTCGTGCCCACGCTGTTGGTCGCCGTGACGGTGAAGGTATACGGCGTGCCGTTGGTGAGACTCGACACCACACACGTAAGGGCGCCGGTAGTTGCACAGGTGCGCCCACCAGGCGATGCCGTGACGGTATAGGCGGTGATGGTGGCGCCACCGTCGCTCTCGGGTGCGGTCCAATACACGGTGGCGCGGGCATCACCTTCGACGGCACGCACGCTGCGGGGCACGCCAGGTTTCTGTGCAGGTGGTGCTTCGGTGAAGGCCCAGTTGAACACGGTGGAACCCTTGCGACTGCCGTAGCCGTCGATGGCGACCCAATACTGCGTGTCAACGACGGGTGCGAATTCGATACGGCTCCAGTTGCCGCCACCAGCGTCGTCGTTGGTGCGAATCGTCGTGAGCGCATTCACCGCGCTGCCGGTATACACACCGAGCAACGTGTCGAAATCACTGCCCATCGTGTCGAGCACCAACGTGCCGGCCGCGCTCGCGGTGTACGAATACCAGATTGACGCCGAGGCACCGAAGCCGCCGTGGTTCGGCTCGCCAGTCTCGCGGGTGGCGGTGCGGGTCGAACTGTTCGCGCGACCCGAAGTTCCGGTGATTGCAATCGCGCCGCTGAACGGGTCATTCACGAGTGCCGCAATCGGCGTGACGGTTGCCGACACACTCGAGGCGACACCACGGCCAGACGAGTTCACTGCACTTACGCGGAAGACGTGGGCGGTTCCGACCGTGAGCCCTCGCAACGACGCAAATGTCGTGGTGCTCGTGCCGTCGGTGAAAGTAGTCCAGGTCGAACCCGAATCAGTCGAATACTCCACCACATAGTCAGTGATCGGCGCACCGCCGTCGGAGGTCGGAGCGTCCCAGTCAAGTTCGACGACGGCCGGCAATGCAACGCCGACGAGATTGAGTGGTGCACCCGGCACGGCCGGCGTGAGCGGTGTCATTGGCTCGGTCGAATCAGAATTCGGACCGTAGCCGATCAAGTTGTAGGCGCGCACACGGAAGATGTGTGCCACGCTGTCGGTGAGCCCAGTCACCGTGCGCGCGAGATACTGACACGTGCAACCGACGACGCCAGTGTCTTGTGGCCAGGTGGTCCAGGTGCTACCACTGTCGGTTGAAAAATCAATGGTGTAGCCGCGCAAGCCTGAGCCGCCGTCAGAAGTTGGTCGCTCCCAACGCAGCGTGATGCGATTCGGCCCCGCCTCGGTGGCAACGAGATCTTCTGGGACGCTGGGAATACCGGGTGCCTGCGTCACCGTAGACGACGGATCAGAGTTGCCTGCCGAGTTGGTGGCGCGAACGCGGAATTTATACTCGCGCCCCGAGACGAGGTCATACACCGTGGTGAACCACACACCGCCGGCTCTGCCACCAGTGCCGGTGACGAGCGAGGTAGTCCAGGTGACACCACCATCACCCGACTGCTCAACGATGTAGCCGGTGATGAAACCGCCGCCGTCAGCGGTGGGAATCTGCCACTCCAACCCCACCGACATGGTGTTGACGGTGGTCACCGTCAGATTGCGCGGAGCACTCGGCGCATTCACCTGCCAGGGCACGGCAGTGACCACCCCTGAGGGGCCACCCGTACCGATTGCGTTCGCACCGCTCACGCGGAACGAATACGTAGTGCCGTTGGTGAGACCCGTCACTGTTGCGGTGAGCGAGGTCGAGACACCGTCACTAAAGGTGGTCCAGTCGTCTGCACCGTCAGCCTTGTATTCGATGACATAGTCGGTGATCGCCGAGCCGCCATTTTGCGTGGGTGCAGTCCAGCGCAACACCACTTGCGCTCCGCCTGCGGTAGCCGTCAAGCCGGTGGGCACTGACGGCACACCGATGGCTGCACGCACCACATCGGTTGGCGCACTCGTACCAGCAGAGTTCACAGCACTCACACGGAATGAATACGTCGTGCCGTTGGTAAGACTCGTCACGGTCGCGGTCGTGGCGGTCGAAACGCCGTCAACGAACGTCGACCACGTTGAGCCGTTGTTCGACGAATACTCAATGAGATAATCGCTGACGGCAGCTCCACCTGTTTGCGTCGGTGCCGTCCATGACAACTCTGCTTGTGCGACGCCAGGTATCACGACGAGCGAACGCGGGTTACTGGGGGCTTCGGGGGCCGGCGGAGTCCAGCGGGCGCGGGTGTAGAGCAACAAGTTCGGTGAGCCTGAGCCGGCACTCGTAACCACATCAGGTGTGGCAAATGAACTCAGGGTGCTCGCAATCTGAGCTGGTGTATCACCTGGCTTTTCTTCGAGCAATAGTGCAGCGGCTCCGGCCACGTGCGGCGCAGCCATCGACGTGCCCGACAACATTCGTGTTGCAGAAGACGACGAGTGGTAGGCCGACAACACGCTCACACCTGGCGCGAAAATGTCGAGTATCGAACCGAAGTTGGAGAACGAAGCGCGTGCATCGGTTGACGAAGTGGCGCCCACCGTGATGGCAAGTGGCTCTGATGCGGGTGAGTAACTCGATGCCACACGATTGTTGTTGCCAGCGGCCACCACCATCACCACGCCGTCATTCACAGCTTGACGAACCGCCGTGTTAACCGCCGTGGAGAACCCGCCACCGAGGCTCATGTTCGCCACCGCAGGCACGCCGGCTGCGTGATCAGCTGTCACCCAGTTGACACCAGCGATGACGTCAAAGAAACTGCCGCGACCTGCGCACGACAGCACGCGCACCGGCACGATCGTGACTGCCTTAGCGACACCATAGGTCTGACCGCCTATGGTGCCAGCCACGTGCGTGCCGTGACCATTGCAGTCTTCTGAGCCGCGGCCATCGTTGATGCGTGTGTGGCCCGCCACCACGCGTCCACCAAACTCACGATGGTCACTGCGCACTCCAGTGTCAATCACATAGGCGCGCACACCTGAGCCGGTGAAGTTGTAGGAGTAGTTCGAGTCAAGTGTGCGAGAGCGTTGGTCGATGCGGTCAAGACCCCACGGTGGGCTCGCTTGATCGGCTTCGAGACCAACAACTCTGTTCTCCTCAATCGCGAGCACATTCGAATCAGTGGCGAGCAACGACAACTCGCTCTTTGACAGTCGCGCGCCAAAGCCGTTGAGCACTTCAGTGAAGGTGCCAAGAATCGTGATGCCGTTGTCGGCCTGCGCGCTGGCAAACGCAGCAGCACCAACTCCGCTGCGCAACGTGACGATGTATTCAAAGGGAATGTGGTCACCGATGTTCAGGTCATCGACACTTGGCACCACGGTGGTGGAGGTGGTGCTCGATGTTGATGTCGATGTTGAAGTTGATGTCGATGTTGACGTGCTCGACGTTGTTGATGACGTTGACGTCGTCGGGCCAGCCGTCGTGCTCGGCGCAGCCGTCGTCGACGTTGTCGTACTCGTCGTCGACTCATCCGTCACGCCCACCGAGAACGTGGCGTCGGGTTCGACCACCAACACCTGCGGATCTTTCTTCAAGCGACGCACATCGCTCGCATCAAGTTCGGCGACGAAACCTTTCACCTTGCTGGAGAACACGTCGTTGACGTCGTTGCCGAGCGACTCTTCTTTGTTGACTTTCGAGGCAACACTGGCGTTCTCGGTGAGAATCACCACGTAGTCCTTGGTCGGGCTCGTGTTGCTCGGTACCACAACGGCACCGGGCGTCGCCGCAGCAGTCGGCGCAACCGGCAACACCGCACCAACGAGCCCGAGGGCGACGATGAGGGGCAAGCGCCCAGAGATTCGCACGACTATCTAACGGCAGGGTACCCCCTGATTGTGACATCTTTTTGACCTGCGCCTACCCTGTGGTGGTGATGCCCGACACCCCAGAGTCGCCGCACCCGAATACCCCTCAGTCGCTGCAGCCCAACATCCCAAGTGCGGTGGTAACTGGCGCCAATTCGGGCATCGGTCGGGCCACCGCGATCACCCTGGCCAAGGCCGGGTACCACATTTATGCCACCGTGCGGGGGCTGGCCAAGGCCGACAAGCTGCTCGCCAAGGCCACCACCGAGGGGGTGAATGACCTCATCACCCTCATCGAAATGGACGTCGCCGACTCGGCGTCGGTCAACCGCGGCTTTGCCGAGATCTTCACCTCCACCGACCACGTCGACGTGCTGGTCAATAACGCCGGTGTTGGTGGCAATGCAGTGACCGAAGAATGCCCGATCGAGACGTACAACGAAGTCTTCAACATCAATCACAACGGCTCGGTGCGCTGTATTCAGGCCGTACTGCCCGGCATGCGCGCACGGCGCAGCGGCACCATCGTGAACGTGTCGTCGGTCGTCGGCAAAATCACCGCTATTGCCCAGTCACCGTATTACGTGTCGAAGTGGGCAGTCGAAGGCATGAGCGAAGGTCTCGCCCAAGAACTTGCGCCATTCGGTATTCGTGTTGCAATCATCGAGCCCGGTGTTACGCGCAGTTCGATCTTTGCCAAGAACATCGATGCGCCAAATCAATCTGGCGCCTATGACGCGCACTATCGCAGATTGTTCGCCTTCTACGCAGAGGGAATCGCCAAGGCGACGCCCGCCGAAGAAGCCGCAGCGACGATCCTCGAAGCCATCACGACGCACGAGCCGCGTCTGCGCTGGCGCTGTTCGTGGGGCGCAGATGAACTCATTCGTGCGCGCGAATCAATGACTGATGAAGAATGGGTCGCGCTCGGTCAACACGACGATGACAATGCGTACTACGACGAGTTCGAGCAACGGTTCGGTCTCGACATTCGCCCGAAGGTCTGAGCTCGTACGTGACCGACCACCCTGGGCGACCGCACTGACCTAACCCACTGAGTGGCCACACCTCAAAGTTGACAAAACGGGTCAACATTTGGTTGACTGTGGGTTGATACCACCACGCAGTTCGCAACCGCACAACGAGAGGCCCTCCAATGACCATCCGACTTGGCGACATCGCTCCCGACTTCACTGCCGACACGACCCAGGGTCGAATCTCGTTTCACCAGTGGCTCGGCGAATCGTGGGGCGTGCTCTTTAGCCACCCGAAAGATTTCACCCCAGTGTGCACCACGGAGCTCGGCTACGTCGCACGAATCAAGCCCGAATTCGACAAACGTAACGTGAAGGTGATTGGTTTGTCGGTCGACCCCGTCGACTCGCATGTGAAGTGGGAGGCCGACATTGCCGAAACCCAAGGCACGCCGGTGAACTTCCCGATGATTGGTGACTCTGATCGCAAGGTGAGCGATCTCTACGGCATGATTCACCCGAACGCAAATGACACGCTCACGGTGCGCAGTGTGTTCGTGGTAGGGCCCGACAAAAAGGTGAAACTTTCCATCACGTATCCCGCGTCAACTGGTCGTAACTTCGACGAAATCTTGCGCGTCATCGACTCGTTGCAGCTCACCGCAAAGCACAAAGTGGCGACGCCAGCGAATTGGAAGCATGGTGACGATGTGATCATTGGTTCAGCCGTCAGCGACGACGAAGCGAAGCAGCTGTTTCCCCAAGGCTGGAAGACAGTGAAGTCGTATCTGCGCGTCTTGCCACAACCGAAGTAAGAAACTCACCGCATTCGTAAGTGCTTCACAACTAGCCTGACGATGTGACTTCACTCCCCCCACCAACGGCCACCAACGCGACTCACGCAGCCCACGCGAAAGGTGCCACCAAGATCTACGGCACTGGTGACAGCGAGGTGCGCGCCCTCGATGACGTCGACGTTGCCTTTCAGCGTGGCAAGTTCACCGCAATCATGGGCCCGAGCGGGTCAGGAAAGTCCACCCTCATGCACTGCATCGCCGGGCTCGACTCACTCACGAGCGGATCGGTGTCCATCGGCGACACCGATCTCTCGAAACTGAGCGACAAGGCACTCACGCAACTGCGCCGCGACAAGGTCGGATTCATCTTTCAGGCGTTCAACTTGATACCCACGCTCACGGCGTACGAGAACATCGTGTTGCCGTTGACCCTTGGCAAGAAGAAGGGCGATGAGACGTGGATCAACCGAGTGATCGACACCATCAGCCTGCGCGACCGCCTCGAGCACCGACCGAGTGAGCTTTCCGGCGGCCAGCAACAGCGCGTTGCAATCGCCCGTGCGCTCGCCAGCCAACCCGACATCATCTTCGCCGACGAGCCAACGGGCAACCTCGACTCAAAGACGGGCACCGAAGTGCTCACGTTCATGCGCCGCGCTGTTACCGACCTCGGCCAAACCATCGTGATGGTGACCCACGACGCCACGGCTGCTAGCTATGCCGACCGAATCGTGTTTTTGGCGGACGGCAAGGTGGCTGGCGAGATGTTCTCGCCGACCGCGCAGAAGGTGCTCGACTATCTGAAGCACCTCGGCGAATAAGTCGCCTATGTTGCGACTCGCCCTCAAGATGACCTGGGCCCGCAAGGGTCGCCTGGTGCTCACCTCGCTTGCGATCATTCTTGGCACCGGGTTTTTGTCGGGCACGTTCGTGTTCCGCGACACCATCAACCAAACGTTCGACCGATTGTTCTCCGACGTCTTCCGCGACGTAGACGCCTACGTGCGCTCGACTGCCTTCATTGAACTCGACTTCGGCGGCGAGCAACGCGCCGGCACACCGATCTCTGCTCTCGAGACGGTTCGAAATGTCGAAGGCGTTGTTTCAGCGACTGGCGACATTCAAGGGTTCGCTCGAGTGATCGGCAAAGACGGTAAACCCCTTGGCAGCGAGGGCGGCGGTCCACCGACTTTCGGCAGCATCGCTTCCGATGATTCTGCAGGCCTGTGGAGCGTGGTTGAAGGTCGACTGCCCAACGGCCCCAAGGATGTGATGCTCGACCGCGCCACCGCTGACAACGGCGAATTCATCATTGGTGACACCGTAAGGGTGATCGCTGCGCGTGGCGCACGCGAGTTCACACTGGTCGGTATCGCGTCGTACGGCGACATTTCGTCACCGGGTGGCGCCACGTTCGCTCTCTTCGACCAGCCGACAGCGTCGGAGTTCTTGCTCGAGCCTGGCTTCGTCGATGCATTCCTCATCGAAGGTGACGATTCGGTCAGCGACGAAGTGCTCGCCCAACGCATCGATGCCGCACTCGCCGACGAGTTGAAACTCGAAACGCTCACCGGTGCCGAGATCACTGCCGAAGTGCAGGGCCAGATCAAAGACGTACTGAACATCTTCTCCACCTTCCTCATCGTGTTTTCCTACATCGCTCTTGGCATCGGCTCATTCGTCATCTACAACGTGTTCTCCATCACCGCCGCACAGCGACAGCGCGAGAATGCATTGCTGCGGGCCATCGGCGCAAGCCGTCGCCAAGTGTCGCGCGCGCTGCTCGTCGAGGGCACACTCATGGGGGTGGTGGGTTCATTACTCGGCTTTGCCGTCGGCATCGGACTGTCGCAGTTGCTGAATGCACTGCTGAAGGCGACTGGCTTCGAAGTGCCAACCGCAGGGTTGGCGATCAAACCTGGCTCGCTCGTCAACACGATGATTGCGGGTGTGAGCGTGACCGTCTTTGCCGCGTGGTTGCCGGCACGTAGAGCCGGTCGCGTGCCGCCGCTTGCGGCATTGCGCGATACTGCGCTCGATACGGCCGGCAACCTGAAGCGCCGTGTGATCATCGGTCTGGTGTTGATTGCACTCGGCGTGGTGGGGCTCATCGCAGCCAGCAACGACGCACCAATTCAAGTGCTCGGCCTCGGCGTGCTCGGAGTGTTTGCCGGCATTCTGGTGCTAGGGCCAGCGATTGCCCGACCGGTGGCACTTGCTCTCGGCAAGCCCGTCGCCGCGCTGCGCGGAGTTAGTGGCACCATGGCCCGACAGAACGCTGCCCGTAATCCCAAGCGCACGTCTCGCACTGCCGCACCCGTGTTGCTCGGCGTTGCACTCGTCACGGCCTTCACTGCACTCGCCGCCAGTATTCGTTCAGAGATTCGCGACACCTTCGGTGCTGCGTTCAGCGGTGACTTCGCACTCACCGTCGACTCACAAGGTTTCGGCGGGATTCCGCTATCGGTCACCGATCAGATTGCCGGCCTTGATGGCGTCGCGCAGGCCACGGGGGTCGGCTTCACCAGCGTGCGCATCGTTGACCCCAACGACACCACCGTCGACCCGGCTTCGATGATGCGTGGCAACTTCGTGCAGACCATCAACCCCGCCACCATCGTCGGTCTCTTCGACCTCGGCGTCACCGAGGGCGACCTCTCGTCGCTCGGCCGCGACGGACTCTTCGTCGACGCGGGCCGCGCCACCGAACGCGGCTGGCAAGTCGGCACGCGCCTGCAGGTGATTCGCATCGACGGTGCGGTTATCGATGCCGAAGTGCGCGGGCTTGTCTCAGGTGAGACGAGCTTTGCCAACTACGTCGCCAGCCGCGAGATGTTCGCTGATGCACCCACCCCAATCTTTGATTCGTTCGTCTACATCAAGGCGGCACAAGGTGCGGCGCTCGATGAAGTGGAAGCCCGTATTGCTGCCATCAGCAGCGATGCCGGCATCGGTACTCTGCAAAGCAAAGAGGGCTTCATCGACGCACAAGCGGCGCAGATCAATCAGGTGCTCGGATTGATTTACGGTCTGCTTGGGCTATCAATCATCATCGCCATCGTCGGTATCGTCATCACACTGCTGTTGTCGGTGTTCGAACGACGACGAGAGATTGGTCTCTTGCGCGCCGTCGGCATGACTCGCGCACAAGTGCGCACCACTGTGCGTTGGGAAAGTGTCATCACCTCGCTGCTCGGTGCGGTCACCGGCGTGGTGCTAGGCATCGTGATGGGTGTTGTGGTGGTGGCGGCACTCGCCGACGACGGTGACGGCATTACCTTCCGCTTGCCGGTAACGGGCACGCTCGTGATCGTGGTGATTTCGTTCATCCTTGGTGTGGTCGCCGCGATCTATCCGGCGTGGCGCGCCACGAAGGTAAACGTCGTCGAGGCGATCAGCACCACTTAACGGTTACGACGCGTCATCGAGCGGCTCAGCAAACACCCGTGCGGCGGGGTGCTGATCGGTCGGCGTGTCATCAATGAGACGTCGTGGTGCCGTCACTGATGGAGTGTGCACGGTTTGGCATCCGCTGCACCAATACAGCACACGGTTGGCTTCGCCATGATGGGTCACCCGCACGAGTTCGCCGCAACGTGCACACTTTTTGCCTTGCCGACCGTAGACGGCGAGGCCTCCGTCAACGCTTGGTGCGGTGATACGTGCAGTTCGTGACACGTTGGCACGCAACATTTCGTGCGCCAGGTCGACGAGATCACGACACTCATCGCGCGACAAGTCACCCACCTTCGCCCACGGGTGCAGCTCGGTGGCCCACAACAGTTCGCAGCGATACACGTTGCCCACGCCGCACATCACACGTTGGTCGAGCAAGACTTCGGCAACGCTCGTCTCCGCGGGGTCATACGACATCATGCGCCGCACGCACTCGTCGAAGTCAACGTCGGGCTGACACAGATCGGGCCCAAGTGAGCCGAGGATCGGATGCCGGCGTGGGTCGAAGTCGCGATACGTCTCGACAATCGGCGCAGAAAAACAGACGGCCTCCCAGTCGGCGGTGCCGATCACCACGCGCGCGCGACGCGGCGGCTTGCGCCAGCGTTCACCTGGTCGATACACGTGCCATGAACCGGTCATCCGCATGTGGGTGTGCAGCACGATGCCGTCATCCCACACGATTTCGAGGTGCTTCCCCCGACTGCGTACTTCCTCGATCGTTTGACCGACGCGCGGCAGCACGCTGGTGATTCTTGGGGCTTCAAATCTCGTCATCTTCTTGCCGATGAGTGCCGTGCGTAACGCGGCGGCTGCACGATAGATCGTGTCGCCCTCTGGCATGGCGAAAAGAGTACTTCGCAATAGGTTG
>Ga0255190_1000190_pt1 | contig 10010 bp, 4 predicted proteins | sample Miss_Miss_RepA_8_FD_189955 | JGI IMG/M metagenome (GOLD analysis project Ga0255190, IMG submission 189955) | Freshwater microbial communities from Mississippi River, Louisiana, United States - Miss_Miss_RepA_8h | ecosystem: Environmental > Aquatic > Freshwater > River | place: USA: Louisiana... | reverse complement strand
AGAATCGTTGCGAACGCGGGTCGGCCAGCATGCGCTTTAGTTGAGCCGTCAGGACCTCCGGCTTCCTGAGCTTTCCCTGCTCGGCGAGCTGCAGCAATTCGTCGTCCGGAATGCTGGACCACAAAAACACGGAGAGGCGGCTGGCAAACTCCAGCTCACTGATCCTGGCCGGGGATTTGGTCCCGTTGGCCTTCAGTCTTGGAGTCAGGTGGAGGAAGGATCGCAGTGAAGCGAGGAACCCCTTGGGCTCGCTGGCCTCCTCTCTTTGCGTCAGGTAGAGGAACTCGGGGGTGGCCAGCGCAGTCGCCAGCACTTCCACCATGGCCTCTTCAAACGTTCGGAACTCTGGCCGATACTTCGCGAACAGGGCCATGAACTGATTGATTTCCAGGGCGGTGACCGGGCGCCGCCAAACGCGTTTTAGGAATCGGTTCAGCACCTCGCGGCCATAGGTCTGCTCGTCACCCTTGTGGTTGCTCGCAATGAAGATGTCAGTGTGCGTCTTCGGGGGCCATTGCTCGTAAAACGGAGCGACGATTTCGATGCGGTCGATCAGAATCTGGAGCGGTTCTTCGCCGCCGGTGGCATTCGAGACGTTGAGGATGTGCAGGAACTCATCCCGCCTGGGGAACGTCGTGGTGAGCTTGCGGAACGGGTTCCGTTGGATGTCACCCAGCGGGATATCGAAGTAAATGAATTCGGGGTTGTCGGCCGATGCCGTGACCGGGATGTCGTGCTCGCTGACCACCTGCGAGAAGTTGGCGTTGTTGCTGGTGTGGGCGCTGAAAATCAGACGCAGGCTTGCGTATTCGTCCGGCTTCATCGTCGAGCGACCAGCACGGATGCGAACGCGCATGGTGCCCTCGTCGGGCAGAAAGCGATCCAGATCCAGCTTTACCTCGCTGGCCCGGGGAAGCACCAGCACCACCGGCGAAACGGCGGGATTCTCTCCTGCAACGGCCTCCGCCCGGGGCAGCGACTTGCAACCGGGAAACGGGAGGCTCGCGCCGGTCTCCCGATTAAATAACTGCCTCTGATTCCTGGCCTTCTTGGTGTTCGCTTGCTTTTCGGCCCCCTTGGCATCCTTTCCGGACGCCGCCTTGTCCATCTCCTCCTGCATCGAGATGATGTAGGTGACGCCTGGTGGACGATCCCCGCTTACCGTGGCTCGCTTGAGTGCTTTCAGCCCGATCTCACGATAGGCATCAAACTGCATGGCCGACATCTGCAGCAATTCCGAGCTGTTCTTGAAACCGTCCTCCGACGCGGTTTCCGGGGGCAGCTTGCTCACGAAGGCATAGGGCAGACCAAGCAAGTCCTGCAGGGCGTAGTTGTATTCGTAATTCGTCAGTCGGCGAAAAGACGAATGCTGACCGCTGTTGCGGCGTATGAGTGACGCCGCGTTCAGTTCCCCGGTGAGCCAATCAACCATGCGTCCGCGATCGGCATCCGCGAGTGCATAATCAGGTTCGTCCTTGGGGGGCATCTCTGATTTGCTGAGCGCGTTAAACACCTCCCGCCACCGCTCCGCGTCAGGGCCGGTCAGCAGGTCTGGATTCAGCTGGTCGATGCGAAGTCTGCCCTTGGATTTTTCGGGACCATGACAGGCCAGACAGTTCCTTTTCAGGATTGGCCACACCGACTTGTGAAAGAAGGCCAGGTTCGCCTTTGGAATGACAGCGGGAGCTCTCGCGACTTCCTTGGTCTCTTGCAAAAATCTGGAGCTTGCGCGTCCCAGCTCTTTGGCCGCTTCCAAAGAGAGCGGAGACTCCTGACCGCTGGCTGCGAGAATCGCCCCTGCGCTTCCGAGCACTAGCAGCACCGCGTTAATTAGTGGCTTCAACTGATGGGTGTTTGCTTTTGGTTCTTGGGCTGATTCTGAGCTTGATTGGAGGCGCGTCAACTCTCGTTCTGGTTTCCTCCGCTGGCGGTTGAAGCCGGCCAGGTCTGGTTGGAGCTCGACGCCACACCGTGCTGATTTCGCTCCCGATGGCGTGCCGTCGTCGGTGACCTTGAACGTGAACCGGAAAGCGTCAGGCTCCAACGCAGCGTGGCCCGCGGGATGCCTCACGGAGCGCACTGGTAACAATGTTAGCTGCGGTCGAAAAGTGCGGCGGTCGGCAACTTGGGTGCGACAAAACCACCGTGCGAATCGCCAACCAGTGATGGCGTGGCGGTTTTAGTCTGCAGCGATTCCGCCTTGAGCCCGCTTGCTCCGATCAAGTGCGTTCCAGCTCCCTGAACTTTTCCTCGTCGCAAAGCTACTTCGCTTCGTCAGCCACAACCCTGGATCTCCGGCTCGCTTGCAATCGGGTGATCACCATCTGTGCAATTCGCCGCATCAGATCGTAGCCGAACTGAGGGTTATCTTCAGCGGCGACGAGCAGGTCCCCGCCATTGAGAACCACGGTGCAGGTCGGCTCCGTAGCTCGGGCTTGAAAGTGCCAGACAAAGGGTGGGAACAACCAAGACCATCCGATGACCTCACCGGGGCCAAGTGTTTGGACCAAAACCATCTTACCCTCGGGAGTATGCCAGCCCAAAGCTACCCGGCCGGACTCGATCAGGAAGAAACGGTCGGCGGGTGCCTTTTCGTGAAAAATAATCTGGTTTGTTTCAAACTTGGCTTCGGTGGCACTTTTCGTCACCAAACCCAAATGCGCTGGCGCCATGCTGCGAAAGAATGGGTGCTCGGAAATGCGTTTCTCTAAGTCGTTCATGCACTGATTTAAAGTTCCGATTATTCCAACCCAAAGAAAATCCGTTTTGCAGGCATTCCCTTTGTGAGGCAAACCGCTTCGCCGACGTAAGTGAGGCTTTTGCAGGTGTTGATGGGGCGGATGATGGGCGAGTTGGACGGTTGCATTGGGTTGGTCCCGGAGTAATCGGCAGTCAACGGCCAGCGCTTGCAGCAAACCCGTTTCAATCATCGCGGAGAGCCGGGCGTCACACGTTACCAACTGACATGAAGCGCATCATCTACTTGGTCTCCGCCCTGCTGCTGGCCGAGGCCGCCGTCCGGGCGCAAGAGCCGGTCAGCTTCAGCCGCGAGATCCGTCCCATTTTGTCCGACAACTGTTTCAGTTGTCACGGGCCGGATGAGCTGCAGCGCAAAGCCGGGTTGCGCCTTGATGTGCGCGAGGCGGCGCTCAAGCCGGCCAAGTCCGGCAAGCTCGCCATCGTGCCGGGCGACGTGAGGAAGTCTGAGTTGCTCAAGCGCATCAACAGCAGTGATGCGGGCGAAGTGATGCCACCGCCCAAATCGCACAAGGTGCTGACCTCGGCGCAGAAGCAGAAGCTGCGGCAGTGGGTCGCCCAAGGGGCGAAGTATGAGGAGCATTGGTCCTTCGTGGCGCCTTCCCCGGTGAAAGTTCCGTCCGTGCGGCGCAAGGACTGGCCGCGTAACCCAATTGATCAATTCGTGCTGGCGCGCTTGGAGTCCGCCGCGCTCAAGCCGTCCACCGAGGCACTCAAGCCGGTGCTCATCCGGCGGGTGACCTTGGATTTGACCGGCTTGCCTCCGACGCCAGCGGAGGTGGATGCCTTTGTAGCTGATACCTCGGCGCAGGCTTACGAGAAGGTGGTGGATCGCCTGCTGAAATCGCCGCGCTATGGCGAACGCATGGCGGTCGATTGGCTGGACGCGGCGCGCTATGCGGACTCGAACGGCTACCAGGTGGACCGCGACCGCGAATTGTGGCCCTGGCGCGACTGGGTGATCCGTGCATTCAATGAAAACAAGCCGTTCGATCAGTTCACCATCGAGCAACTGGCGGGAGACCTGCTCCCCAACCCGACCCTCGAACAGAGGGTAGCCACGGGCTTTCATCGCAACCACATGCTGAACGAGGAAGGCGGCATCATCGCCGAGGAGTTTCTCGCCGAATACACGGCTGATCGCGTGGAGACGACGGCAGCCGTCTGGCTGGGGCAGACCTTTAACTGCTGCCGCTGCCATGATCACAAGTTCGACCCGTTCACGCAGCGCGACTTCTATTCGTTGAAAGCGTTTTTCCACAACGTGCCGGAAAGAGGCGTGGGCATTTATGCGAATCCCATCCGGCAAAACGCCCCGCCGTTTGTGAAGCTTCCCTCTCCGGCAACGGAGGCGAAACTCGCCGCCCTGAATGGAAAGCTGAAAGCGGTGAACGGCCAACTCACCGCGCTCACCAATCGGTCTGTGAGTGGCGTTGAGGAGTGGGCGCAGCGGGTCGCCTCGGCGGTGGTGAAGTGGGAGCCGGTGAGCCTGCTCCAGGCCAGCGGCGGAGATCAGCCGCCGGTGATTGATGCGTCCGCCTCGACCTTGGAAGTTGGCCCGCAGGAGACGCGTCCGAACACCGTCAAGCTCACCGCGCGCCTGCCCGCCGGACGCCTCACCGCGCTGCGCCTCGAGTGCGGGACCACGGCGACCTCGGCCAGTTTTCAGTGGAGCGAACTCAAGCTGGGACAGCAAAAGGTGCGCGCCATTGCCTGGGGAGATTCGCTCGCGAGCGGGGAAACCGAGAAGGTGCTGGATAATGACCGCAAGACCCGGACGGTTCTTGCCATGAAGCCGGAACGCCCCGTGCATGCAGTCTTTGAGTTTGAGCCGGCACTGGCTGCGGAGTCCGGCCGCGAGGTCGAAATCGAGATAGGCGTGGAGAACGCCGGCGGGCCTTCGCGCTGGCGGCTGTTCGCCACTGACTTGCAGCCCGATTTGCTGACCCCCACCGCCGTGGAGGCGATCACGCGGAAAGAATCGGCGGGGCGGTCGAAGGCGGAACAACAGCAGCTCGCGGCCTTCCGGATCGCGCAGCAGCCAGACCATCGAAAGCTCAACGATGAGCTGGGCAGCTTGAAAAAGCAGGTCACGGCTGCGGAGAACGAGATTCCCACCACTCTGGTCATGGAGGAGCAAAAGGACCCGCGCCCCACGTTCATCCTGATGCGCGGGGCCTATGACAAGCCCGGGAGCGCCGTCACAGCAGCGACTCCAGCCGTGTTGCCGGCGCTATCGCCCGAAATGCCCCGCAACCGCCTCGGGCTGGCGAAGTGGCTTGTGAGCACGGAAAACCCGCTTACGGCTCGTGTCACCGTGAACCGCTTTTGGCAGCAGGTTTTCGGTTCCGGTCTGGTGAAGACGAGTGAGGATTTCGGTTCGCAAGGCGCGCTCCCGAGCCATCCTGAACTGCTCGACTGGCTGGCGCAGGAGTTCATCCGCAGCGGTTGGGACGTGAAACAGTTGCTGCGGCTCATGGTCACCAGCGCGACCTATCGGCAGGCCTCACGCTTCACGCCGGCATTGCGCGAACGCGATCCGGAAAATCGTTGGCTCGCCCGCGGTCCGCGCCATCGGCTCATGGGCGAATTCATCCGGGATCAGGCCCTTTCCGCCAGCGGACTGTTGGTCGACCAGCTCGGCGGGCCCTCGGTGAAGCCCTATCATCCGCCCGGGCTTTATGAGCAGATCACGGCCGGTAACGGCTACAACACGTATGTGCCGGGCAAGGGAGACGAACTCCGCCGCCGCAGCCTCTATACTTATTGGAAGCGTTCCGTTCCGCACCCCGCAATGCTGCTCTTCGATGCACCCTTCCGCGAGAGCTGCACCCTGCGGCGACCGCGCACGAATACCCCGTTGCAGGCCCTGAACCTTTTGAACGACCCGACATATGTCGAAGCCGCCCGTTTCCTCGCGCAACGCATGATGAAGGAAGGCGGCAGCACGGAGGAGGCGCGGCTCACCATGGGCTTCCGGCTGCTGCTCGCGCGTCCGCCCGCGCCGGCGGAATTGAAGATCCTGCAAGCGGCATATGCCCGCGCCCACGCGGACTTCACCAAGGACCCGGAGGCGGCCAAGTCGTTCCTGGCCGTGGGCTCGGCGGGCTACGATACCAAGTTGAATCTCACCGAACTGGCCGCCTTCACCACGGTTGCCAGCACGCTGCTCAATCTGGACGAAACGGTCACCAAGGAGTGAACCCATGAGCTTGCCGTCCCTACAGAACGAACTCTCCCGCCGCCACTTCCTAAGCCGCTCCGCTACGGGCATTGGTGCCGCTGCGCTGGCTTCCCTCGTCAATCCACGGCTGTTCGCCGCGACCCAGCCACCATCGTTTGCCCCCAAGGCGAAGCGCATCATCTGGCTCACCCAGGCTGGCGCGCCCTCGCAGCTGGACTTGTTTGACCACAAGCCCGGCCTGGCTTCCCACTTTGACAAGGATCTGCCTCCGTCGGTGCGCGGCGAGCAACGGCTAACCGGCATGACGGCCGGACAGAAGCGCTTCCCGGTGGCGCCGTCGGTCTTCAAGTTCCAGCAGCATGGCCAGTCGGGTTTGTGGCTGGCGGAAACGCTGCCCCATACCGCGAAATTCGCGGACGATATCTGCGTCATCCGTTCGCTTCACACGGAGGCCATCAACCATGACCCGGCAATGACGCTGCTGCAGACCGGCCACCAGATCGGCGGCCGACCGGCCTTTGGAGCGTGGGTTTCCTATGGCTTGGGTTCCGAGAACGCCGACCTGCCGGCTTTCGTCGCCCTGATTTCCCGTCCCAGCGGCCCCACCAACGCGCAGCCATTGCACGAGCGCATGTGGGGTTCCGGGTTTCTCCCCTCCCGCTACCAAGGCGTGCGCTTCAGTTCCGGCAAGGATCCGGTGCTGTTCCTCTCCAATCCCCCGGGCATCACGCCCGCGCGTCGGCGTGCCATGCTGGATGACGCCACCGCGCTCAATCGCCTGCAGTTCGCGGAGTATCAGGACCCGGAGACGCAGGCGCGCATCGACCAGTATGAACTCGCGTTCCGCATGCAGTCCGCCGTCCCGGAACTCGCGGATCTTTCCAAGGAGCCCGCGGACATCTTCGACCGCTACGGTCCCGAATCGAAAAAGCCCGGCACCTATGCGGCAAATTGCATTCTGGCCCGTCGGCTCGCCGAGCGTGGGGTGCGATTCATCCAGCTCTACCATCGCGGCTGGGATCAGCACAACAACCTGCCCAGCGGCATCAGGAGCCAGTGTCATGACACCGATCAGCCCACCGCCGCCTTGCTGGCTGAATTGAAAGGGCGCGGCCTGCTTGAGGACACCTTGGTCATCTGGGGTGGGGAGTTTGGCCGCACGGTTTATTCCCAAGGCGTCCTGACCAAGGACAACTACGGCCGGGATCATCACCCGCGCTGCTACAGCATTTGGCTGGCCGGTGCCGGCATCAAGGGTGGTCAGGCCTACGGCGAGACCGATGACTTCAGCTACAATATCGTCAAGGATCCCGTGCACATTCACGACCTCAACGCGACGGCCCTGCATCTCATGGGGCTGGATCACACGAAGCTGACGTATCGCTTTCAAGGCCGTGACTACCGGCTTACGGACGTGCATGGGGAGATAGTGAAGCCAGTTCTCACCTGAGGAATCGATCCTCGGCGGGGTTGGCGGATGGCCGACGAAGCCTGGCCTTCCCTTAAGCTGCGGATTCTCTTGCTGCTCGACGGACGCGTATGAGGCGCCCATGCCGAGGTGGAGGATCAGTCGAACCGCCGCGTTTTACCCAAACCCTCCGTGATCGCGCTGATGGTTTCCAGCGCGTTTAACTTTAGACGGTCGTTGACGTAGATGAACGCCTTCTTGCCCTGCTGCTTCACCCTGCAATCAGCTTCTTGCCGACTGTTCTCGCTTCCTAGTTGACCTGCTTCACCGATTTGTAGAGGACTCGACAGTCCCACGCCCTTTTAGCAGTTAGGGCCGGCCTTCAACAGAAACCACGCCGGCCCATCGCATCCCAACTTTCACTCCCCGCCACAGCCATCTGCTCCCCACCGTCGGCGTCCTCGACCAGTTGTTGAAACCGTGGACGCCCCCTGTGCCTGCGAAGCACAGCGAAATAATCGGGTTGCAGTCAGTCCCGGTTCCGAATCTCCACCCCGTAGCGCCAACCCTTGGGCAACTGGCTGAAGAAGCGGTCGAGATCTGCGGTGAAATTCCGGCCGTGCTCATGATCAGCGCAGTAGCACCGGCTCAACTCGGACGTCAGCACCCGATGTTCTTGCGAAAGGGTTCACACAGGCCTGAGGAAGGCGTTTACGAACAGTTCGCGTGAAGGAAATTGTCGTTGGGCTTCCCAGCCTTGATGCCGAGGCGAGTAGATTGACGAAGCATTTCAACGTGATGTCGCAGGTCACTTTGAAGGTGAACAGAAAGTGAGCCGGGACCTTCTGGACCAAGCCAGTAAGGGATTTGGCCGACGGAAACTGGCCGTAGACCGCATCCAGACCCGCCGCACTTTTCGCCCGCCGCTTACGCCAAGTCCGCGAGGTTTGGGCGGGCGGGTCAACGGCAGGACAACGTCCTCAACCACACCCTGTTGGGGCTGCGATTCGGATTGGACATCTGCATGGAGAACGGTGTGCTTTTGTGAACCTGCTCCCCGCAGCGGCATGGCAGGTTCCGGGTGGCATCATCGTTCAATAATGCGGTAGAAGCGGCGCGGCAACCCGGGTGCGCCCGCGTCTTCGATTTGGACCTGACCATTCACGATGCTCAAGCCGTTGGTGAGGCGCACCCAACTGTTCGTATTGAACACGTTCGTAGTCGCATATACCTCGAAGGCACCCAAATCATCCGCGCCAGCCAATCCGCCGTCCTGATCACCGAAGCGGAGGCGGAACTGCCCGTCGCCCAGTCGCTCGGGCGGAAACATCCGCTGCGGCACCAGCACCCGCAGCAGCGCCGGACTGCTGGTGACGCTGCCATAGATGTTGGTGACAACCACAAAGTAGCTGCCAGAGGGGTAGCGGCTAGTGGGCAGGATGCTGTAATAGCTATTGGTCGCTGCCGGAAGCAGGACGGGCGCACCGCCGAAGGATTTGAACCACTGGTAGGCCAGCGGAGCGCTGCCGGTCGCTGTCACGGAAAAGTTGGTGAACTGGTTGAGCAGCAAGGTTGCGCCTTGGGGTTGGCCGGTGATCACGGGAGGCTCGCTTGCCATGGGCACGCCCTTGCGGATGGTGAAGTTTGAATGATCTGCGACGTAGACGTTCCCGGCGCCGTCCACAGCCACACCACGAGGACTACTGAACCGCGTGGCGCTTCCCGGGCCGTCGGTGCTGCCTTGGCTGCCCGCCAGCCCGGCGAGTGTGGTAACTGACCCACCAGGGGTCACCTTGCGGATGGTTTGATTGCCGTTATCCGCCACATAGACATTGCCGGCCCTATCCAGTGCCACCCCATAGGGAAAGTAAAACCTCGCGGCATTACCGGTGCCGTCGGTGCTACCTGAGCTTCCTGCCAGCCCAGCCAGTGTCGCAACCGCCCCGCCCGGAGTCACCTTGCGGATCGTGTGGCCACGACGTTGGAAAGGCCCACCGGCATGAGCGGCCGCAAAGAATTTAGGACTCCCCACCGCACCACTGTTCCGTCGCTTTTCAGCGCCAGCACATGGTTCTTGCCAGAAGCAATGGCCACGACGTTTGAAAGATCTATGGGCTGAGGAATCACGATCTCGTCGGGAGCAGTGAAATCGAAGACGCCCCAAGTGATTACGGTGCCGTCAGACCTGAGGGCAGCGCAGTGTCTGACCCCGGTGGTGACTTGGACCGCGTTGGTAATTCCATCTGGGACGGGTCGGTTTATGGATTGCTCCCCCCAAACCACGACGCTGGTCGCACCCGGGGCTGCCCCCCCCGCAAAGGGAGTCAGCGCGGATAAGGTGAGCAGCAAGCCGAGGGCACCAGATAGGGGTGACTTGGTCTTTTTCATAGGGTGGGGTTGGTTGGAGGCTGCTCTGAGGTCGTGTGTGAGGCGCGGTGCGCGGGCTTGCCACGGCAGCGCTGCGTTCGGTCAAAATCCGCGCATACATGGTTATACCAGATTGCAAACGCCCAATTTCAATACTCCCAATGCAGTATTTTCACTCCGGACCACCCGGCCTGGCAGCGGTGTAAACGCCGGTTGAAAAGTGAGACGGGGTCACGGATGTGACGCGGCGGTCCAAAAGTGCAGCCCCTTCATTAACCATGAAGCATGTATCGC
>Ga0255190_1000186_pt1 | contig 10105 bp, 11 predicted proteins | sample Miss_Miss_RepA_8_FD_189955 | JGI IMG/M metagenome (GOLD analysis project Ga0255190, IMG submission 189955) | Freshwater microbial communities from Mississippi River, Louisiana, United States - Miss_Miss_RepA_8h | ecosystem: Environmental > Aquatic > Freshwater > River | place: USA: Louisiana... | reverse complement strand
ACGACGCAGGACACCGCCGCGCCGCCTGCCGTCGCAGTCTCGTTGAACACCTCCACCGACGAGCCGACGCAGGCCAGCACCCCGGCGCCGAGGAGGACGACGCAGGCCGCCGCGCTGTTGTCCGGGGGGTCGATACTGTCATCGATCTCTACGATGAGCGCGGGGAGGGGGAACCAATCCGCTTCCGTCGTCGCATCCCGGTCGCTGCCGGGGTCACCGATCACGACCGGATAGAACAGCCCGTGAAGCTCCTCCGGGCAGACCAGCCCCGACGTAGCGCGCGGCCATGTCTCCGGCCCGGTCTGCCATGTCGGCAGGGGGAGCAGCCCCCGATCCTCCCATGGCGCCGACGCCAGCCCGAACTGGATCGGCTCGTCGGCAGTACCATAGACAGGTGCGTCGGCGTACCCCCGGAGCAGCACCCGGCGCGCCGTCCAATCCTGCCCCTCTATGATCTGCGACACCTCCGCCCATGCGCCATCCAGCCCAGCGATCAGATCCGCATGGCTGGCGGGGTCAAGCAGCTCCACCGCGAGCGCATCCCCTTCCGCTCCAAGCTGGTCAGCGATGTCCGGCTCAGCCATGCCCGCGACGGTGACGACCTCCCCGGTGCTGCCGGGGGTGCTGTCGGTGAAGTGCAGCGCGTCATCCGCATAGAACCGCTCCACCCCATCGCAGACCAGCCGCAGCACCGTGCGCTGCCGACCTGTGGCGAGTGTGGTACGATCTGTAGATGGCAACGCTGCTCCTGCTCCTCTCCATGCTACCTCCCCCGTCCGCTCCTGTCCACCCCGCGCCCCCGGTGTGCGGTGCGGACGATGACTGCGACGGGGACGGATGGACGCCCAACGATGGTGACTGCGACGATGGAGAGGACGGGAACTACCCCGGCGGTGTCGAGGTTTGCGACGGAATCGACAACGACTGCGACGACCTCGTGGACGAGGGGACGCGCATCCTGTGGTATCTGCCGATCAAGGGCGCCGAGGAGTGCCGCCCCGTCAGCCCGTGGATGCGGTTCGCCCCGCCGGATGTGATCTACCGGTGTCAGCAGCCGAACGGGTATGTCCCTGCCTGCCCCCGGATCTGATCAGACCTCCTCCTCGATCCGTACCGTCCCGATGGTGTGGATCTCATCCTGCGATTCGTTGCCCAGCCCCGCCACCCGCGTAAAGGTGTCGGTCAACAGCCGCCCGTACATCTGCCGATCCCGCTGCGCCGTCGATGTCCCGGCGACTTTGTAGGTCAGCGCCGGGAGGTACACGACCGGGAGCCGCGCCCCCTGCTGCCGGTCGGCCATCCCGCTCAGGAGGTCGGTCGCCTTCTTGGTTGCCAGCCCCGCGCCGGAGGTGACAGCCGCCACATAATCCGGGGCCGCAGAGAGGCTGAAGTCGCGGTAAACCTGCGTCGTGTCCACCCCGTCCACCCAGGCGAACTCCACCGCGCGCCGGGGCGGGGCCAGCCGACGGACAGACCGGGCGCCGTTCTGGAGGGTAGTGACCTCCTGCGCGTGCTGGGTCGCCAGCGTCCGGCCTCGGCTGTACTCCGTCCCGAACGGGAGTAGCGGGCCGATCACGACCGAGCCGAGCGCCAGATAGCCGGGGCTGCCCGCGTCCTGCGACAGCGCCGCGACTCGCACCCGGTAGTAGCGATACAGGGTGGTGACGCTCCAGGCGATGCCCGTCGCGGCAGGCCGGATGATCGCCAGCGTGCCGGACGCGGGGGCAGAGGGGGCGCCATCGATCCGGAGCTTCATCGGCTTCCCGGTCGCCGCCCAGACGCCCTCTTCGTTGCCGAGGATCTCCCGCACATAGGTTGTCCCGCCGCTCTCCATGATCGCCCAGCCGCCCGCGAGCTCATCCAGCGCCGCATAGTCGGGGCCAGTCGTGCCACCGTTGCGGGTCACGATGTCGCCGCTGCGGGAGAAGGTGAGGCCGGACATGCCCGAAGCGCAGTCGAGGCTGACGAGGGTTGTCCATGTCGCGTTGTCGGGGCTGCCCTCCAGCTCCACGGTGCGGCACAGCGGGCGGGAGACATGCAGGCCGATGGCGGGGGAGAGCAGGGAGGTTGTGCCGACGCCGGTATCCCAGACGATGCTCTGCGCCGTCGTTCCGGTGCTGCGCCAGCCGCGCCGGGGAGAAGGTTGGATCAGCGGGTCAAGCGCATCGCCCCCGTAGGTGTGGCGCAGCGGGACTTGCCAGAGATCGCCGCCATAGACCGGGGCGCGGGTGGCGCGGACGGACAGGCCGGAGGAGACGTAGACCGGGGAGACACCGAGGGGGCGCCCGGTGATGCCGCTGACGATGCTGTGATAGAAGCCGCCTGCCGGGTCGGTGTAGTGAGAAACGCCAATGAAGCCCCACGTTGCGGTGCTGGCGTTGGTGCTGTTGGTTCCCCACTCAAACAGGGCGGAGGCAGCGACCGAGGCAGAGACGGGGGTGACCTGCTGCCAGAGCGTCCACTCGGTTGCGGTTGTCAGTTTGTACCATACATAAACCTTGTCCAGATTCATGTAGATCTGCCAGTCGTAGGCAGTCGCCGCCGTCAGCCCGGTCAGGTCAGATCCGAGGGTCGCACCGGCGTTGTTGACATCGATCATGCGCGCCGATGTCGCCTCAAATCGGATCTTGACGTTGTGCTCCGTCGTTGCCCCATCGGTGCAGAGCGCGTGCACGAAACTGTCGTCAGCGGTGCGGCTGCCCCCGCTGTTCTGTGTGTGCGTGAACAGCGCGAGCAACACCCCGGAGTCTCCGCCCGTGACTGCATACTCATCCTGCGCCGCGCCCGCAAAGGACTGCTGAAATCCGGTGCTGACCAGAGATCCCACGGATGCCCCGGTACGCGTCCAGCCCGCCACGGACTGCGGGATGATGAACGGGACATAGCAGATGCCATAGGGGGTGGCGTCGTTGTACTGCCCGAAGGTGGCCTCCGCGAAGGTCGTTGACGACCAGCCGCCGAGCGTCAACATCCCGATGCTGCCCGTCTTGGGCGCTGCCGTCCCCTCGTAGCTCGACAGCAGGCGCAGCCCGCCTGTATGCGGGGCGAGGGCGAAAGCGACCATCCTCTTGGAGTCGTCATCCCAGGAAAGCGGCTCTGCATCCCATGATGCCGTGGGATCTGACCAGAGCAGGTCTGTTGAGTACCCGCTGCTGCTGTCCGCAGTCGGGGGCGGGTTGAACTGGATCAGTTTGACGCGACACCCCGGAGAGGCGCCGGAGGAACGGAACGCACAATAGATGCTCCCATCCTGTGCGACACAGGCGGCGATGTAGGCGCGGTCGTTGTCGATATCGACGGCGACGTTTCCGGCTGCGCTGTGTACCAGCCGGATGTAGGTGTCCACATTGAACGGTGAGAACGGCCCGCTCTTGGTGGTGAAGCGCAGATAGGTGTGCGAGTCCTCCACATAGAGCATCCCCACCCCGCCGCCGGGGAGCGCCACAAGCACAGCGCCGCGCGCATTGAGGGGGAGGTCAACGCCGACCCAGTTTGCGCCCATGCTGTCACTGACGTAGTGATATGCCTGATTGGCGGCGATCTGGACGAGGCAGGTCAGATAGCCCCCGTGATAGACGACGCGTAGCCCTGCTGTTGTGGTGATGCCGGTCAGCACCAGCCCGCCCGCCTCCTTGACCGTCTGCGTCCAGGTGGTTCCGTTATCGCTGCTCTGCGAGACGTTCATAAACAGAATCGAGTTGCGGCGGGTCAAATAGAAACACAAGATACGCCCGTCGGGCAGTTGGACGAGCGCTGGCCCCATATCGAAGCTGGCGAGGCTGTAGGTCAGATAGGTGTCGGAAGCGATCTCCACCTCGCTCCCAGCAGCGGCCTCCGGTGCGTACCGCTTGCACCGGATGACCGTGGACGCGCCGGAGGTCTGCCGCACATAGGCGATCAGCAGGCTTCCATCCTGAAGGGAGAGGGCGCAGGGCTGCGCGTAGGTCAGGGTGGCGCTCTCATAGGCCGCCCACTCAAACCGGGTGACGACGCGGGGCGGCAGCCATCCCCGCTGCGTCGAGGGGGTGGAGGGATCAAGGGGTGACCAGAGGATCTGACCGGCTCCCTGTCCCGGCAACGAGGTTCCGGCGCGGGAGACATCGATCCAGCACTCGGCATAGCTGCTGCCCGCCGACCCGCCGACTGCATCTGCCGCCCCGGTGTATGCCTCCAGCCGGGCGCGCGGGGTGTCCTCTGCGGTCGGGGTATCGTAGGACGGGGACGCCTCGGAGGTTGTGCTGATGCGGTTCGCTTCACAGATGCGGGCGTCATGGAGCAGCAGACCGCGCAGGGATTCAGGGACGTATTCCATCAACGACTCCGGCTGTATGGGTTGACGCGGCCCGCAGGCCGGACGGTCAGATCCCGCAGGGGGCCGGATCTGTTCGCGCTGTTCGCCGTCAGGGCGCTGTAGCCCTTATGCCCGATGGTGAACTGTGTCACAACCGGAGCGCCCGCGCCGCTCTGCCCGGCAAAGGTGGCGCGGGCTGCGTCCATGCCGCCGAGGGCTTGGACAGCAGAGGCGGGCGCCACAAGCTCGGACTGCGGTTCAATCATGGCGAGCTGCTGATCGGGCAGGTAGCCGGAACGGAAGGACGGCGGCGGCGTGGAGAGGATCGCGGTGACCTGTGCGGCCCCGGCGACTCCGGCAGCGACGGCAGCGATCTGTGGCAGCGGCGGGGGGAGGGGGAGGGCGAGGGCGTTGCTGATGGCGCGGGCGGTGTTGATCGTTGCCTCTGCGACGGCGGCGCCTTGCTGGATGCCGAACAGCGCCTTCAGCCCGGCCTTGCTCTCTGTGATGCCCGCTTCCATCAGCGACCCGGCGAGGCTGGAGACCGACCCCAGCAGATCGGCGGCGACGGAGAGTTGCGCGTCCGCCGCCTCTGCTTCCATCTGGCGCTGCTTCTCCATCGCAGCGGCGTTCTCCTCCGCGATGGCGGCGTTACCCTCCGCGATGATCGCGCCCTTGTCCCGCTGGTATCGCTGCTCCAGGGCCAGCCGCGCATCCCGCCCCGCCTGTTCGATCTCCGCCTGCTTCAGCTCGTTGCCCTCGGCTGCGGCAAGCTGCTCCGTCAGGCTGGCGTTCAGCGCAGCCATCTGATCGGCGCGGGCTTGGTCGAGGGCTTCCATCTCCGTCAGCCGGTCGCTGTTGGCTTCCCGCTCAATGTCGCGGAGGGAGGCGACCCCGGCGGCGTACTGCTCCTCTGCGGCGGCGCGAGCCTTCAGCAGTTCTGTCAGATCCGCTTCGGCTTCTGCCCTGGCGCGTGCGGCAAGCTCAGCAGCCTTCTCCACCTCGATGGCCCCGGAGGTCGCGGCCTTTCCCTGCTGCTTCGCCTTCCCGAGTTTCTCATGGGCTTCCCGGTTCTCCCGCAGCGCGTCAGAGGTGCGCGTCAGCCCATCTTGCAGCGCCCCTTCTTCAGTGTTGAACTCATCGGTGGAGATCGTCAGACCATCAATGATCTGCGCGGCCATGTTGTATTCTTGAAGCGGCAACGCCTCCCCGATGTCCCCGACGAGCGCCGACACCTGACCGGTGATGCTCGACTGCGCTGCCCGGAGTTCTGACAGCCGCTTCCGGGTCGCCTCGGTCGCTGCCTGATACTGCTCCAGCCCGGCGATCCCGGCGTCAATCATCTGTGACTGCGCTTCGGTCATCAGCCCGAGTTCAACCTTAGCTCCCCGGATCGCCGCTTCGGTGTCGGCGTAGAGCGGGGCAGTCGCGGCGGTGAGGGCGTTCTGCTCCTCCGTCAGCCGGGTAGCGGTCGCGGCTTCCTCGTTCCAGCCGACGTAGGCAGCGGAGACGAGGGCGACGGCAGAGAGCAGGGCGCCGAGGGCGAAGGCGGCGGCAGTCGCGCTGACACCAAGAGCAGCGGCAGCCTCGGCAGCCAGCTCCCCAACGTCCGCGACATCGGCCAGCCCCCGCGCGCTGTCCGCAGCGGCAGGGGAGAGCATAGAGAGCGCCCCGGCTGCCTTCGCTGCCGATCCGCCCGCCTTCCCCATCGAATCACCGACGCGCCCGGCCTCGTCGTTCAGCGCCTTCATCTTCTTGTCGGCGGTGTCGGCAGCCGCCCCCGTGGACGCGAGCGCCTTGTTCGCGGTCGCAGTCGCGGCGGTGAGTTGGGAGGTGTCCCCGGTGAAGGTAACTTTTACATTGGTCGCGGCGGGCATGGCTACCTCAGAGGATCAGGGGGGCGGCGGTGACGGAGGGGCCGCCCCCGGTCGGGCGCAGGCGCTGAGGCTTCGATGGGCGGGCGAGTTCTGCGACGATGGCGGCGGTCATCTGCTCCACCGCGATAGGCCAGAGGGTGTCGGTGACCTCCCCGATCAGCCGGTCGGCGTAGCTCCCTTCTCCCCGGCGCCGCTCGACTGCGCCGACGTAGGGGGCGCCGGTGTCCCAGCTCTTTGCGTCGTTGGAGATCGTCATGCCGATGCTGTCTGCTTCGGTCGTCTGGATCTTGCCCTTCCACTTCGCCAGCGACACATTCCGGGGAGCAGTCGGCGGGCGCCCCTTGTACTTCCAGCCAACCCACTTCGATGTGATGAAGGAGAGCGCGTCTGTCTGGAAGCGGCGCAGCGGCTTGCGCTCGGCATCGGCCAGCCGCCTCTGGATCTGATTGCTGAAGTTGACCGTTGTGGTGGCGGTGACGGACATGTCTACCTCCGCCCCATTGTAGCCGGTGCGACGGGTCGGCGGGAGGCTTCCATGCGGCGCGCTTCCTTCTGTCGGCGGTTGACCTCCTCAGCATTGATCGCGGCCATGAGTTCCAGCCGCAGGTCATCGGCGTAGCGGGTGACGACCTCTGGGATCAGCGTCTCGTAGAGCGGGGAGGTTTCCCCCTTGCGATGAACGAAGGTGACATGATCGGCATCGTTCTCCAGGTCAAAGCCGATCTGTGGATAGTGAACGTGAAGCTCATACCCCCACGCATCCCGGCTGGTTCCGGTGTCCACCGGCCATGCGTCCTGGATGTCCTCCACGATCAGATCCGCATAGTCTCGTAGGATGCCAACCTCCTTCGCTGTCAGGCTACGCGGGCGCCCGTGGCTCTGGAGCAGGTAGGTAGCGATGCTCTGGAGCAGGACGGGGTAGCGGAACATCAGGAGCCGCCCCGGAGCATGGCTACCAGATCGATGCGGTTCGGGTCGGGGCGCTTCGCTGGGGTGGCAGCCTTCTGCGCCCGCGCGTACAGCCAGCCGAGGAGGCGCCCTTGCGCTTCGGGGGTCAGGTCGTAGGCCGCGTCAGGATGCCCCATGTACTCCACTCCTGCCCCGGTCAGGAGGTAGTCAACGGCGCCATCCGGGGCGCAGAAAAATCCCGCGTCTTGATCGCCCCGTCCATCGTCGCATAGAGGCGCCCGTTGATCTCGGTCAGGCAGGCAGCCCCGGCGGTAATGATCTCGATCAGCGACCAGCCGAGGTCGTCAGACAGGTACATGACCGCATCAGCAGGGACGGACGGGGAGGGCATCGGGCCGGTCTGACAGGCGGCGATGATGTCCGCCCACAGCGGCAGCGCATCGATCTGCTCCTCCAGCGTCGTACCACGGGGAGCGGTCGCAGCGCGCTTGGAGAGGGCGAGGGCTGTCCGGTAGTCCGGCATCCGGTAGTCCACCCCAGCATGGTTCCAGTTGCGCGCGCTCATGCCAGCACCCCGGCGGCGCGCAGCTTCTCCATCAGGGCGGGGTCGGCGGCAGCAGCATTGAGCAGGGCAGTCGTGTTGACGATCCGGGTTCCGGCGGGCGCGGGATGGACATAGGGGATGGGGGCGCCGTCGCGCTGTACCCAGACGGTGATCACATCGCCGCTCCGGCCTGCGATCCGCATCTGCCGGATCTTCAGCGCGCGCTTGACCTTCTCGGCATCATCAGCGGAGAGGTGTGCGAAGCCACCCCGGCGGCGGCGCACTTCCTGCGGCTGCCGCCAATCGGGGTAGAGGGCGTCAAGGGTCTGTTCGCACTCTGCGATCTCGTCGGCGTACCGCGAGGGGGGAGAATCTGGAGTCGGCATAGCGGACGCTCCGGGTAACGGTGAGGGGTGGGTTAGTTGTCGCGGCCCAGGATCAGCACCTCGAAGGTCGCGGCGGACGCGCTGCCCCCGGTGATGATGGCGAGGATGTCGGTGCTGCCTGCGGCGGCGGGGACGCCCGCGATGTTGTACCACAGGAAGAACGCGCCGCCCCCGGTCGCGTCGGCGGTGCTGTCCGAGGGGATGATGTTGCGGTCGCTGACATCCTTCCAGACACCCCGGTCATTGGCGAGGACGCCGAACCCGTTGGTAGCGTGCGGCCCGATCTCCAGACGGTTCGCGGCGACGCTGGAGAGGTTGCGGACGTAGATCAGCACCACTTCATCGAAGTTGATGACATCGCCGCTGGTGTCGGTGAGAGTGCCGATCAGGTCGATAGAGGTTGTGGTGCTGGCGGCGATGCCGGTGTAGCGCTTGTACCACGACTTGTTGATCTGGCCGTCCGAGGTGCCGGTCGCCATGCGGACATTGGTGAGGATGTTTGTGCGGATCGGGCCTCTGGACACCCCGGCGGTGAACAGTTCGGTGGCCAGAAGGTTTAGATCGAGGCTGGCGGTGAAGGTGCTGGACATGTGCGGCTCCGATCAGAAGACGGTGGGGAAGGGCTGGTGACAGACGCCCGTGACGCTGACGCTGGAGGGGTCGCCCTCCTGAATCGTGGCGCGAAGGACGGTGTTGGGGAAGGTGAGGCCGCGATCCGCCTCGCCGTTCCAGGTGCCGTCAATGGTGTAGGTGACCGTCCAGGTGCGGACATCGCTGTCCGTAGTCGTGGTCGTCATGCCCGCCGCGACGGTGCCGGAGAGATCCATGCAGAGGTCAGGGAGGGTCAGGTTGGTAGCGTTCGGCAGGTCGCGCAGGTAGATGCTGAACCCGATGCTGATCGGCTGGTCATCGCCCCGGCGGATGGTCGGGGAGGCGGTGAAGCGCCCCCGGTCGAGCGGCGCGGTCAGGTTGTAGCCGGGGATGGAGGCGTTCAGGTCGCCCGCCTCCTTCGCCACGGTGTAGGTCGTGGTTCCGTCGGTGATCGTGATGATCGCATCTTGTTTGGTGCGGACGGCGTTGCTTTCAGCCATGTCAGGCTCCTGCGGTGTATCGGTAGAAGGTGAAGGTCAGGGCGCAGGTCTGCCACTCCGCCGAGGCGCGGGACTGCCCCCGCTGCGTCCCAACGTACTGCGGGCGGTACAGCCGGAGGAGAGGAGAGGTGCGGATACGGCGCCGGATGGCTTCCTCCCAGCGCCAGAACCCATAGGTGGATTCGGTCTGATTGAGGGGCTGCGTGCGGTACATGCCATGCAGCACGACCGTCAGCACCATCCCTTCTGTCTCCCGGCCTCGCGTATCCCGCGCGTTGTCCTCGGAGGGGAAGGTCACGACTGCGCCCCGGTGCTGGTACTGCTCCGGGATGGGGGCGCCGTCCTCGGGGTCAACGGGGATGCGGTCAATGATGCGGCAGGCTCCGGCGTTGTCGCCTGTCTCCAGTGCCTCATCCGTCAGGGCGGTGTAGCCTGGGGGGATCTGAGGGGTCAGGAGGGTGACGATAGCGCGGTGGATCTCCTCCAGGGTCTGGATGTCAGAGGAGAGGCCGGGCTGCTGTCCGGGGGTGCCGCTCATCAGTACCGCCCCCAGCCGTAGCCGTAGCCGTTGCCCCGCAGGTTGCCGGAGGTCAGCATGATCGGGGCGTTGCTGCTCTCCTGCGCGCTGTTGTCAACGGTGCCGGTTTCCGCCTTGTCATAGCGGAACTTGAGCGCCTTCATCTCATCCTGCGCCATGTTCTCATATCGATCAGTCAGATCCGCATAGCGACCCGACCCCGCCGACGAGGAGAACGCGCGGAAGATGAGGCTCAGCGCATAGTACAGGTGCGCGTCCCGCAGCGCCCAAACGTCAAAGATCAGCTCCGGTCGCCGCCCCCGCTGGATGAGCTTCCGTTCGATCCACCCCTGCGCCTCATCCAGCCACGTTCCATAGGTCGTGTAGCCGGGAGGCCGGAGGTTTGCGAGCTGGGGATGCGCGCCGATGAGGTCGGCATCGGTGAGGGTGGGGTGGTAGGCTCGGCGGCAGAGGTAGCCGGTGACCTGGA
>Ga0255190_1000173_pt1 | contig 10477 bp, 9 predicted proteins | sample Miss_Miss_RepA_8_FD_189955 | JGI IMG/M metagenome (GOLD analysis project Ga0255190, IMG submission 189955) | Freshwater microbial communities from Mississippi River, Louisiana, United States - Miss_Miss_RepA_8h | ecosystem: Environmental > Aquatic > Freshwater > River | place: USA: Louisiana... | reverse complement strand
GCTTTAATGACAATTTCGCTGTCTGTATCTTTTTGTCGATAATGCCGATATCTCGTTCGAGGGACGCACGCCCTTCCTGGAGCGCCGTGAGGTCCCCTCGCTTTGCTTCAATATCCTGCTCAATCAACCGTAGCTCTTGCTCAAGCCGAGCGCGGCGCTCTTCTTGTGTTTCCGCGTGAGAAAGACTCGTCCCGAAAAGCGTGAAGAGCGAGCACAGTGCTACACAGAAAAAAGCCGCATACGTCGTGCGCATGCAGCTTATTCTAGCAGATTCCTGCTACTCTTTAGCGGGAGTCTCTGGTGTTACTGCGGCAGGCGCCGGAGCTTGCTGCTCTTTCTCTTCTTCAAAGGTAGTTACTGACACTACGATCTCCTCCGCATCAGTTTTAAGTACGCCGGACGGAGGAAGCTTTACGTCCGCGGCAGTCATATGGTCTCCCACATTTACCATCTTCGAAATATCAACTTCAAGATGTTGTGGGAGCTCGGCTGGAGCGACTTCGATTTCGAGCTCGTGGAGCGCCTTAACGACGATGTAGCCAGCTTTTTCCGCGGGAGATGCCCCAACGAACTCAAGCGGGATACTGATCGTGATCTTCTTACCTTTCTCGAGCACGTAAAAATCGGCATGGAGGGGGCGATTGGTTACTGGATCGCGCTGCACGTCTCGGACGAGACTCTCCTTATCACCGTCAACACCCTTAAGCGTGATGATGGTGGTCTCACCTGCAGCACGGAACACTTTCTCGAAGGCACCAAGATCCACGGCGACAGAGGTCGCTTTCTCTTTGTGGCCGTAAAAAACAGCAGGAATAAGGCCCTGTTTACGGAGATCCTGAGCGGATACCTTTGGGTCACGAGGCAGCACATTTAATACGGTAATCATGGGCGGGATTATACTTAAAGGCGACCTAATTGCAACACATGAAGCCAAGAACTCAATATCCGAGAACGTCTTCAGAGACGGATGATGCCGCCATGCTATAGTTTCCGCATGAAATATGACTTTGTCGGTATTGGCGACGTTACCATGGATTGTTTTATCAGATTGCACCAGGCGGAGGTACACTGCAAAATCAACAATGCGGACTGTGAGATTTGCATGCCGTTCGGCACTAAAATTCCCTATGAATCTGCGACTGAAGTGCCCGCAACCGGAAATTCCTCAAACGCGGCACTCTGTGTCGCAAAACTCGGACTCTCTTCCGCGTTGGTCACGTCGGTGGGGGGCGATGATTACGGGAAAAAGATCTTAGCGTCGCTTGAATCGAGAAACGTTGCGACTGAATACGTCTCGGTCCACCAAGATGTCCAGACGAACTACTATTACATTTTGCAGTACGGTGCAGAACGCACGATATTGGTCAAACACCAACCGTTCCCAAAGACACTCCCCACGTTCGCTGAGCCGCCACACTGGCTCTATTTCTCATCCGCCGGAGACGCTGAATTCCAAAATGTAGTCGGACGTTACTGCATTGAGAATCACGTTAAACTCGCGTTTCAGCCAAACACTGAGCAAATAAAGATGCCTCTTGATACTCTTAAAGATGTGTACGCGGCGTCCGAGATCTTTTTCTGCAACAAAGAAGAAGCGCAAAGTATTCTCAAAATGTCAGGGGAACTTAATGTGAAGAAACTCATGGAGGGAATTCGCGCCCTCGGCCCGAAGATTGTCGTGGTCACCGATGGACCCCAAGGCGCAAACGTCCTCGATGATAGCGGCGCATTCCATATACCCATGTATCCAGACCCTGCTCCACCCGTCTCGCGCACGGGCGCCGGTGACACAACAGCGTCAACGACTGTTGCTTACATATTCAAAGGACTCGAGCCGAAGGAGGCGCTTATGCGCGGCATGATCAATGCGGCATCCGGCGTACAAGCGATTCACGCTCAGCTCGGCGTCATGGACGCTGCCGGTGTTGAAGCGTGGTACGCAAAGCGTCCCGCGGATTTCGTCGCTACCGCACTTTAAACAAAGGCCGCTCGACGTCGCACTGACGTCGAGCGGCACTCGAGCTACTTTTTGGCTTTAAAGAGCTCGAGCTTATAGCGTGCCCCGTTTGGCTTCGGGATCAGTTCCATGCTCGCACGGATCTGTTCCTCTGCTTCACGGTTGACCGCCCATATGTTGGCGATCTTAGCTACCCATCCGCGAGTACGCACCGCACGGATAATGTGCGTCCCATCGCCAAGCTGATCCTTGCGGAGTTTTGCGATCTCGGTTGCCCGTTTGACCGCATCCCCCCACTCAGAACCAAACTCACGACTAATGAACGACACATCTCGCACGAACATCCCCTTGCGTACGTAGCCCAGCGGCACCTGCATAAGTCCCTGTTCGAAGGTAATGCAGACGTCACGCTCGTACACGAGATGGTATTTCCGGAGCGCCTTACCAATTGCGTATTGCGCTTCCGTCTTTTGCGTTTCCTCGCCCGCCGAGTCCGCGAGCATGGCTGCTGCCATGCAATCGACCTCTGCCTGGGTGTGCTCCCCAGTGCTACAGTCCCACGGCCACATGCAGAACGATGGCGGCCGGAAACCTATCATGGCAAGGATAGTGATGACGCCAACCACGATTCCAAGGAGTAGGAATCGGTTGAACACCTTCACGATTTCACGGAGCAAGTTCAGCATTATTACTGCCTCCTTTCTGAACTGTCCGGAAACATTTTACAATGAAAATAGCTATATGTCTATAGTCGCATAACTGAGATATTAAGCCATATTCGGCGCTATACTGAGCTCGTACACGGTATGCGTGCTTTCAGCAAAATCATGTGGTCTCTAGGCCTGAACCTGCTCGTGCTGAGCACTCCCCTCGCCGCGTCTGCCCAAATACCGAGCGGGTGCCACCCGATTACCGACGTAGAGCGTGCCGCACTATTGCTACGAGAAGCACCTATTCCAACGACGGGCTTTTTTTGTGACGCCGATCTTCCGCTTTTGTTCGGCAGCTGCACGAACGATCCACTGCCTATACTTCTTGCAAAATACACACCAGGCTCACAGAGTTCGCGTGAAGGTAACCGTGGCATCACGCGCCTGAATGCCGAATTCGCGTGCCGACTTTCTCGGTACCTTACGGCATTCCCCGCAACAACGATCGTGAGCGCATATCGCTCGACAGAAACGCAGAAGATACTTTGGGAAGAAGCCCTGCGAAAGTACGGCTCTGAAGCCGAGGCACGCAAGTGGGTTGCCCCGCCCGGAAGTTCTCGCCACAACACGGGCATTGCGGCCGACCTTTCCAATGTCACAGAAGCAGCGCGAACCGCTGCACCGAACTTCGGTCTCATCTACAGACTTGGCAACGAACCGTGGCATATCGAGGGCGCTGATATCACAACGCCGGTTGGCGAGTTTAGTTCAGGGACAGGAGGAGCATCTCCATACACTACCTATTTCACTCCACTGCAAACGTCATACACAAACACCTATTCTCAGCTCTTGGCTATCGCTCTCGCGCTTTCAAATCTCATCCCGACCGACCAGCCAATTACGACAAACCCATTCGGGTATTTCACACCGCGAACAGTTTCTACAACAACGCTCGCCTATCTCGATCAACGCTACGCATCGTCGACCATTGCACAGCAACTCCTTTTGCTTCTGAACGATTCGAATCTGATCTTTGCAACCTCAACAGCCACTTCTACCGGTGCCACCGCCACAACCACCAACGTCACGGCAACTTCGACAACGGAGGAAGACGAACTCAAACGCTCTTTGCTGATGCAGATTATTTCACTGCTCACCTATCTGATCGGGCTTTTAGAAACCCGTTGATGCAAACACATATTCTGGAGCCGACGACCGGGATTGAACCGGTGACCTCGTCCTTACCAAGGACGTGCTCTACCAACTGAGCTACGTCGGCGTTGCGTCAGAGCATAGCATGGAGTATTCCGTTGCTCTAGCTGTCGAAAAACAGTACGAAGATACGTCTTGACTAATCACAGGAAAGTCGTATGGTATTGCCGGACAGTATCGTCCAATGGCACTAACGGAGAGAAACATGCCTTTGAGCAGACGAGAAGAGGCGGCGCTCGTCGAGCGCGGCGTCTTAACCGAACGACAGATCGGAGAGGTCAGACGTGTCTGCAATGACGTCACCCCGCCGGCACTTCTGTCTATGAAGAACGTACTTCTCTTCATGGGCGGCCTCATCATGATCGGGTCAATCTCGATCTGGTATACGCTCACGAAAACGATTACCGGCTGGGAGATCGTGGGACTCGCGAGCGTACTGTGCATTGCCGGCCTCACCGCCGCGTCGTATTTCGATCGCGCAGGCCAGGAGACCGCCGCCGGTCTCATGGCGACGTTTGCAGTCTTCGCGGTAACGCTCGGCATCTACGGCGCACAAATGGCAACGGACACGCTCTCGAGACACGCGAGTATGGTCGGTTTCCATCACACCATCGCCGGTGAGTGGATCTGGATGGAGATCGGCACGATTGTCGCAGGTCTCATCATCGTCTTCTACTACCGACTTCCGCTCGTGACACTGCCGATTGCGGTCGCGCTCTGGTATATGAGCATGGACCTCGCGCCCATCCTTTCGGAGTACTTCATCACGAGGCCGAAGGACGGCAACTCCTACCAAGCAGTGATGTCCATGTGGGAGTTCCGGAAGTGGGTGTCGGTGGTCTTCGGGCTCATCGTCATCGCCGGCGCATTCGTGATCGATATCACCACGTCGGGACGGCGCGATTTCGCGATGTGGCCCTATGCGGCGGGCGTGCTTGCTTTCTGGGGCGGTCTCACCGCCATGGACGGCGGCACGGAGCTCACCAAGGCGATCTACGCGGCAATCAACGTGGCGCTGATCTTTATGGGCCCGTTCCTCATGCGCCGCGTATTCATTTACGCCGGCGGCTTCGGACTCGCCATGTACCTTGGCGGCCAAGCGCTGAAGCACATGATCGATCGCCCTGACTTCCTGTTCACACTGCTCGCCGGTGGCGGACTCGTCATGGTGCTTGGTCTCTTGTGGGGCCGGTATGCCGACATCATCGATCAGAACACTCGATGGATGGTCCCCCGCGTTCTTCGCGAGCGCTGGGCGACGTAGCGTACACGCACATACGCACCTTTGTTACCGCGGGCGGCCCATGGCCGCCCGCTCCTTTTGTTATACTCGACTCCTATGAACACCAACCCGTTTGCGTCATACCTGACGCGCGTTGATAGCGCCGCACCATTACTGAACCTCTCGGAAACAGAGCTTGCGCGCCTCAAATCACCAGATCACATCCTGATGCAGGATATAGAGGTCGAACGCGATACGGGAGAAACCACCCGTCTTCACGCATATCGTGTCCAATTCAATAACGCACGTGGTCCCTACAAAGGCGGTATTCGTTTTCATCCTGGCGCGGATCTTGATGAAGTTAAAGCTCTAGCCGCAGCAATGGCGGTAAAGTGCGCAGTCGTCAACATTCCCATGGGCGGCGGCAAGGGCGGGGTTCAGTTTGATCCAAAACAATATTCCCCCGCAGAGATTGACCGCGTCGCACGTGCGTTTGTGCGCGCGTTCGCGGAGCATCTCGGTCCCGAGAGTGATGTTCCCGCGCCAGACGTATACACGAATGCGCACATTATGGACACAATGCTCGACGAATATGAGAAGATCATCGGCCAATCGTCGCCCGCAATGATAACGGGAAAGACACTCGATCGTGGCGGCATCGTTGGGCGCGACACAGCGACCGCTCAAGGAGGCGCTTTCGTCCTCCAAGAACTCATACCTCCTCGAAATACGCCAGAGCAGCCACGTGTCGCCATCCAGGGATTTGGGAACGCAGGAGCGACGATGGCGCGTATCCTTGCAGACAATGGATTCAAGATTGTTGCCATCTCCGATAGCAAAGGCGGCATCTATAGTGCAAACGGCATTGACCCCATTGCTGTGCTCGAGCACAAAGAGCGGACAGGCGTATTGAACGCAAAAGGTGCGACTACTATCACCAATACTGAACTCCTGGAGTGCGAATGCGACATTCTCATTCCCGCGGCTCTCGATAATCAACTCACCGAAGAGAATGCAGCGCATGTGAAAGCGCACACCATTCTCGAACTTGCTAATGGACCGACAACACCTGAGGCCGATGCAATCTTTTCCTCGCGAGCGATCATGGTGATTCCCGATGTACTGGCGAACGCAGGCGGGGTGACTGTATCCTATTTCGAATGGCTCCAGAATAAGGAAGGACGCACGTGGGACACCTCAGAGGTGCAAACGCGGCTCGCCGAAATCATGCGGACAAGTGCTCAGGCCGTCCGCGCAATGGCTGATGAAAAGAAAGTCACGCTTCGCGAAGCGGCATTCCTCTTAGGTCTGCGACGCATCATAGACGCATTGCGTGCACCACGTCTCTAGTAGTAGACTCGCCGAATGTTCTCATTCAAGATCACTAAACGGTCGAAACGCTCACGTGCTCGTCTGGGCATATTGAAGACGCCTCACGGTGAAGTAGAGACACCGGCATTCGTTCCCGTTGCGACACGCGGGGCACTGCGTACTCTCGATAACGAGGAAGCGGCGGAGCTCGGCTCACAACTCCTCATCGCAAACACCTATCATCTGCATCTGGCGCCTGGCGAGAAAGTGATCAAGAAGCTCGGCGGTCTTCATAAATTCATGCGCTGGGACCGCCCTATCATGACGGATTCCGGCGGTTTCCAGGTCTTTAGCTTGGGCTTTGGTCGCGATCATGGCGTTGGAAAAGTCCTTCAGGAAGAGCGCGAGAAATCAATCAAGGAAGACGCACAACCAGTGTCAGTTCGCATTTCCGAAGAAGGGGTTCGTTTCCGCTCGCCCATTGATGGTACAGAGCTGTACCTGAGCCCCGAGGAGTCCATACGTATTCAAGAGGATATCGGCGCGGACATCATGTTCGCATTCGACGAGTGCCCCTCCCCGCTTGCCAACGAAGAATATATGCGCGCATCAGTTGAGCGCACACATCGCTGGGCACAGCGCTGCGTCGACGCGAAACGTTCGAAAAAACAGGCGCTCTACGGCATCGTCCAAGGAGGTGCTTATAAAGAACTCCGCATCCAGAGTGCGCAAGTGATTGGCAACATGGACTTCGAGGGATTCGGTATCGGAGGTGAGTTTGGTTACGACAAACCATCCCTCGCGCGGATGGTGAGTGCCGTTACTGACCATCTTCCCGAACACAAACCCCGCCACCTGCTCGGCATCGGACACCCCGAAGATTTCGCATACTCGATGAAATCGGGTGCTGATACGTTCGATTGCATCGCACCGACTCACTACGCGCGGCGCGGTATTGCCTTCACCTCAAAGGGGCGCGTTGATCTCCGCAAGCCCTCGCATCGCGCGTCAGCCGAACCGATCGACCCTGCATGCAAATGCCCTGTTTGCAAAACGTATTCGCGTGCGTTCGTATCTCACCTCATGCGCGCGCACGACAACACAGGCGGCAAGCTCGCTACCATGCATAATGTCTTCTTCTTCAATGCGCTCGCCGCCTCACTCAGGAAAAAGATACGGAGCGGTGACCTCTAGACTTTACACCCAGTCCTCGCATGGTATAGTGCGCAGGCTCGTGCTCGGCTTCTGAATGCAGCACGACCATGCAAGATGCATGGAAGGCCGCACTAGCAGCGGAGACGAGCACATGATGTTCAAGGTTCTGGCGATAGGGTGCCTGGCAGTGTGCCAGGGCTATTCGGTCATCGCGTCAATACGACAAGCACTCCGGTATCGGAAAGAGCAGCAGTAACGCCGCCCACGAACACCAACTCAGCGAGCCCCCGGGGCTCGTTATTTTTTTGTTGAATACGCACCAGAAACGCTCTTCGGCGCAGTATACTGAAGCGCAATGATTGGCATCGGTCTTGTGTTCATCGGCGAATTCTTTCAGGAGCTCGGCACCTCGCTCGCCAAGTACGAATTCGCTCACAAGAAAGAGAGTCTTTATGCGATCGGCTTTCTAAACGGTCTCTGGGCGACACTTTTCTTTATCCTTTGGGGCGTCTTCGGCGGTGGCGAATTCGTGTTCTCGACAGCGAGCTTGCCCACCTTCATACCACGCGCACTCTTGGAGATTGCGATGCAATTCGTGACAATCCAGGCGGTTATTACGGCCGAGAGAAGCACATTCACATTCCTCCGTATCTTCACCATCCCCTTGCTTCTTGTCGTCGATCTCGTGCTCTTGTATCCCATTGCTTTTGAACAGATCGTTGGTATCTGCATCATCGTGGCCGCACTCATAATTCTCCTCCTGAATCACGGCTTGAGCCGCCGCGGAAAGATGCTTTCCCTCGCCTCGGGCGTCATCGCAGTCATCACCATATCGCTGTATAAATACGACATCACGCACTACAACTCCGTCATCGCAGAGCAAACCATCATCCATCTGATCCTTCTTTGCGCTATGGTGGTGACGGCAGAAGTTCGTCTCAAAGAGAATGTCTTCCGGTGTCTCCTGAATCCGATGCTTCTGCTTCAGTCGCTCGTTGCTGGCATAGCCGGTGTTCTTCTCAGCGTCGCACTCGTCTTCGCGCCAGCGTCTATCATCATGGCGGCGAAGCGTTCATTCGAAATCTTGGGCGCTATCGTCTCGGGCAGGGCGTATTTCCACGAGAAGAACGTAGCGCTCAAACTCTTCGCCTGCGCGCTCATCGCACTCGGACTCAGTCTTATTGCGTACTTTTCACCCCTTACCTCGTGAGGTCAGTGGTGACTCTCATACTTGTCCGTAAACCGCTCATCGCGAGAAATGAGCTTGCCCTGGTCGTCCACACGATATATGAGGACGCTCCCAAAAAGCATCTCCACATTTTTTATATCTTCATCAGAAATGCCCTCGATGTATTTCATGAGAGCCCGAATGGTGTTGCCGTGTGACACCATGAGCACGTTCTTACCTTGTGTGAGGAGAGGCACTATCGTCTCGAGGTAATAGGGCACTGCACGTGCATAGACCATCGCCAGCGATTCCCCGTGAGGAATGGGATACCAGTACTCGCGATGCATTCGATCAAATTCAACCTCGCCGAGAACCTCCTTCATCGCGAGTTTATTTTTCCCCGTGTAGTCGCCGTAGTCTCGCTCATTTATCGCGACCGATCGTATCACTGGCACGTCTTCCTTGCCCATGGCACGCAACATCACTTCAAGTGTCTCTTTGGTCCGACATTGCATGGAACAGACAGCCTGTTGAATATCAAATTCACGTACCTGGAGACCCATTTCAAACGACATATGTTTTCCAAAGGGCGTCAGGTGCACGTCGCGTGAACCGGTCCATATCCCTGCTTTATTCCATTCTGATTCGTGGTGTCTGGCAATAAGGAGAGTCCCGTCAATCGGCATGTGCCGCATGGTACCATGCAAATAAATAACCTATGGAGAAAAAACCACTTGATCTCGCGTATTTCTCGATGGAAGTAGCGCTCGACGACCGTTTTCATAACTACGCGGGAGGGCTCGGCGTTCTTGCTGCCGACACCCTCTATGCCTGCGCCGATAACAACATTCCGGCAGTTGGCGTAACACTCTGGTACCACCAAAACGATGAGGGCGAGAACGTGCTCCATCCGGACGCCTTCATGAAGCGGCGCCCCGAGACCATTGAAGTACAAATTGAGGATCGTCATGTAAAAGTTGCCATCTGGGAATACGAAGTGCGCGGGGCGAGCGGCCGGAGCATTCCCCTCCTCTTCCTGAGCTCGTATCTACCGGAAAATAAACGCTGGGATCGAGATCTCACGAAGAATCTCTATGCATCAGACCGCTACACGCGCCTTGGTCAGGAAGCGATCCTTGGCATCGGCGGGCATCGAGCGCTCCACGCCTGCGGGTACGAGGATGTTCGGTATTACCACATGAATGAGGGGCATACCGCACTCATCAATCTCGAGCGCCTCCGCAATCACGGATACGATTACGATGTTGTACGAAAGAAATCTACCTTCACGACACACACCCCTATCGCCGCAGGGCACGATTACTTCGACTACGAGCTCGCACACGCATCACTCGGAGACATGCTGCCTCAGAACATTCGAGACCTAGCGACCCATGATCGCCTGGGAATGACACAGCTTGCCATGAGTCTCAGTTGTCGCACAAACGCGGTCTCGCGCACCCATCGCGACGTCACCCGAGACATGTTCCCGGGTCAGGAGATCGAATATGTCACCAATGGCGTATACCACCCTCGCTGGGTAGGCAACGCTCTCGCCAACCTTTACGACGAAACACTCACGGGATGGCGAGAAACACCCTCCCTTTTGAGCACTGTCTTCGCAGTCCCTAACGACAAGATTCAGTCAGCCATGCGCACACAAAAGAAGGAACTCGTCGATTGGCTCAACACCGAACCACGTTGCTTCTGCAAAGAAGGAGCGCAGGGTGACGATATTTTCGACACCGAGACACTCACGATCGGTTTTGCGCGTCGCTTTGTTCCCTACAAACGCCCGCAGC
>Ga0255190_1000171_pt1 | contig 10633 bp, 11 predicted proteins | sample Miss_Miss_RepA_8_FD_189955 | JGI IMG/M metagenome (GOLD analysis project Ga0255190, IMG submission 189955) | Freshwater microbial communities from Mississippi River, Louisiana, United States - Miss_Miss_RepA_8h | ecosystem: Environmental > Aquatic > Freshwater > River | place: USA: Louisiana... | reverse complement strand
TAGAAGAACTCGAGTCGATTCTCACTGAACTTGAAGACAACGATGTCGATGTTGACAAACTTGCCACGCATGTTCAACGCGCCTCGCAATTAATCGAATTGTGCCGCGATCGCATTGGCAATGCAAAACTGCAAATTGAAGAAGTCGTCAAAGGTCTTGCCAAAGAGTAAGTCGGCGTAGCCTTTAGGCGTGTCAGCCAATCCGCCAACCTGGTTAAAGTCGGTCGCTACGCGGGTCGAATCGCGACTTAGTGAGTTTTTACAAGATGAACAAGATCGTTGGTCGGCACTTGATGGCGATTTGAACGCGCCACTAGGTGAGTTGACACGATTAGTTGCTGCTGGTGGCAAACGTCTGCGACCGGCGTTCTGCTATTTGGCATTTGTTGGTGTTGGCGGCGACGAAAATTCTAAACAATTAGTTGATACTCAAGCGGCGCTCGAATTGTTGCACGCATCGGCACTTTTGCATGATGACATTATTGATGGATCTTTAACGCGGCGCGGCGAGCCAACCTCGCACACTCGTTATATCGCCAAACACCTTGACAGCAAGTGGGCGGGTGAAGCACGACGCTTTGGCGAAGGTGCAGTTATTTTGATTGGAGACCTGGCGTTTGTTTACGCCGACCAGTTAATGACTGGTGTCAATTCAATGACTGCAAAGGTCTGGAATGAAATGCGAATCGAAGTGAATATCGGTCAATATCTCGACTTGCTTGGTTCAGCACAGCGAGAGCGAAATCTAAACAAAGCCGAACGAGTGTGTCGATATAAGAGTGGCAAATACACAGTTGAGAGACCGTTACATCTTGGTGCGACTCTTGCGGCACCAGAGCAAGCAGATGTTTTACTTGAACAACTATCTAACTTTGGTTTGCCACTAGGTGATGCGTTTCAAATGCGCGACGACGTGTTGGGCGCCTTTGGCGACACCTCGTCAAGTCTCACTGGCAAACCGATTGGTGATGACTTGCGTGAAGGCAAACCGACACCGTTATTAGCAATGGCATGTGAACGCGCAACAGTCGCACAACGCGAAGTTCTCGATCGAGTTGGCGCACCACAAATTAGTCACCAAGAAGTTTCTGATATTCAGGAGGTGATCATTGAGACTGGCGCACTCGACGCACTCGAAGCCAAAATTTTGTCACTTGTCGAACACTCAATAAGTGCTGTCAGCAAGTCGTCGCTCGATGAGAGTTCTAAAAGTCGCTTGATTGAACTTGCCGAATTTGTTGCGTCGCGCAAAAATTAGACACGAGCAAAATAAAAATCTGCAGATAGCGTTGCGGCTATGACCGTAACCGTACGCATCCCCACCACATTGCGACCACTTTCAGGCGGCGTTTCAACTGTGCAAGTTGAAGGCTCAACTCTGGCTGAAGTTTTGGCGAGCCTCAATGCGGCTCACCCTGGTTTTTCTGAACGCTTGCTCGACAGTGAAGGCAACTTACATAAGTTCGTAAACATTTTCGTCGCTGACGATGATGTGCGCTATATGCAAGGCCTCGCAACTGCGGTTACTAGTGGTCAAACAATTTCGATTATTCCTGCCGTCGCTGGGGGCTGAAATTCAGCCAACTGAAGGCTTTCGGTTTTGATTTAGCAGTCTCCTAGATAGAGTGCTAAGTCTCAAAGTTCAATTTTTTGAGACAAATTCGGAGGAATAAATCATGGCCAAAATCATTGCATTCGACGAAGAGGCCCGCCGCGGACTCGAAACCGGAATGAACAAACTCGCCGACGCTGTGCGTGTCACGCTCGGACCAAAAGGTCGCAATGTTGTGCTCAGCAAGAAGTGGGGCGCACCGACCATTACAAATGACGGCGTTTCAATCGCCAAAGAGATCGAACTCGAAGACCCGTACGAGCGCATTGGCGCCGAACTCGTCAAAGAAGTAGCAAAAAAGACAGACGATGTTGCTGGTGACGGCACAACAACTGCAACAGTTCTCGCTTGGAGCATGGTTCACGAAGGTCTGCGCAATGTTGCTGCTGGCGCGAACCCGATGAGCATGAAACGTGGCATCGAAGCCGCAGTTGAGGCTGCAGTTGCAAGCATCAAAGCGTTAGCAAAAGTTGTCGACAGCAAAGAGCAGATCGCACAAGTTGCATCAATTTCGGCCGCCGACAACGAAATCGGTCAAATGATTTCAGAGGCGATCGACAAAGTTGGCAAAGATGGTGTAATCACAGTTGAAGAGAGCCAAACATTTGGCATGGAGATGGATCTTGTCGAAGGTATGCGCTTCGATAAGGGTTACATTTCGCCATACTTTGCAACCGACACCGACCGTATGGAGGCCTCAATTGATGACGCTTACATCTTGTTGGTTTCAAACAAAATTTCAGCAGTGCGCGACATGCTGCCGATTCTCGAAAAAGTGATGCAGGGTGGTCGACCACTCGTAATCATCGCTGAAGATGTCGATGGTGAAGCGCTTGCAACTTTGGTTGTCAACAAAATTCGCGGCACTTTCAAGAGCGTTGCCGTGAAGGCACCAGGTTTTGGCGATCGTCGCAAGGCAATGTTGCAAGACATCGCAATTCTTACGGGCGGTCAAGTAATTAGCGAAGAAGTTGGTCTCAAACTTGAGAACGCAACTCTCGATTTGCTCGGCCGTGCCAAGAAAGTTGTGATCACAAAAGATGAGACGACAATCATTGAAGGTGCTGGCTCAGATGCCGACATCAAGGGTCGCATCAGTCAGATCAAGACCGAAATCGACAACACAGATAGCGATTACGACCGCGAGAAATTGCAAGAACGTCTCGCCAAGTTGTCGGGTGGTGTTGCGGTTCTCAAAGTTGGTGCAGCGACCGAAGTCGAACTTAAAGAAAAGAAGCACCGCATCGAAGATGCTGTCAGCACAACAAAGGCAGCCATCGAAGAAGGTGTAGTGCCTGGTGGTGGCGTTGCTTTGCTTCGCGCTCAAGATGCGGCTGAAAAAGTAATGGCGTCACTCAGTGGCGACGAGGCGACAGGTGCGCGCATGGTTGTGCGTTCTTTGTCCGCACCTCTCAAGCAAATTGCTGAAAACGCTGGTCTTGAAGGTGGCGTCGTCGTTGAAAAAGTCAAGGCGTTGAAGGGCAATGAAGGCCTCAATGCAGCAACTGGCGAATACACCGACTTGGTCAAACTTGGCGTTATCGATGCCGCAAAAGTAACGCGCTCTGCGTTGCAAAATGCTGCATCAATTGCGGCACTGTTCTTGACAACCGAGGCAGTCATTGCTGACAAGCCAGAAGAGAGTGCGCCAGCAATGCCAGGCGGCGGAATGGAAGATTACTAAGTCGCCAAACTTAAGGTTTAACTAGTTGCCGTTTTGCTCACGCAAAAACTGCTCTACTTCATCCATTAAGTTGCTCGGGTCGGCCGGCTCGTCCGAGTCGCCTGCAAAATCGAATTGAAGTTGATTGTCGTCAACTTCGTCGTCCAAGCTCATGCCATTGTCGGTCATCGTCTCGAGTCTTTCAACATAAGCAACTAGATCGTCATCATCTTTGACTAGTGAGTCGATCTGTTCTTCATAGCGTTCGATCAAGTTCATGACAGTGGCAAGTGGCGCGGGCGTACCAATTATTTCGCACGCGCGTCGCATGAGTGCGAGCGATGCTTTTGGTGATGGCACTTGTGATGCGTACGCCGGCACTGCGGCCCAAAGTGATGCTGACGGTATCGACGAATCGTCGAATGTGTCGTGCAAAACGCTGACGATACCCACTGGTCCTTCGTAGCGCGATCGCTGCAAATCAAAGCGCTCAATGAGGTCAGTGTCAGTGGCTGTGCCGATGATTTGTACTGGTCGACTATGGGGCACATCAGCAAGTAGCGAACCGAGTGTCAACAGAAGCGACGAACTGAAATGTTCGGCAACTGAAATGATTTGTTGTGAGAACAACTTCCAACGCAAACTTGGTTCTGGTCCAAGTGCCAAAATTATGTCGCCACCGGCGCCGTTCACATGCCACAAACCAACAGTTGGCCAAACGATGTTGCGTTTGCCGCCGTCTTTAAGTCGAACGTGCGGTCTCACTGTTGCGTAGTCGGTGAAAGGCTCTGGGTCGATTTCGGCAAGAGCTGTTGCACCCCAACCTTCAATCAAATTACGCACTGCATTTGATGCTGCGTCTGCTGCGTCGTTCCATCCGGTGAATGCAGTAATCAAAGTTGGATTCTTAAGCGACGGCTTCGACAACCAACGAACATGATCAATCGCGGACATTTGTTATGACGCTATCTAATTTCGCAAGCATCCCGTGCAATACAGATACGCTGATGTTATGGCTTCATCGGTGCCTGTGGAAATCGCTACCCAGGCGACAGAAGAATTGCTAGCCGCGTGTCATCGCCTGATTCCGCAACTATCTTCATCAGCTAAACCGATTTCATCCAGCGAATTGGCTGAAATTGTTAACTCAGATTCAACCTCAATGTTTGTTGCCCGTGTGGATAACCAAATTGTTGGCTTGTTGACTCTTGCGGTTTTCCGAATTCCGACCGCTGTGCGTGCGTGGATTGAAGATGTCGTCGTTGATTCTGCAGCACGTGGTCACGGCGTCGGCGAGGCGCTGAACATGGCAGCAATCGCCGAAGCGAAGCGCCAAGGGGCAAAAACTGTCGACCTAACTTCGCGGCCCTCCCGCGAAGCGGCGAATCGGTTGTATCAGCGCATTGGTTTTGTTGCGCGCGATACAAATGTTTATCGCTTTGAAGCCTGAAGTCGCATGACTAATTTAAATATTGACGATCAAGGTCGTCCTGAGCCACCCGTTTCGAGCGACGAAGTTTCAACACTGCTCGGCTTTTTAGAATTTCAGCGCGCGACCCTTGAATGGAAGTGCCGCAAGTTGGGCTCAATCGATTTGCAGAAAAAGATTGCTGCTTCATCAATGACACTTGGCGGAATTTTGAAGCACATGGCGTATGTCGAGAACCATTGGTTTTCAGATTGGTTGATGGGCCGCGACAAACTCTCACCATGGCGCGAAGTTGATTGGTCGCAAGATCGCGACTGGGACTGGAACTCGGCAGCTAATGACACGCCTGAGCAATTGTTAGGACTTTGGCATGACGCCTGTGAGATGTCGCGGCTTGATGTTGCAACAGCACTAGAAAACAGCGACCTTGGTCAACTTGCAAAACGCACGTGGCCAAATGGTGATTCACCGTCTTTGCGTTGGATTCTCGTGCACATGATCGAAGAGTATGCGCGCCACAATGGCCATGCAGATTTGCTTCGCGAAGCAATCGATGGCCAAGTTGGTGAGTAGCGAAACTGACTAAGTAGCGTTATTTAAATTGTGAACAACAAAAATCAACTAACAGCAACAGATAGCGCTGAAGTTGTCGTGCCATGCATCGAGTTAGATCCGACACTTGCATTTTTTACATCAGAACTTGGTTTTCGTGTTGAGATGATTACGCCCGCAGATAACCCCAATACCGCGATCATCAGTGGTTATGGTGTGCGCTTATGTTTGCGGAGTGGTGGGTCAGGTAGAGACATCACGCTTCGTTTGAATTCGAATAGTCGTCAGACTCAAACTTTGCATGCACCTAACGGCACGACTGTAGAAATCATTAACGCAAGTGCTGATGTTGTATTGCCTGAGTTGAAAGAATCATTAGTTGTCACACCTTTAACAAGTGACGCCTCATGGACAGTTGGCCGAGCAGGCATGCGCTACCGAGATTTGATTCCCAGTCGATTGGGCGGTGCGTTTATTGCGTCTCATATTCACATTTCGAACGGTGGCCCCGTGCCTGATTACGTGCACTATCACCGGATCAAATTTCAAATGATTTATTGCAAACGTGGTTGGGTAAGAGTTGTTTATGAAGATCAAGGCGAGTCTTTTGTCATGAACGCTGGTGATTGTGTCTTGCAACCGCCCGAAATTCGTCACCGAGTTCTCGAAAGCTCAGACAACTTGGAAGTCATTGAAATTGGCGCTCCTGCCGAGCACGAAACATTTGCTGAACACACAATCACTCTGCCGACACCATCATTGCAACCTGATCGTGACTTTGCAGGGCAACGTTTTGTTCGTCATATTGCTGATCAAACGCCTTGGCTGCCTTGGCGTCATGCGGGTTTCGAGGCTCGCAACACCGGCATTGACCTTGCAACCTCTGGATACGCCAACGCGATGACTATTCGTGCGAAGAAATCAGCCGTATTTGCCGAAAGCAAACATCAAAATCAATTGATGTTCATATTCATTTTGTCGGGCTCGGCAACCATAGAAACCGGCAGCGATCACGAGACTAAACAACTGCAGAGCGGTACATCCGTGACTCTGCCGAGCACGCTCAATTTTAAATTTGAAGCAACCGCTGACGACACTCAGTTTTTACTAGTCGAAGTTGGCAAACTAATTTGAGTTTTGAGTCCGCCTAGGTGGCTGGGTGACATTTTTAGTTCGCCAGCATGCTTTTTGACGATCGCAGACAAGATAGATAAGCCAAGGCCAAAGCCACCTCCAGATTTTGAATGCGAACTGTCGAATCTCTGAAACTCATCGCTCATTCTTTTGTAGCTATCATCACTCAGACCCGGTCCACCGTCGTCAAAAATAAGAGTTGCACGAATTCCATCTTTTCTTAAGAAGACTTCGACTTCTGCCGACTCTGGGGTATGTCTCTCAATATTTGAAATTATGTTCGAAATCATTCGAGCAAGCTGATCGGAGTTCCCCTCAACAAATATGTCTTGTTCGATATTCGTGTGAATAGTGCGACTTGAATTTCTGTCAGAGAAGTCGCCTATGAATCCAGAGACAATATCAGAAAGGTTTACTTTTTCTGTTTGATCGTTTGCTATTTCGCCGATTTGAGCAAGGGTAAGTAAGTCATCAACAGTTTTTGACATTCGTAGAGACTCACTTCGTAATCGAAAGATTGCTCGCTCGCGCTGCTCTTCCGTTATGGCTTTATTCTCCGCAAGAATATCGACATAACCCCTGATAACTGTCAGCGGAGATCGCAGTTCGTGCGACGCGTCACTCATGAAGTCTTTCATCGACTTCTCTGAATTTTTGGTCATAATTACCGCATCTTGAAGCCTGTTTAACATTTCATTTAACGACTCGGTCAGTTGTGAAATTTCGTTATTTCCATTTGCTTCTCGTAATTTGACGTCCAAAGAACCCGCGGCAATTCTCTTGGCGTCTTCGACGATAAATGTGATCGGGCGAATTGTTTGAATTATCAACAACCGCAGGAGAAAAACCATGGACAGAGCAATAATTGAGGCAAGAGCGAGACTTCTAATCAGGGAATTCTTAAATTCGCGTTCGATATTGGTTATTGAGAGACCGACGACAAGCCATTCACCGTTGCCAACTGAATGTGCGCCGATTCGCATTGAATTTTCACCACCGAGGTCAATGGGTCTTTCTACTGCTCGAGTGACATCAGTGATTTCTAAATTTTCAATCGTCAATGAGTCTGTTCCGCTAGTACTTTCAATTAGAACAATTGGGTCTGTGTCGTCAAAAAAAAGTAAAGCAGTAATCGGGAGCGGGCTTGAGTCGGCAAACCCGAGTACTCGAGACACATCTTGTGTGCCGCTATCGCGAACGATATTCAAGGCGTTTTCTATAGTTCTGTCGTGTGTTTTGATTGCTTCACGACGTGAAATAAGCGAGTTCGCACCATTGATTATCAAGCTTCCGATCATGAAAATCGCGCCAGCCGTCGTGGAAAGTTTTGTTTGTAGTCTCACCGTCGATCAACCATCTTGAAGCCAACACCACGTTCGGTCAAAAGCATGAATTCAATCTCGGGAGCAAGTTTTTTTCGTAAGTATGAGATAAAAGTTTCGACAACAGATGTGTTGCTATCAAAGTCGATTCCCCAGACTGCATCTAGAATTTGTTGCTTGCTGAGGACACGATTTTTGTTTTCAAGCAAATATTCGAGCAACTTAAACTCTGTTCGCGAGAGTTTTATTATTCGATCAGAACATTGCACCTCGTGTCGTTCGATATTTAAAGTAATCGGACCACAAGTCAGGGTCGCTTCGTCGTTCGGTGCATATCGGCGTAGCACCGCAGATACCCGTAGAAGTAGCTCTTCAAGTCCGAATGGTTTTTTTACATAGTCGTCCGCGCCCGTTTTAAGACCCAAGACAACATCTTCTCGATCGTGACGAGCAGTCAAGAAAATCACTGGCACAGCTATGTTTAGTGAACGTAATTTTTTAACGACGTCAAACCCATTCATTTTTGGCATGTTCACATCGACGATCAACAGATCTGGTCGTTGGTTTCTAACAGAATCAACTGCCTCTTGGCCGTTGTTTGCGCGGAGTGTCTCGTATCCGGCGAGGTGCAGAGCGTCTTCAACGGTGTCACAAATGGCCTCATCGTCATCGGCTACCAGAATGCGTTGACGAACCATTAAACCAACATACAAGTTTGAAAAAGTTCTTTCATTCCTATTCCTAAATTCACATGATTCTCACAAACTTGCTTAATAGGTTGAGATCTGCAAGTAATTCGCTGAAAAATATCCAAGTATTCCAACAAGGAGAATCAATGAAACAACTAATGAAAAAAACGATAGTCGCGACAGCAACTGCCCTGTTGCTATCAACGACAGCCACTGCGGCATTAGCCGACGATGCAACTTCACCATCGACGACAGTTCCAAAAGAGGTTAAGACTAAGAGCAGCGAGTATTCCGCGGCGATTGCTAAATATCGCACTGAACTAAAGGAATATAACGATGCAAGAAAAGCGATATTCAAAAAGTTCGTAGAGGCAACTAAAGCGGCAAACGCAACACGCAAGTCTGCTCGAGAAGGGGCGACGACAAAAACTGAAATTAAGGCAGTGTTAACTGCGTTCCAAGAAGCAATTTCGGCCGCAACCTCTGAACGTGCAGCTGCCTTGGCCGCCTTAGGAAATCCTCCAGCTAAACCAACCAAGTAAAGACAATTTCATTCACCCCGATTGAGCGAGGGATACATGCTTTCGAGTATGTTCCCTCGCTCGATTTCGTTAGGTCGCTACAAATTTATTTGGGGTCAAAAGCGTCAGAGTCTGGATACGGAAACCACTCTGGGTCTGGCTCAGCGGTAGGCGCAATCATCACCATTTTTGAGCGGCGAAATTGCTCGAGACCCTCTTGACCAAGTTCGCGACCAGCACCTGTGAATTTGCGACCACCAAATGGAATGGCGTCATTGTCGTTCAGCGGAGTGTTAACCCAAACAATGCCGCTCTCAATTTCGTTTACCGCACGAAAGGCTTCTGTCAAATTTTCAGTGTAAATGTTTGCCCCAAGGCCGAGTTTTGAGTCATTAGCAAGAGCGATTGCTTCGTCAAGATCACGAACTTTACAAACAGGTGCCAGTGGCCCGAAGCACTCGCCGTGCATGATGTCGAACTCGGGCTTAACCTCGAGAACTGTTGGCTCAAAAAATGCGCCATCTGTCAGATGCTTAGGTCGTTTACCTCCAGTTACTATTTTTGCGCCTTGTTCGACTGCCCGAGCAACTATTTTCTCGACTCTGTCACGCTCTCGGGTTGAAGCCATCGGACCTATGTCAACTTTTTCTAGTCCGTTACCAATTCGAAGGGCGCGAGCTTGCTCGGAAAGCGCGGTTACGAATTTGTCATAAATTTCTTCGTGGACATAAAAGCGCTCAGCCGATGTACAAACCTGTCCGCAATTGAGAAATGCTGCAAATGCTGCACCCCGCGCGACCGCATCAAGTGGTGCTGATGGCATCACAATGAACGGGTCGTTACCTGATGCTTCGATTAGCGCTGGTTTAAAACGTTCAGCAGCAGATTTTGCAACAGCTTGGGCAGCAGGAACGCTGCCAGTAAATGCGATGCCGTGAGTGCCTTCGTGTGCGACTAAATATTGACCTACTTCGGCGCCACCGGTTACAACTTGCACGAGACCTGCTGGTAGATGATCAAATGCCTGCATGACGGTGAGCAAAGTCAATGGTGTGAGTTCTGATGGCTTGACAATTACTGCATTGCCGGCGCCAAGTGCCGCAGCTGCTTGCCAACCGAAAAGCAGCACCGGAAAGTTGAACGGCACAATTGACACGATCGTGCCGAGTGGCTCTTTGATCACCATATGCAATTGACCGGCGATTGCTGGCCCAGCTATTCGTCCTTGGTCGTTGCGCGCAATTTCGGCGTAATAGCGAAACGCAGATGCCGAAGCGCCGCCTTCCCAATTGCTTTCACGAAACGGTTTGCCCATTTCTCGCGTTAAGACTTCTCCGGTCGTGGCTGTCATCGCCAACATTTTGTCTGCCACGCTGTGTAGCGCATTCGCACGATCGAGAGCACTCATCGACCACCACTCGTGTTGAGCACGATTTGCATTTCGTACCGCAGAATCGATTTCGGTGTTTGTGGCATGAGCGAATTCACCGCATTGAATTGCTGTTGCCGGATCAATTACTGCTGTTCGAGATCCGCTGCCTGAAACATATTTATTGTCGAGCCAATGAGTGCCCGAAATTTTCTGCATCAATTCTTGAGTCGGAGTAAGCGATTTATTCATATAAATACAGTAGACCTGACTCAACTACATAGCCAGATTGCAAACAATTGCTAAAAACCAAGTGGAGCCCGAGGCGGGAATTGGACCCGCG
>Ga0255190_1000156_pt1 | contig 11298 bp, 11 predicted proteins | sample Miss_Miss_RepA_8_FD_189955 | JGI IMG/M metagenome (GOLD analysis project Ga0255190, IMG submission 189955) | Freshwater microbial communities from Mississippi River, Louisiana, United States - Miss_Miss_RepA_8h | ecosystem: Environmental > Aquatic > Freshwater > River | place: USA: Louisiana... | reverse complement strand
TCCATTATCGCTCTCGGAGCTTACCTCCATTTATCACTTTACCGCAGCGCGAGTGACGACGTCCCGGGAGCTCAAGAAGTCGTACGTGAAGCAGGCGCCGGCTCCTGTCGACATGCCGTCTGACGGTATCGCTCTCGGTATGAATCACTACGGCGCCACCGCAACCAAGGTCCAGTACGGCGTTCAAGATCGGCTCCGCCACTGCTACGTGATAGGACAAACCGGTACTGGTAAGACCGGGCTCCTCAAAACGATGATCATTCAAGACATCATGAATGGCGATGGGGTTGCCTATATTGATCCGCACGGTGCCGACATCGAGGATATCCTTGCTGCGGTGCCGCCGGAGCGCGCGAAGGACGTGATCTATTTCGACCCGGCGTATACGGCGCGGCCAATGGCGCTCAATATGCTCGAATATGATCGCTCTAAACCGGAAATGAAAACGTTCGTCGTTGATGAAGTCTACGGTGTATTCAGGAAGCTCTATAGTGACGTGCCGGAAGCATTTGGGCCGATGTTCGAGCAGTATTACCGAAATTCGACCCAGCTCGTCGTCGAGGATCCTGATTCAGGTTCGACATTCCTCGAGATTCCGCGCGTCTTCGCGGATAAGCGTTTTCGTGATCTCAAAATATCGCGCTGCAAGAATCCGGTTATCACCCAGTTCTGGCACAAGATTGCCGAGGCAGCCGGTGGGGAAGCGTCGCTTGAGAACGTCGTTCCTTATATCACCGCGAAATTCGACGTATTCCTGACCAATGACATCATGCGCCCGATCGTCGCTCAGGAGAAATCGGCGTTCAATTTCCGCGAGATTCTTGATACCAAGAAGATATTTCTCGCGAACCTCTCGAAAGGGCGTCTGGGTGATAGAAATGCTTCACTGCTCGGTCTCATTCTTGTGTCGAAATTCTTGCAGGCTGCGTTCTCTCGCGCAGACACGCGAGATGTCTTGCCGCCGTTCTATCTCTACATAGATGAGTTCCAGAACTTTGCGACACCCTCAATTGGAACCATTCTCTCCGAAGCACGTAAGTACAAACTCTCGCTTACGGTCGCGCACCAATTCATATCGCAAGTCGACGAGAAAATTCGTGATGCCGTGATCGGTAACGTTGGCACGAAGATAGCCTTCCGTATCGGTGCGCAGGATGCGGAATTTTTGGAGAAGCAATTCACGCCCGTCTTCACCGCACTCGATCTCGAGAATCAACAGAACAGGCATGCGTCGGTCGCCCTCCTGGTAAATGGAGTCCCGGCCCGGCCGTTTACCATTAAGACACTCGACCTGCAGAAGGTCGATTACAGCAAGATTGACGCCATGAAGGAACTTTCGTATCGTACCTACGGCCGAGACCGCGAAGACGTTGAGGAGGAAATCCGCAAGAAATACGCGGTCGAACCCGACATGCCGGCTTTTAGAATTCCGGCGTATTAATCAAGTAGTACATAACGTATGGATAATCATCCTAAGAAGGAGCGCACTTTTGTCATTATCAAGCCGGACGGCATTCAGCGATCCCTCATGGGGGAGATACTGGGGCGTTATGAGCGAACGGGACTCAAGCTCGTCGGGATGAAATTCGGGATTGCTGACGAAAAGAAACTTTGGGAACACTACAACAAAGACGATGCCTGGTTCCTTAAAAAAGGGACAAAAATCGTTGAAGATAAGAAAGCGGCAGGGCTCCCCATCAATAAAGAGCCGCTCGAATATGGAAAAGATATCATCCGTCAGCTGGTTAAATTTATGGTCTCAGGACCGGTGCTTATGATGGCGTGGGAGGGTAATCAGGCAATCGCCGTCGTGAAAAAAATGACGGGAAGCACCGAGCCGGCTACGTCTGATGTCGGTACGATTCGTGGCGACCTCACTCTCGATTCCTATGAGATATCTGCTGTTGATGACCGTGCGGTTCGGAACCTCGTGCACTGTTCAGATAACCCAGATGACGCGAAGCGAGAGATCGCGTTATGGTTCACGGACGCAGATCTCGTCTCGTATAAGCTTCTCCAGGAGCAGATGCTCTACGACATCAACCTCGATGGCATCCTCGATTAGTGAGTCGGAAAGCCTTGGTGATATACTCAATTAAGCGGCCGGTACATAAACCTGCTTGGTAACATCAAGGGAGCTCTATATCGAAGTGAGCACTGCGCTTACTCTCTGCGAGCACCCACCTGGTCATTAAGCCCAGGCTACCCGTACCTGCCGCACTCGAACACTCATCCGCTCTAGGGCGGATGAGTGTTTTTGGGCTATGCTAGGATTCAACCATGACGAATGCCGATCTCTTTAGGCAGCAGGCCTGGCTACTGGTCACGATTGGTGTGCTCCACGCACTAGGACTCTTCCTGTTCCTGCAGTGGCAATTCTGGTGGTATGACATCATGCTCCACTTTATGGGCGGGGTATGGGTGGCGCTTGCAGCGCTATGGTTCTATATGAAGGAGGGGTGGGTCGCGCGGATGACGACGACCGTTCTCATCGCTCTTTCCATTGGTCTCGGCTGGGAACTCTTCGAGTATCTGGTCGGCTCCGCACGGGAATCGAACTATTTCTACGATACCTCGCTCGATATATTGATGGATACGCTCGGTGCGATCGCAGGATTCTTATACGTGTACTATCGACGAGTTGACGAAAAAGAGGTGCTAGAATAGCTCAATGACTGATCGTCGGATGAAGGTCATCCACCCGAACCATCTGCGCGCGCCGCAGAATTTTTGTCGGCTACCAAACGGGTATGGCGTCGTGAAGCTCTGTGTCTCCGGAGCGGCAGAAACGGGGCACTGTGGTCTTGATGCCTATGAAAAAGCAAAGGAGGTGGGTCGCGAAATCGCGAAGCACGGAGGCATTATTGTGACCGGTGCCACCACAGGGTTTCCCATGTATGCCGCGATGGGGGCGAAGGATGAGTGCGGGTTTTCAATAGGATTCTCGCCAGCGTCTACGGAACGAGAGCATGTTGAGTCATATAAGCTTCCTCTCGACTACATGGATGTGATCGTCTATACGGGATTCGGCTACTCCGGGCGCGATCTCTTGCTCATTCGTTCCGCTGACGCGGTCATTATCGGCTGCGGCCGTATCGGGACGATCAATGAGTTCTCGGTCGCTTTTGAGGATCGACGGCCGATTGGCATCCTTGAAGGCTCATGGGAGACAGACGAAGAGATACGACACATCGTCGCCCAGGCACATCGGCCTAACGACCGTATCTATTATGATTCCGACCCCAAAGCGCTCGTCGAGAAGCTCATCGAGCGGGTGATGAAGGATAAAGAAGAGCTGAACCTTGTGTACAACAACCACGATGGGTGGGGAGGGAAAAGCGGACAGGTAATCCACTAAAAGAGAAACGGCCGCGGGAGCGGCCGTTTCTCGTTGGGACACAAGTGTCGTTAGGCGACCTTCTTTGCCATTCGAACAAATGCCTCCGGATGATCCTTCGCGAGAGCTGCGAGCGATTTCCTGTCGAGCTCGATGTTTTTGGTCTTCAAGAGACCGATGAACTTGCTATACGAGGGGAGTCCGTTCTCGCGGAGGGCTGCATTGATGCGCAGTGTCCATAACTGACGGAACTCGCGCTTCTTCGTGCGGCGATGACGGAATGCGTGGGTTCCTGCATGGAAAATGGCGTCCTTCGCCATACGCTCCTTGGTCGATCGCCCAAAGCGATAGCCCTTTACCTGCTTCAGGACGTTGCGGCGGCGCTTGAGCGCAGTGGTTCCTCGTTTTACTCGTGCCATAGAATTAGTTTAAATAACGACTTTTAGCGGTACTGTCCATTGCAGCGTGGAACTGCGTCGGGCGGGCTTTGCGCTGGCGGTTCGAACCCGACTGCTTGGCGTTAAAATGATTGTGGCCAGGGACGCGTGCGACAATCTTCCCCTTACGAGTGACGCGAAGACGCTTTGAGTATGACTTGTTTGATTTCATGGTTTTCTATGCCTCAGACTTCAGTTCAGCAGCAGGGGCCTCTTTTGGCTTATTTGCTGGCTTTTTTGAGAGGTCTCTCTCCAGGACGACCGAGAGGCCTTTCGGGCTCTTCTTGATCTCGTCAGCGATTTTATACGATTCCGGGATGATTGCAAGGAATCTTTCAAGTCGCTCCCTGAGGAAGTTAAAATCCATGTATTTGTACCGACCCCAGAGAAAGAGGTCTACTTTGACCCGGTGTCCCTCCTTGAGCCAGCTCGCTGACTTGTTTGCCTTGATCTGCATGTCGCGCTCAGACGTGCCAATTTTCACCTGAACCTCCTTTGTCTCAGAAACGCGCAATTTTGACTTAATTTCCTTGTCTTTCTTCTTCTGCTCATACTTGAACTTACCATAGTCGGTAATGCGGCAGACGGGGGGATTAGCCTGTGCAGAGACTTCGATGAGATCGAGCCCCGCTTCACGTGCGCGCTGAAGTGCCTCGGCGATAGGGAGGACGCCGAAGTTCTCGCCTTCGGGACCGATGACTCGCACTTCACGAACACGGATCGCCTCGTTCATCCGAACTTGCTCCTTTTCTTTCTGGGACGTGTATTTTGTAAAACCCATTTGTCGCACGAGTATATCATGCACGGAGGCTTCTCGCCATGAGATATACTTCAATCACATGAGGAAGGTCCTCTTGCAGGGGATAGTAATCTTTACGCTCTGTGCCGTAGGAGGGTATCCGGCCGGGTTCGCGTATGCGTCGACAAGTCTGACGGAACGCTTCACTAAGCTTGAGACAGATTTTGGTCTACCACAGGGCATCCTCGGGCGTATAGCGAAAGCAGAGACAGGCACCTGTAACGCAACGCTCAAAGCACGAAATTCATCTGCTACGGGGCTTTTCCAATGGCTCGATAGTTCGTGGCGAAATACGGCACCTCGCATCAATCCTCAGTACGCGAGTCTCGCGCTCCGTACTGACCCCTTCGTATCTGCGCATGTCACTGCCTACTCCCTTGCGAACACCAAGGCGCGTCTTGGGTCGCTCATCAGCCAGGCGAGAATCGATATGGCTCACGGGCTCTATCTTGGGCATTTTCTCGGTGATGGGGGAGCGCGGCAGTTCTTGACTGCCTATGCGCGTGACCCAAACGCGAACGCGGCACAGTTGTTTCCGCGCGCAGCCGCTGCGAACCAGCCGGTCTTTAGGGGAGGAACGCTACGGAGTGTTGTGCAGTATCTCGCGAACAAGATGAGCTCGTCTTGCACGAGCGTGACAAACTACACCAGTCGCCTGAACGATGGTCCTATTGGAAGTGATGTTGCCGATCGAGCCGTCGCGAGCAGTCCGCCAGGAACCGTCACATCGAACACGTTCCAGGATCCGGAACGCGACTACCCGTCAACATATTCGATTCCTCCTGCGAACAGTTCCACTTCCGGTACGAATCCGCCTCGCCATCAATCGCCGATACAAGTACCGATGATGCAGCCGGCTCTCATTCCGAGCACTCCCTCAAATGACCTAGGCACTTTGAAGCGCCTCCTCGAAGGGACAAAAGTTCTGGATGTCACACCGACGCGTGGCGCCTCGAATACTCCGTCTCAAATTCTTAAGGTGATCGCAGAATCAGGGAAACACCTGAGCGATACTTCAAATCAGAAAGTGCGCACCACGGTGGTGACAGACCCGGTGGCAGTAGAGGTGGCGCACGTGGTGTCGATTCAAAAGATAGACACGGAAGCGTCAACCACGTCCTTACGGAACACATCAACGTTCGGCGCTTCAGAGCGCGAAATATCTGATCAGGCCGTGCTTGCTCAGATTGCGGAGACCATGAAATCCATTTCGGAATTCTTCGGATCATTCCGCCGTTGAAGATTGTCTACTCGTGGAGCTCGTAGTATTCATCCTCCGCTACTCCTTCGAGTGCATTGCGTAGACCGAAAGGACGCAGGATCTCAAGGAGACGCAGTAACGCTTCGCGGATATTGAAGAGTGCCTGAGCGAGCATGCTTCCGGATTCGGTGCTTGAATACGACCCCGAGCCCAGGTCATCAGACGTGAAGGTCGTTGGTGGCTGTATTTGGACGAAGCGTTTAGGTGCTTGACCGCCTACAGTATCCTTTCCATTTTCATCGTCGAGCTGCGCCACATCTGATCCGTCGATATAAATCGGTACGGATGTCGCATGTGAGGTGGTTGCAATCTCCTCGGTACCGTAGGCAAGGTCGATGAGTTTCTGGCCGACGGAAGGCGGTGGTTCTTCGTAGGTATCGAATCGGGTGTCGAGTGTTGAGGAGGAGGTGGTTCCGCGAGGCTGAGTTGGTGTTGGTGTCTTCGGAAAGTAATCCGTCGGTTGGAGCGGAGACGGTTGGGACGGTATTTGTGGCTGTTGTGGTTGCGGAGGGAGTGGTTGCTGTTGGCCTCCGCCTTGTCCTGTGCCGCCTGTCGGTTGCCCGGTCATGGCCTCACGGAATTGATTCCCAAGTCCCATCGGAGCAGCGCTGTAATTTCCACCATCGCCATCGATTGCGACACCGCCGTTACACGGCTGTGAGCAACAACTAACACCCGCGCAGCGATGCTCAAGGCATTGAATATGATTTCCTGAATAGGGGAAGTGCAATTGGAACTGTTTCGCCATGCCGCGTAATCGGCCTCCGCAATCTGTCGATACGTCAACGGCACGACCGGGCTGATGGCACGAGCGACCGGGAGCGGCGCATCCGGGTCGGCCTGCACCACATATAGAGGCCTGATGAGAAGCGCTTCGGAAGCCGCTTATTATTCGTGCGGGACAACTATTTTTATGAGCAAACGCGAGAAGCTTGGAGAGACGGCATGCAAGTGCCGGATCAATACCATTTTTTAATGATCCTCCGCTCTGAGTGGGTATCACGATACCGCCGGAAATATATGGTTTCAAAGCTTGGTAGGGATCTCCCTCGCAGCCGCCGTACAGCGTTGCCTTATCCTTATCAGTCGAAAGAGGTGAGGATTTAACAATCTCTTCTACGGTCTTCGCTTCAACGGTTGCGCGCGACGATGTATCGAAAAGTGTAGCCGTCGCGATAACAAGCACAAAGGCAAAAAGAAACCGCGATGCATGGGGCATGGTTGCAGTATAGGGGTAAAAAACCATACGCTGGCCAGATGTGTGGATACGCCTCACGGCAAGCTCTCACACACGCTCCCGTCTTTGTCGCTGTCGAGTTTGTGTACGTCGTTCGAGACGCCACCGCACGTATCAAATGCCGCCTGTGCCTCAGCCTGTGTGCGGAAGCTCCCGCAGTTATAGGTGTTCTTCAAGCATTCTATCGATCCGGTTGCGGCGAGCGTCGAGGTGGATGGTGTGCGCGTAGTCGGCTCCTGAGAATTTTTCGGACATGCGTTGTCGGCCCAGAGCCCATTTTTGCTCACGCGTGCATGTGCTTCTGCAGCGCGGAACATCATCTGATGCTCATACGCGCGGTCATAGGTATATTCATAACCAAACCCATCGCGGATCATGCGCTCATTCACGAGCGTGCCGTCCGAGAGATAGAGGTAGGCAAGGAGACGACCATAGCGGTCGTAGGTATCTTGCGACGGATCCGTCTCCACACGCACCGGTGCGTTCTGTAAGAGGGCTTTAAGGGCGGTGGTCGCTTCTTTGCCGAAGCATTCAACGGATTTTCGCGGATCACTGGTTTCTGGCGTATTGATGCCGATAAGTCGTACGGTGACGGACGTGCCGTCGATCTCCAGCGCCACCGTGTCGCCATCAACGACTTTTATGACCCGATGGTAGTCGGTGAGTTTTTGTTGGGGAAGGTAGTCAGAAAGGATGGTTGTTGTCGCGGCGCCTGCGGTCGCGAACTGGGCATGCTCGCTTTTTTCGCGTGGATCAGCGGTGCCGATGAGGAAGAAAATGCTCGCGATCGTTGCGCCGATGATGAGAAACAGGGTCTCACGCATAGACATAGTATACCGGATAGCTATCCGGTCATTGCTACTCCTCACCGCAGGGTATATTCTCTCGCAATGGTTAGTATCCATGTCCATGAAGATGTTGGCGCGCGGGGCGTTCCCATGCCGCTTCCGGTGTACGACATGCGCCCTCTTGGGACTCTCACTGATAGGGAGGGGAATAGGTTTGCCATCAATGTCGGCATGAGCAATGAGATCGTCACTCAGTTGCGCGGCTACTCGCTCGATGAAAGCGATGAAGCGATTCAGGAGCATACCTCCGACCGAAAGCGATTCGGAGAGGGGTCGTATGAGGAGTGGTATGGGAAGGATCGTGTGCCATTCGTTCTGATCGATGAAAAGACGGGTGTTCTTGCGGCGCTCGTGTGGTTTGGACCAAAGCCTCTCGGACGTAAGTCACTCAAATACCTGACACCAGATGAGTTAGCAAAAGAAAGTGAGCAGCATGAGGAGCTCTGGCACACGCTCGTATATCGCGCGTATCGACCATACCGAGGACGTGGCCTGATGACGGCGTTTGTGGGTGCGTGTATCGATATTTACCTTAAGACATTCCCTCAGGCGAAGCTGTGGGTTGGTATACATGCGGGGAACGAAGCCAGTAGTGCGCTCGCGAGGAAATTAGGTTTCAAAGAACGGGAAGATCTCGTTGATGCTGCAGCGGAGTGGTTGGGGATGATACGCGAATAATCCTATGTCACGAATCAAGATCTCAGAGTATGCGGCAAAAAAGATGATTATTGGCGATGCGTATCGTGGTGTCGCGCTTACGGGACGTGAGAAATTTCCTCGTGGCACATTTGTCGTGAAGGTAGACCAGGGAGTGAAGAAACGTATGAAGCAGGGGCTCCTTGCAGTTGGCGTGAATGCCGAATCTGCGCGGAAGAAGATCGCGGGATGGCGCGGAAAAGGATATTCACGTTTTCTTGCTGAACCACTGTTTGTTCATGAAGCGCACGAGGAGCGGTATCTCTCGCTCGAGCGCGTGCGAGACGGGATACGCATACTGTATGCGCGAAAAGGAGGCATAGAGATCGAGGCTCATCCTGAAGAAGTGTCGCAGTATCTAGTGCGTTCGGCGACGGAAGGCGGAGAGGCCGCAGTACAGATGGGGATTCCCGTCGAATTCCTCACGCACCTCATCAGGGTATTTACGGCAGAGCATATGGCATTTCTCGAGCTCAATCCACTCGTGGTTCGTGGAGATGTCTGTGTGCCGCTCGATGCGGCCGCGCTCGTCGATAGTGCAGGCGCACATTTTCCTGTGTCATGGGGTTCGGACGACATAATCAATGAAAAGACGACACACGAGGCCGAGGCACGCGTGCGCGATCTTGCGTCCACAACTCCTGCGTCATTAAAACTAAATGTCCTCAATCCTGATGGTGCGTTGTTTTTCCTGCTCTCAGGCGGCGGCGGGTCTATCGTTATTGCGGATGAAGCAGAGCTTGAAGGAGTCGGACGACTCATTGGGAATTACGGTGAGTACAGCGGCGGTCCAACAAGAGAAGAGACATATCTGTATGCGCGAGAGGTGATCGCTCTCATGCTCGCATCGAAAGCGAAGCGCAAAGCGCTGGTAATCGCGGGCGGGGTAGCGAACTTCACTGATGTGCAAAAGACCTTCGCCGGCATCATCGACGCGCTCAAGGAGAAGGTAACTGAACTCAGAGCGAATGGTGTTCGCGTATTCGTCCGTCGCGGCGGACCGAACGAACGTGCTGGGCTCGCGCAGATGCATGACTTTCTGGAAACGGAGCGTCTCTTGGGTTCCGTTGCCGGCTCTGATGCCGTCATTACGGCAGCAATAGATGATGCAATTGCCTATATTAAGAGTTCGTGACGAGAAACACGTATGATACGCATCGATGATATTCGCAGAAAGGAACAGGGGATTCTGGTGGTCGGGAATCATCCGGCGATCATGCAGTCGATTCTTGATTTTGATTTCTTGAGCGGGAAACCGCGCCCCTCGATACGGGCGTGTGTCACGGGGAACCGCAAGGCGCAGAAATTTTTTTACGGAAAGAAAGAAGTGCTGATTCCGTGTTTTCCCTCGATCGATAGCGTGCCGGTAGCGCTCCGTGGAGGAATCGGATGGGTGCTGAATATGCAGTCGGGAAGACGGCTCCACGAATCAATGAGTGCGTTCTTCGAAGCGTTTCCGCACGCACTCGGCGGACATATTTTCGCCGAAAATGTCCCGGAGAGCCATGCGACAGACCTCATAGCGCGCTACGGTCGCGATAAGATCATCGCCGGACCGTCTGGGGTGGGTCTCTTGGTCCCGGGTTTCTTGAAGCTCGGTGCGATCGGTGGCACCAGCATCGAGCAGATTCGCAAAAGCCACCTCACCACACCAGGGTCATGCGCCGTTATTTCCACGTCCGGCGGTATGACCAATGAACTCATTACAGCTGTCTCGCAAAACGGAAAGCGCGTCTCGTTCAGCCTCTCGATCGGGGGCGATCGGTTTCCGGTCACGTCTTTAGGGCAGGTGCTCTCAATTGCTGAAGCGGATCCTCAGACGGAGGCAGTCGTGTATTTCGGCGAACTAGGAGGTGTCGATGAATATGAAATCATTGAACTCATGATGGCGGGAAAACTCACGAAACCGATCGTTGCATATATCGCCGGCGTCATAGACGAGGCGTTCGACGAGCACATGCAATTTGGGCATGCAAAAGCGCTCGTGGCACGAAAAGACGAAAGTGCACGCGCGAAACGTGAGGCCCTGCGTGCCGCAGGTGCGTGTGCGCCGGAAACATTCCCGGGCTTTCTTGAAGCGATTGCGGCGCTCACGACGCGACCGTTTGTCGACGCGCAAGAGAAGGAGGAGATGAGCGGACGTCGGGCGAGCATCCTTTCGACACGACACGTGACTGATATGGAAACCATAACGGCGTATGTGAAAGGCAAGAAGCTTGTAAAAAAAGAGGCGGTATTCACCCGCGCGATACTCGAGGCTCTCCTGGGGAGAAAGGTGCGCTCGCCGATTACGCACGCTTTCGCGGACGCGGTGTTCTCACTCCTTATCGACCACGGAGGACACGTATCTGGTGCGGTCAATACCATGATCACGGCACGTGCGGGTAAGGACCTCATGTCGTCGCTGGCTTCTGGAATACTCACGATCGGTCCGCGATTCGGTGGGGCGGTGAATACTGCGGCTGAACAATGGCTCAGCGGTGTTGCGGCAGGGAAGAGTGCGGGGGAGTTTGTAGCAGCACGTACCAAAAGTGGCGCGCTTTTGAGTGGTATTGGGCATCGCAAATACCGCACGGGACTCCCTGATCCGCGCGTCGAGGCGCTTGCAGGATTCGCGACACTCTTGAATAAACATCCGCACTATGACTACGCGCGAGCGGTGGAGACGCTTACGACCGCGAAA
>Ga0255190_1000152_pt1 | contig 11537 bp, 13 predicted proteins | sample Miss_Miss_RepA_8_FD_189955 | JGI IMG/M metagenome (GOLD analysis project Ga0255190, IMG submission 189955) | Freshwater microbial communities from Mississippi River, Louisiana, United States - Miss_Miss_RepA_8h | ecosystem: Environmental > Aquatic > Freshwater > River | place: USA: Louisiana... | reverse complement strand
CTTCAAATTTATGTCGATGGTTCTGCTGCAGGGACTATAAATTCGGGAACCAATTACAGTAACCATGTTCTTAGTATGAGATTGGTGAGAGATTCTGATACTGCGCAGACAGGTCATATCAATGTATATGATCATGGAACACAAGCAGCTCCTACAGATCCAACTCTAATATATTCTTTCAACTCTTTGGGTTCAGATTATTCCGTAGATATGAGAGAATTTATATACGCAGGACATTCTCCAGGAAATACAGAGACGTGGAATTTCCAATTGAGAACAGGAACATTTGATAATTTTGATTTAATAAATAAGCCAAAAATCTCTTACCAAGGCGCTGAATTAATTGAAACGACTTCTCTTGCATCAACAATAGTAACAATCGAGGGTAACATCTATGAGTAAATTAGTAAAAATATATAACAATGGTTCTCTAATAGGAACCACTACTACGGACGAAGCGGGAAATTATTCTCTAGAGTACATCTCTCTGCCTCTTAATTCCAATCAAGCTATTTCCGTATCCGCTGTATATAGAAATGTAGAAAGTCCTCAAGGGCCAGATTTTAACTTTAAGACGGCATTGACTTCTACAGAATACAAATGGTTCAATATAACCAGCAATGGTGGTGAAAAAACTTTACAGTACGAGAAGGCAGTCGGAGGCACTTTACCAAGTGGTGTTGTAGTATATAGCGATACTTCTAACGAAAATGTTTCAGGATTCGATGGCATAACTGGATCATTCTCTGAATTATTAGACTTATCACAACATGATTGGTTTGAATTTAAATATACGACAAATACGGATGGCCATGGACAAGGTTATCTCTTAGAAGAGAATGAACCAGATGTGATTTCTTTGGGCAATAAGTTTAATTTTCGTGCGTCTGGAGTAAATATTTATCAAAATGGGCCAAGCGGTGGTGCGAGAACTAATACATCACAAACGGTTGCGACCACTATGTTATCAGACACAGGTACCGGAGGATATATCCATGCTATTAGGATAGAGAGAAGCAGTAGAAATTCCCAATCGTTCTGTGTCATGTATATGCATTACGGAAGAGAGAGTGCGCCAAGAGCTACGCCGATTTGTCAATGGAGCACTATGGGGATGATAAACGAATCTAAAAAATTCCGTTTTGGTCTATATAATGCAATAGGTGCGGTATATACTACTAATATTAGTATCAATTTCGGTTCATTCTCGGATGCTCCTCGCTGGACTAATCCAGACGCATTTTCATCTGGTTACATAGAAGACAGAGGGGACTTGCAATTAGGTAATGGCACTAGCATAGATCCTGTCACAAAAATTGTGTCAATCGGAAACGTATATGACAGTGTTAATGCTCTAAATTCTTCCGGATTAAGAGTCAATGGATTAGGTGCTGCAGGACCATTTAGGAGTATGATGACAACTACAAGAGGGGATATCACTGTTTCTCTTTGGGTAAAATTCACAACACAGGCTGCAATTCACCCAACATATCCATGTATACCGTTATTTGTGGATCATTATTCAGGGGTTTCGCAAGGAAATTTCTTGGCTTATAGAATAATTTCCGGATTTACAGGATTCGAATGGTTCCCTACAGGCACAGGTTATCGAATTGCTTACTCGGGTTTGAATGATGGCAATTGGCATCATGTTGTCGCGACATATAATAATACCTCAATCAATTTATATGTTGATGGTGTTGCTATTGGAACTGGAACTTATACGAAGACTTCTTATCATGGCAGTTCTGGTCTAGAATTCGGAAATTCAACGTATGGTACAGCGGCAAATTATCCTGGATCTCGTTATCTAAATGGAGAAATGAGAAAAATTAAAATCTTTCCAGGTCGTGCTTCACATTCTGATATATGGGAATTATATCAATTAGACTTACTTCCATAATATTTTACATATATTATTAAAGAGCCCATCGTTAGATGGGTTTTTTATTGAAAATTTTACAATTTTCTCGTTGTAAAGCTTTAAAGAAATCCGGAAGATTAAAGAGACTAGAGAGAGAAGAATAATATATTGCAGAAAGGGAAAGTGATTATATGAGTTACAAGAGACTACTAGGAGAATTTAGAGAACTAGACACATTTCTCAAAGATCAACTCATGATTAGACTAGTCATTACATACATTTGGAGCGTGATTGCTCCTATTATTATAAAGCTCCAAGGACTTCACTGGAGTACTACATTGATTGCAATATACCTGATATTCAGTAGATCTTCAGGTATATTTGTGCCTCTTTTCAGATGGCTCTCACTCAAGAGAGCATACAAGTCTCTAATAGTCCTCGATTGTATCTACGTATTTATGACTTTGACTTACTTCATTGATGTTAACATATTTCTTTACGGTGAGGCTTTACTAGCCGTATTGTTTCCAATCCTTGTCGAAATATTTTATATCAATTACACGGTACATTTGATTGAAAAATACGGAAAAGAGAAATATGAGAATATGTCATATTTGGGTTCCACAACAATAGCTGTGGGTTCTTCTCTAGGGTTTTTCACCGTTGTGCTTTCAGATACATTGTTAGCAAATGAATCACATTCTATTTTATTATTTTGTACTCTATTCCTTTTTGTGTTAATATTACAAGTGTATAATTACAAAACACACTACAAAAACATGATAGATTAATATCATATACGCAGGAGTTCTAATGATTGTTTTATTATTTATGGGATTCACTTTATATCAAGATATCGTTGGAGAATGGGCAGCACCAGGAGAATGTGAATCTAAAAGATTAGTATTTACTTATGATAAAAAAGTTCTAATTAAGAGTTTCATCTCAGAACGTTGGTGGACAATTTATGATGGAGTTTATCAAGTAGAAGGTGATATCATCCAAGGTGGTCTTCCAAATACTTGCTTAGACTTTGCATTTCAAGTAGTGCATATTAATCATGATAAATTTGAGTACTGTACTCTAGAAATTCCAGAGACTACTTGGGATTGTTCACCAATGTATTATGAAAATTGTAGATAAGGAGAGAATATGCAGCCAGAATTTAAGCTTTTTGTCGGTCCAATGTTTGGAGGTAAAACTACTCGCATGTTATCTCATTTAGACAGATATACTTACCAAGGCGCTGATATTCTTTTATTTAAACCAAATCTAGATAGTCGATATGAGAATGGTGGCGTAGCTGAAGTAATTTCTCATACTGGCAAGAAGATGCAAGCAATAAAAGTAGATTCAGGCCACAGTATTGAGAGAGTGGTATCTGCTATCTATGGTAGCTTTCCCTGTGTCGTTGCAGTAGATGAAGCTTTTATGATTCCAGGATCCGGAGAATCACTCGTACGACTATTTCATAAAGGCCACACAATCCTCATGAGTTCGTTACAACTCTCATCCGATAATACACCTTATGAAGAAATCAAAACGATGTTTCCGTATGCTACCTCGATCGATGTATGCCCTGCTGTAGACCCTATTTCAAAGCAAGATGCATACTACACAGAGAAATACGCTGGACGCAAAGACCATGCTATTGAAGTAGGGGGAGCTGAGATGTATCGGCCACGTGATTGGGAAGGTTTTTTCTTAAGATGAAAAATTGAAAAGACACTAACTGGAAACTTGAAGACGGAACAGAATACACAATCACACAAGTCTTACAAATTTCTAATCAGGTCTTTGGAGTTTTAGACGATCGAATAAGTCAGAATATATTTTATCTTGTTCCTTTGGTGCTGCTCTTGTCTTAAGAACTATAGTGGCATTCTTTTTCAGGCTAGTAATTTGCTTTGGAGACTTGAGTGAAAGATTTTCTTACACCAAGGATTTTCAATCTAGGTATATCACCAATAGAGCCCGGTAAAATTGTTAGATCATTATTCCACAACTCTAGTCTTGTAAGATTCCTGAGATTTCCAAAATTCTCAGGTAAGGACCTTAGTTGATTCGATGACAAATATAATCTTATAAGGCTGATGAGATTTGTAAAGCTATCTGGTAATTCTGTTAGTTGATTCTTCCACAACCGTAGTTCAGTAAGATTTATTAGATTTCCCATACTATCTGGTAATTCTGTTAGTTGATTCTCACTCAAATCTAGAGAAGTAAGATTGTTGAGATTTCCGATACTTTCGGGTAATTCAGTTAGTTCGTTCTCTCTAAGATCTAGTATTCTAAGATTCGTTAGATTTCCGAAACTATCGGGTAACGACGTTAGTTGATTATCTATCAACTCGAGTTCAGTAAGATTTATTAAATTACCGAAACTATCAGGTAAGGACCTTAGCTCATTATCAGACAAAGACAGATATGTAAGATTCGTAAGATTTCCAATAGTATCTGGCAATGAAGTTAATCGATTCCGCCACAAAATTAGAGATCTAAGATTTGTGAGATTCCCAATACTATCTGGTAATTCTGTTAGTTCATGAGAATATATCGATAATTCTTTTATCCCTTGCCAGTATTTGTTTGTAGGATATTCTTCTAATAAAGTCCAATTAGCACCATCCTTATTCCAACCATTTTTTGGATTATAGGCTGTAGATACAATATCATCTTCATCCATAAAAGATTGCGCTAACATAATACCTTGTCTTACAAAGTCTGCGTCTTCATGTTTCAATAATGGCATCAATTTAGCTAAAATTGTAGGATCAACCGTTGATTCAAATAAGTGTCTCTTAAGCGAATATTTGTTTGAAAATTTTCTCATATTATTTTCCTTATATTTGTATGATTTATTTTATACCAGCCAATTTATGCCATCTCTTCATAATTGATTCTTCCATTTTATGTTCTGGAGAATTGAGATACACTTCATCAGGTTCCCAAGCATCAGCATGTCCTTTGTTAAATTCACCGTGACCATATAAGAATAAATCAACCGGTTTGTTCGATAGTGCCTTTCTTACATTTGTAATATTGACTTCATCGTCATCGTAGAAATGAATTTCCTTTGGAAGTTTTCCAGTTTCTAAATTATCGATAAATCGTGTCTGAATTCTTTCGCCTTTATCACCGCCTCTTAGGCCTTCTGCAGAGTCAGGTTCTGCACCTTGTCCAACCAAGAAATCTGTCATATCTTTTGCATTCGTAACAGGAGTGGAAGTGCCATCGAAGCCATATAGTGTATCTTTACCAGCCCGGGCTGTCATTACTGCAGTAGTTGCACCGCTCTTATCTGCCAAATCAAGTTTTTTAATAGAAGATTTTATGGGTTTTGTAGTTTCTAAATCTGTCCATCCAGAAGGTTCAAAATCAATTGCCAGACCAATCTCATTATCAATCGGTTCTGTATCTCCTGCATCAATACTATTGATCACTTCTGATTGGTCTATCTGAGGTGCATTTGCATATTTTTCAGTTGATGAAGATCCCCAATAGTCTGTTTTTCCTTTATTATGGGATCTTGCTTTTGCTAAACCTGCAGAAGAGACATAAGCGGTCCAAGATTTTTGTACTGGGCTCCAACGAATTCCAACCGGATCATCGTCACCACTTGCTGATGGAAGGAAATCACTTTGTTGTAATTTATAATAATTTTTCAAAAAATCCATGAATCTCTGTTTCCCCTTTGGAGACTGGTCGTGAAAAATAGGTTTTCCACCTCGGATAGGCATAATCCCATTTGAATTCATTGTGACTCCAAGGGTGTCATCAAAATCAAATACGTGGACTTCATCCGATGTAATTTCTTTAGCTAACTTGTTTGCTAGTGGAGTACCAGCCACATTTTCAGAATTTTCAAACAATAATTTCTTTAAAGAATATTTGTAATTCATAAAGATTCCCCTCATAAAACGGTTTGGAAGTAATTATACTGTTATCTGTAAATATATTTCTAAGAGAGTATAATGAATATATTTGGGGCCGCAATGGCTTTCGACGGAGTAGAATCAAGAGGAGTGTGCGTGCAGGTGAGATATGACCTTGACAATTCAAAATAATTTAGTTGCAAACAACAACAATAATTTCGAAAACGTAGCTTTAGCTGCATAATCGATGCGGGGTTTAGACCGTATAAAACCTAAAATATTCAGTTAATCTAGAAGAAAAAATTTAGATTATAATGGTTGCCCAATTCGTAGTTGGTGGAATATTTTCTGGACAAAGAAATATGGTGGATAATTTTTGGCCTAATTTGCTAATTAATGATATAATTAGATACGCACGTGAATGACACAAATTAAGACTGCTGCGGACAGGGGTTCGACTCCCCTCGGCTCCACCACTTTATTAAGGAAGAAATATACTATGAGATTTACAAAATATCGTTCAAAAAGTATCAATGAAGGCCCTGGACAATTTTTTGCTCTAACAATACCTATGGTAATTTTTACAATTGGTATTTGGGGACAAATGTACAAAGACGAATTCGGAACTACGGGTCTTAAACGTTTGGCAGATCGATGGCTAAAATGGAAAGATAATAACTACATTAGGAATCTAAAATTCAAAGTAGACAAACTCGATGAAGAGACCAAACAAGAAATAATGGAAATCATCGCTGATAATGAAGATATTCAACAAGAAATCTATTGGTATATGAAAGATGCTTCGGATCCTGAACCGAAAGATGGATATGCTAGGATGTCTCTCAACAAACAAGAAGAGAGAATCAATGTTAGAATAGAACAGGAAATGGCAAAGAGAAAAGCATTACCAGTTACCGAAAGTTATCTAAAAAGACTGATGAGAGAGACTATTGAGCAACAGACTTACAAGCCTACAAAATCTACGACTAAAGAATTATTAGATTATGAATTTCCTGAAGACGTAGAAGCAATGGAAGACGTTTGGGCAGGAGGTCATAACATTCATTCACAAGAAGACTGGGTTGATATGAAATACTCTAGGGGTGTCGAGACTCTTAAGATTACTGAAGCTCAATTAAAGAGAATTATTCGAAGAGTACTTAGAGAAGGGAAATCTTGGGTTTCTATAGAAGATTTTCTTGCTGAAGTGATTTGGCCTTGCTATCAAGAAGGTTATACTGCGGAAGAATGTTATAAACAATCGTTGGGTGCTGAAGCAATGAGATACCTTAGAACGAATGCATATAAAATTCGATATGTTAATGATAATCCAGAATTCTTAGCATTTGCAGAAGAAGTTGCATCTTTAGTTTAATATTGTCCATTTGTGAAATAATTTCAAAAAAAATGATATAAAGGGTGTAAACGAAAAGAGTTGTGATTATTATTATCTTGCTACTGAATTGTAGCACTTTACTTTCAAACAACTTTTTACTTTATACAACCAATCGGAGGACTTTATGTCACTTTATTTTCCTGCTACTATTGACTCATTATTCGATTCACTCTTTGATACTGGACTAAGCAACAGCTATCGAAACAATACTTTTGGGACTTTGACTAATCAAAAGAAGAATTTTCCAAATGTAAATATTTATAAGAACGACACAGGATATCAAATGGAATTTGCTGTTCCTGGTTATTCTCGAGATGATTTCGAAATCGGTGTCAACAATGGTACTCTAACAATTCGAGTATCAGTAGAAGACACTGCAGAAGAGAAACGAGCCACTGCTTATCGTGAGTATAGTTACACTAGTTTTACTCGATCATTTCAATTGGGTACAGATGTAAATCCAGAAGCTATCACTTCTCGTTATGATGCTGGTATTTTGTATGTTAATGTTCCTTATTCAGAATTTAAAAAACCTACTTCTTATAAAATCCAAGTAGACTAATTCATATATTACTCCATAATGTGTGTGAGCAGGTTCGAAAGGGCCTGCTCTTTTTATATTCTAAGATAATTAGATATATACCATTAGAGGGAGAAATTTATGATAGCTTTTCTTTTATCTACAATTCTATTCGCTGGAGAACCTTCAAATTTAAACAATAGTGCACCTCTAGAAAATAGACAGATATATATTGCGCCTATAAAAGTATTTAATCTAACTAAAAACAAAGAGATAGAACAAGCAATAGATTCTAATGCAGCATTTACGTATTCTGGAAATTTATGGAGAAATTCTAAAGTTCCAAATGGACATGGTGGCAAAATGCCAATTACAATGAGTCCAGTTCCGACTTTGATTTATGGAAAAGACACTATATCATATGCTTGGGATAACTGTGATTATCAAAAATCACCAATGAAATGTTCTATGCAGAATGGTCATTATTATGTTGAAACAGTAGTCCATGTTGATGACAATCAGTTAGTGATCAAATCTACTCTGTATGATTCGAATGCTCAGATCGTTAGTTCAATGACAAAATCAAATGATGCAATAGTAACTTGGATTAAACAACAAGAAGTTACACATACCTCAACCACAGGAAGAGATGGGTCTCAAACGAATACTTCGCAGTATGGTTTAGAAAAATTGCCTCTAAAATGGGAAATTCCTCATCAGTTGATTGATGATGATTTGCATCAAGTAATGATGGGATTGTGGTTTAGTGCACCATTACCCAAATAATTTGATCAAGGAAGGTAATGTTTTGCTAAGCCTTCATCTAAGAGAATTTGATTTGCAGATTTATCGTAACCTTCGATAAAGAGTTCAGCTAACCATCTCCCATACTTGTCTTTGCCATGACACTTTATTTTACAAGCTTTCCCTTCTACTAAATTCCTTAAGAAGTCACGAGCTTCGATTGCTTTCGACTTTAAAATTTCGTCTTTGTTCTTTATCTCTTCTGTATCTATATAGATGAGACGAAATTTTTGTTGTCTAAGTGTAGTGTAAAATCCCAAATCTAGGTCACCTGTGATAGTGTCACCATCATAAACACTGGTGATAGCTATATTGTATTCGTACATATTCAAATCTCCTGTATAATTACTAGTAAATATCTTGCGAGGAGAAAATTGTGATTCATGAATCTATTATTCGAAATCTAATATTAGAAGAGATGAAAAGAGATCCTTTGTTCAGGCAATATGTTGTGAATGAAGGCCTTGGAGATCTTTGGAAAGCTATTACCAAAAGAGTGTCTTCAAGTGAAGCACCCACCCTTGAATCTATTTTTACTGATGCCGTGGGTCAATTTGAGAAGATCAAAGCTTTTCTCACCAAGATTATTAAAAAAATAGCAGGAAGTGCTTCAACAAAATCTGAGCATGTTGTTTCTAAAAGAGTGAATTATCTCTTGAATAATCTCAATGAAGGGCCAGGCCAATTAAATGAAGTTGCATTGATTGCACTTCTGGCTGCAGCTAAAATAGGAGCAATCAAATGGGGTGCGACTATGGGTTGGGTAAAAGTAACTCAGTGGGTGAGAATGTTAGCACAATGGGTAGCTAAAAAAATGGGAAAAATCCCAGATGACGAATATTCCGATTTAACGGATGATATTCTAAGGACAGAGAAAGGTGCTGAAAAAGACTCACATAAAATGCATCATGTACATCACACCTTAGATGAACAGGCAGACTCTAATATTAAAGCTCTGGCTTTCTTCGCTAGATGGAAAAGAGTAGAACACTTGATTGAAAAAATAATGGATGCCCCATTTAAAGGTATAGCGACAATGCTCACTTATATCTTTGGTGGTGACCCTAAAGGCAATGATAAAGCATCAACAGAAGATATTGCTAAATATATCAAGACTTTGTTTTTATTACTATTGTTGGCAGAAGCAATCAATCATGCAGCACATATCTTTAAGCACTTAAAGCATTCTGGAATTAAAGAGATATTGACTAGTATCAAGCATATCATGATAGAATCTGAAGAAGCCTCAGCCGCGGTTGAGACAGAAGGTAAGACAGCAGCAGAAGGTCTTATTACAGCATACACCTTAATTTCAAAAGAGAAAGTTGCAAAAATGGTGAAGATTTTGAAAGACTGGAAGAGTTTACAGGATATTTTTGCAAAAGACATATCAAAAGAATTAGATGTTGCACGTGGACAAAAAATGGACGCAGTGTCTCAATCTGTCCATGAATCTCGAAGACGCAACGTGAGAAAAACTAATGCGAAGAAAACAAATACTATTAGACGAAGAATTCGGTAGATCTTGGCAGAGTCATGACCAAGTTGGCAATATTTCTTGGGAAGATTACGAAGAGGTAGACGTAGAGATAACTGGTGATACTGCTCAAAATAAATGGTTAGTGTCTGTCAAGTGCCCAAAGTATCCTAATGAATCATTGCCTACTAGAGCCTTCTCTGATGAAGCTTCTGCAAATGCTTATGCTAGGTCAGAGAGTGAACGTATTCACAATAAATTATTGAATATTCGTGAATCAATATTGAGAGAGACTATTAGAAGATATATCTTAAAATATTCTTATTAAATTAGAATTTCGTTGTAATACTTCATGATATACAATATATTTTATTGTACAACAATCATTGGAGCTAATATGAAGTTTACATGTAGAAAAATCATTGAAAATAATGAAAAGCAAATGGGTACCACCCAAGAGACTATTTGGGCTTATATCTTAAAGAGTGATAAAGATACAAAGTCTGGCCGATATAGAATTCGAATCACGCGATTTAATGCAGATCAATTGAGAATGATGTCAGGAAATCAAGATATTGAAATTCCAGAAGGTTTTTCATTTGGGCTTCAAGCAAATTTAGATATCTGGGATTTTCAAAATGGCTGGATCCCAATGCTAGATTGGATGGGAGATCCAGAAATTTCATCAGATAGAGAAATTCAAAGAGATCTTAATGAACAAATTCAAGCATTTCTTACAGGTGCTCCTTCAGATAGACAACAGTGGGTTGATGATCAACTTTCTTCAGAAATAGAAGAACCTATAAAACCTAAAATTAAAAAACCTGAAGTGAAAAAACCAGAACCCAAAAAAGTAGTTCCAAAAGTTGAAGAACCATCTGAAGAGTCAGAAGACTCTTCTGACGAAGAATCTGATGGTGATTGGATTTAATAAAAAAATTAAGCTTCTTTGTACAAAACGTGAAGATAATATGTTACATTAGTAATGTATTTATCTTCACTGGAGTTATTATGAGTATAAAAAAATTATTAGGAAAATCGATTCATAGGGTCACTGCTTTATCTGCTTTAAAACAAGACACTATAAAACAATCAAACACTATAAAACAATCAAGTCTCAAAATTGTTAATCAAGAAGAGCTAATTTCTCATAAGTTAGAATTAAGAAAAGAGAAGACTGCCAAAGCAAAAATGAAAGCATCAGCTAGATGGAAATCCATTGAGATTGAAAAAGCAAAAGGGCCTCGTGCTTCAGCTGTATTCATGTATAAAGACGGCGATCTTGTAACTTGCAAAAGAGATATATGGCGTGGCCCTAAAAAAGGTGCAGTAGGCATTGTTGTAGATAAAGACGATACTGGAAAAAATTATTTGCTTAAGTTTGAGTCTAATCGATATCTTTGGGTAATAAATGAAGAAGGCATGACTGTGCAATGGGATGCTAAATGGGTTGAGTGGGCAAACGATGAAGACGAAGATAGACCACAGCACATTGAAGACACAGACGAAAATATCGATGTGCAAAATTTCGAAATTCTCCAAGGTGAGACGATTGAATCCTTAGGAGAACCAAAGGAAGAAGCGCTGCCCTTAGAAGAAGG
>Ga0255190_1000144_pt1 | contig 11941 bp, 12 predicted proteins | sample Miss_Miss_RepA_8_FD_189955 | JGI IMG/M metagenome (GOLD analysis project Ga0255190, IMG submission 189955) | Freshwater microbial communities from Mississippi River, Louisiana, United States - Miss_Miss_RepA_8h | ecosystem: Environmental > Aquatic > Freshwater > River | place: USA: Louisiana... | reverse complement strand
CATCAACTTCTGGCCACTATTCAGACGCGAATGGCTGAATTCGTATCGTGGTTTTGAAGCATTATTGAATTGTCTGCGCTTTAACCGCCTTGAATCTTTGATCTCAACCATTCCGCACCAAAAACTTGGTGTTTATCTGATTGAGAATCAGCCATGGGAAATGGCGATGATCCATCTTTGGCGAAGATTTAAACACGGCAAGTTAATCGGCGTTGCACACTCAACCGTCAGATTTTGGGACCTTCGTCTCATGTCGGACATGAGACAATTCAATTCAAATAGCGTGATGCCAAGACCCGACTGCATCGCAGTAAACGGCAACTTGGCAAAGTCTTCGCTTCTGAAATCTGGCTACCCTGCGTCGGAAATTGTCGAAGTAGAAGCTTTGATGTATTTACACCTGTCCGCGAAAAAAGCCAAGCAGAAATCGAATTCACCCAAGACAATTCTTGTCGCGACTGATTATCTCGACTCGGCTACACGAGCACAGTTGCGACTACTCGAAGAAGTTGTAGCACTCAATCCGAGCAAGTATCGAATTTTGCTTAAACCTCACTGGAGTCAATCACTCAAAGACTTTAAGTTTGAATCTGAAGTTGTCTCTGGCAAAAAAGATTTATCGCACTTTTTTGATCAAGCAGATGTCCTCTACTGCAGCGCAATAACTTCGGCTGTGATCGACGGCGTTTGTTCGGGATTGCCAGTCATTCAATGCCTTGACCCAATGTCATTTAACTTAAGTCCGCTACGCGAAAACGCCATAGTGCAAACAGTGAGAACATCAGCCGAACTAGTTAAGGCCCTCGAAGAGATAGAAAAATTCGCGACCGAAGTCGACCCTAATGAATTATTCAATCTTGACTCCAACCTGCCCAAGTGGAAAAGCCTGTTAGAAATCTGAATTAATTTCGGGTCAACAATCTAGAATTACAAAGTGGCAGTCAATCGTGACTTATCTTCGCACGATTCGCGAGTTCACATTTACCCAACCGACAATGAAGCATTTGTCGCGGCTGCAGCAGCAGTTGCTGAGTTAGTCAGACTTGGCATCAGCAAAAATCAAACTTCTAATGTAATTCTGGCTGCTGGTAATTCAATCTCCAAAACTCTCAGTTTGTTATCGAGTGTCGATGCAGACTGGTCGAATGTAAATTGGTTTCTTGCTGACGAACGATGCGTTGACGCAGAAAATGAATTACGAAATGATAAACAAATTGCTGATGTATTGAGAAATACTTTGGGCACACGTTACGGTCGCATATTTTCACCGAGTTCACATCTATCTCCCAAAGAAGCGGCAGGCGAATACGCAAGTAGAATTGAGCAGATCAATATGTTCGACTTATGTCTGCTTGGTGTGGGAAATGATGGGCATATCGCAAGTCTGTTTCCAAACCACCAAGCACTTAGCTCAAACCGGGTTTGTTGCGAGATCCTTGACTCACCAAATCCACCTGCTCAACGCATCACGCTTACTTTAAAAATGTTCGCTCAAGTCAAAAATCGAATTTTGGTTATGGCTGGACCTAGCAAGTCAAGTGCGGTTGCTGACTACACGACCAACCCAAAGTCTCCAGTGCGCCTCTATGACCCAACGGCGATCTTTGCTGACCAGGCTGCATATTCATGAAGACTGTTCTGCTGTGCGGAGGATTTGGAACTCGAATTCGTGACGTTGCCGATGACATTCCAAAGCCATTGATCAAAGTTGGGCAGATGCCGATTCTCTGGCATTTGATGAGTTACTACGCGAGCTTCGGATACTGCGAATTTGTTTTGTGTCTGGGTTATAAATCAGAAACAATCGTTGACTTTTTTAGAGGACAAAGTGGCCTTGTCGAGTCATTAGGTGAGCAACCAGAACTTGCCAACATCTACAAATTTTCAGGTTTGATTGGCGGCGTCGAATGTGGCGTCACCATGGCTGACACCGGACTTGAAGCAATGACCGGAGCTCGCTTGCGCAAAGTAAAACCCTTGGTTGGCGAAGATACATTCATGCTTAGTTATGGTGACGGGCTGAGTGATATCAACATAGAAAAGCTCGTTGCACACCATCGATCTGGCAAAAAACTATTAACAGTCACTGGCGTAAGACCGCCTAGTCGATTTGGTGAATTACAAGTTGATGACAAAAACAATGTGACTGGTTTCAATGAGAAACCCCAGGCTTCGGGTGGACGAATTTCGGGTGGTTTTTTTGTTTGCGAACCTGGTGTATTTAAATATCTTGAGAACCGCGAAGACTTGGTTTTCGAAAAAGAACCAATTCAGGCAATTGTTCGAGATCAGCAAATGGATATGTATGCCCACGACGAATTCTGGCAATGCATGGATACATACCGCGACTGGGAACTATTGAATCAAATGTTTAAATCGGGTAAGGCTCCATGGGTTCGTTAACTGAAGCTTTTGCAAATCTCAAGGGCAAGCGAGTTGTCATAACTGGGGATACTGGCTTCAAAGGTTCATGGCTATCACTTTGGTTGCATCTAGCAGGGGCTGAAGTTTACGGCTATGCATTGCCACCAGAAAATTCTCAAAGTCACTTTTCTCAACTTGAACTTGAAAAAATCATTCATCACCAGCATGGAGATGTGCGCGATGCTGATCACTTGACTCGCTTCATCAAGCAGTCACGGCCGGAAATTGTTTTTCATCTTGCAGCCCAGGCGTTAGTTCGACGCTCATACATAGACCCAAAGACCACATATGACACGAACATCGGTGGCGCTATTAATCTGTTAGAAGCCGTCCATCAAACTGATTCAATTCGTGCGCTTGTTTTTGTTACATCTGATAAGTGCTACAAAAATATCGAAGTTAGTCGTGGCTACCGCGAGACAGATGAACTCGGAGGACGAGATCCGTACAGCGCATCTAAAGCCGCAGCTGAACTTGTTTTTTCATCATTCTTCGAGTCTTTTTTGGCCCAACGTGAAAATTTCGGCGCCGCTACTGTTCGGGCAGGAAACGTCATTGGTGGAGGCGATTGGGCCGAAGATCGAATCATCCCCGATTGCATTCGTGCGCTGTCAAATAATCAACCAATAGTTTTACGTTTTCCAAATGCGACTCGACCTTGGCAGCACGTGCTCGAGCCGCTTTCTGGTTACATTCAAACTGCCGATTTCTTGCTTAATTCACCTGCAAAATATAACGGCGCATGGAATTTTGGTCCGTCCGAATCTGATAAATACAGCGTTTTAGATGTAGCCAAAAAAGTCATTGATGTTTGGGGTACTGGTGAAATCAATGTCGACCAAACTCAAACCCAAATGCACGAAGCAGGTCTTTTACACTTAAATTGCGAGAAAGCAAATTCGCAAATGAACTGGTTTCCGAAGTGGAACTTTGATCAAACGTTGACCAACACAGTTTCTTGGTATCGCCAAGCACATGACGGAAGACATATTCGAGGACTTTCAGAATCTCAAATCAATGAATATATGGGGATGAAAAAATGATTGACGGAGTAGTAATTACACCACTATTACAAATTGCTGATGAGCGCGGAAAAGTGATGCATATGTTGAAATCAACTGATCCACACTTTCAGCAGTTCGGTGAAATTTATTTTTCTTGTGTTTTTCCTGATGCAGTAAAGGCCTGGCATTACCACGACAAGATGGTGTTGAATTACGCGGTTCCTTTTGGTCGAATCAAATTTGTGTTGTTTGATGACCGACCCGAAAGCCCAACTCGAGGCGAAGTGCAAGAAATATTTTTAGGTGAAGAAAATTACTGGCTAATAACTGTGCCCAAACAGGTTTGGAATGGCTTCAAAGGTGTGGGCACCCAGATGGCTGTAGTCGCCAATTGTGCGAGTATTCCGCATGATCCAGCCGAAATTCACCGACGTGATCCTAAAGATGAGTACTTTCCATATAACTGGCAACTTGTTCATCGATGACCAGAAATGTCCTTCTGACAGGTGGCTTCGGAACTCTTGGCGGACGGTTAGCGGCAATCCTCGCGCAAGACTCTGAAATAAATCTGCGGCTCGCTTCCCGAATAAAACGAAGTGCTCCGCATTGGGCGCCACGCGCAGAAACATATGCGGTCGACTTTGAAAACCGCAAATCAATTCAAGAAATGTTGAATGAAATCACCCATGTTGTGCATCTTGTAGCGATGACAGACTTTGAGTCACGTGCCGAGCCAGAAAAAGCTCAGCAGGTCAACACTGAATACACCAACCGAGTGATTGAACAATGCTCAAAAGAAACTCGATTTGTATATCTGTCGACTATTCAGGTTTACGGTGCTGACCTGAGTGGCACAATTACCGAATCAACCCCCACAAATCCGGCCGACGCCTATTCGCAAACTCACCTAGATTCTGAGACATTGGTTGAATCTGCACACAAACATGGGCAAATTGAAGGAATAAGTTTGCGCAATGCGAATGGGTTCGGCGCACCAATGTCTGTCGATGCCAAAATCTGGCAAATTATCGCCAACGACTTGTGCCGCCAAGCCGTCGAGAAAAAGCAATTGACCCTTAAGTCACACGGACTTCAGTTTCGAAACTTTATTCCGTTCACCGATGTTTGTAAGGCGATCAGACACTGCCTATTTATGCCTAAAGAATTCATCAGTAAATCAACTTTTAATTTGAGCAGTGACTTTGAGGTCAGAGTGTTAGATATGGCTGAACTAGTCGCATCTAGATGTCAAGAGAAACTCGGCTACAAACCAGATCTCGAGGTTTTAGGTGCAAAACCAGAGACTGTGCCTGAAAAATTTTATTATGACTCAAGCAAACTACGAGCCACTGGTTTTTTGCCGACGACAAGTCTTGAATCTGAAATTGATCGACTGATCGAGGCATGTCAAAAGTGGTTCAAACCAACGACATGATCGGACAGCCCCTCGTGACAGTGGTTATCCCCACATACAACCATGCTGAGTTTTTGAAGCGAGCACTTGACTCAGTAGTGGCACAGACTTACAAAGACTGGGAAGCCATCGTTGTTAACAACTTTTCAACTGACAATACGATTGTCATTGTTGAATCTTTCAACGACGAACGAATTCGCCTCATCAATTTTCGCAACAATGGCATAATTGCGGCTTCACGAAATCGCGGCATTGAAGCGGCACGGGGTAAATATGTCGCGTTTCTCGACTCTGATGACATCTGGTACCCAGAAAAATTGCAGGTTTGCTTAGACCAGGCCGAAACTGGGGCGCAATTGATTTGTCATGGCGAACTGTGGGTCAACACCGACAATTCAAGGCGCGAGGTCATGTACGGACCCGCCAAACGGGCCAAATATCAGAGCCTCTTGTTTCGCGGAAATTGCATTTCAACCTCGGCGACTTTCATCACCACTCAACTTCTCAGATCGGTGAGTGGTTTCGACGAATCCGATCAGATTGTGACTGCTGAGGACTACGACTTATGGCTACGACTCGCTGAGACGAAACCAAAAACTGTATTTGTGCCACAAATATTGGGCGAATTTCATCGTCTCAAAAACAGCGCCAGCAGTGCTGTACTACGAAATCTCGCAAGCGAGACGACTGTTCTACAAAAACACTTTGCACTGCAACCAAAAACTATTTTTACCAAGTTGAAAATTCGCCATCGATTTGCAATCGCCAATTACGGTGCTGCTCGTCAACTCTCAAACCAACCACGTCGGGCCTTGGTTCTATTTTTTACGGCAATACGCCTCTCGCCAATTTTTATTAGGTCTTACCCTGGTTTGATTATTTTGGCAAAACGCACACTCTTTCGAAGCACCGAATCATGACAATTCGTTACTTCAGTCTGGGACGCTTTGCGATTCGCGAAGCTTTGAGTCTCATCGGTGTCGGCGCAGGCGATTCTGTAATGCTGCCGAGTTATATTTGCCGCGATGTTCTCGCATCGGTCAACGAACGTGGGGCCAAACCAATTTTTTATGATGTTGACGCAAATTTGCAGCCAAAATTTCTTGATCCTGAAACAAAATCAAAAGCAATCATTGCAGTGAATTATTTTGGTTTTCCTCAAAATTTAGAAGCATTCGAAAAATACGCTCGAAGTTGCGGGGCGGTGATCGTCGAAGACAATGCCCACGGTCTACTGAGTCGAGACGAAACCGGCAATTTGTTGGGTCAGAGAACCGACTTTGGTATCACATGTTTTCGAAAGACTATTCGAACCCCTGATGGTGCGATTCTGATGACTTCACTGGCTGAAACACAAGTTTCTGCCCAGCTTGACTATGTTTTCAGACCAAAGAATGCCCGAAACATAATTTTGAGTTTTTTTGCCGCAATCCAAAGGTTCACTAATTTTCCGTTGCTCAATTGGGTTCAGTCTGGCTTAAAAAGTGTTCGACGAGTTGTGACCGGTTCGGTTGTCCCTTCTATCGATGCGACTGTCGAACGAATAATTCCTGGAGTTCCGAACCCGAGTCGCTCGAGTGTCAGAAAATTTTTGAGAATAAACGAAGCTGCTGAAATTTCCCGACGTCGCAACCTTTACAACACTATTTATCCAGAAATCATTCGACTTGGCATCAAGCCCGTGTTTGAATCACTCAAAGACGGCACATGTCCTTACGGATTTCCTGTTTTTGCAACTCCCGATTCGCAATCAGAGTTGAGCAATCTAGCCAGAAAGTATCGGGTGACTCTGATGAGTTGGCCCGACCTGCCATTCGAAGTCTTGCCAACTGCCCCAGATCACTACAAACAAATTTGGTTGCTAAATTTCTTGTGACTACGCAAAAGACTTCTCGTTTTGAATGGTCTGAGTGGATTGGCACCGACCTTGAATGGGATCAAAAGTTGATCAAACTCGACGACTTCACGATTTATCAGGCCACCAATTGGGCAAAGCACAGGGCCGACTTTGGTTGGCAAACCTACCGACTAATTTATCAAGGACCCGAGCAATGCCAGGCACAAGTTCTGACAAAAAAGGTTTTGGGTACGACTGTTGCGTGGATACCAGGTGGTCCAATCTGTAACTTCGATTATTTGAACTCACAGTTTGTTGACTGCCTTTCCACAATCACCAAAACTAAAAGACTCTTTGTTCGACTCAATTCACTTGAAACTACAAATGATCTCGCTTGCGACAAACTCAGAAAAAACAAATGGAAACAAGCAACCACACCGTTGTCAAGCGGTTTGAGTTTGCAACTTGATCTGACTAAATCTGATTCGACCCGAAGAGAAATGCTCTCGAACAACTGGGCGAGAAATATGCATAGAGGCGAGACAAGAAATTCAAAACCATACGAGTGGACAAACTTCACGCCAGAAGCAATTGCCGACATCTACGGTCAGTTGACAAGATACAAAGACCTCGACTCAGTTTCAGATACCCCAAGCTTCGAGGTAATCCGGTCAATAATCGACAAATGTAGTTCAAACTTAAAAATTTTTCGCTGTGATGACGAGCAAGGTAAGCCACTTGCTATACGTGGGGCACTCCTGTTGGGTAATAAAGCTTGGGATATCTTCGCCGCAGCGACACCGCAGGGACGAAAGCAATATTCGTCTTATGTGACGGCTTGGTCTTTGTTCAACTTTTGTGCCAAGTCGCAAATTGCGAAGTACGACTTGAGTGGTATTGACCCAATTAAAAACAAGGGTGTCTATGACTTCAAAAACGGCACTGGCGCTACTGAAATTAAATACATTGGCGAATGGGAGTCAGGATCTCCGTTATTCGTGCAACCGATAGTCAGTAGACTTCTGAAGTATCGCAAAACTTTTTAGACCTCCAACTTGCGACTTCAGAACTACTGAAGGATTGACCACCTAATGAACCAACTGAAGTATCGTCTTGCACAATTGGTCAGTTCAACTCAGCGAACGAAGACGGCATATCAAGCCCATCGTCGCGTGTTGATGTATCACTCGATAAGTCAGCACAAGCAACCTGATAAAGATATTTACTCGCTTTCGCAACATGATTTTGCTCAGCATGTCGAGTTGTTAAGCGAACTTCACAAAACAGAAAACTCAAAAGTAGTCAAGCTCGACAGCACCGATAGATCTGGCATCACAATCACATTTGATGACGGCTACCAAGATACTTTAACCATCGCCGCACAAACTCTTGCAGGAAAAAACTTGCCATTCACAGTTTTCGTCGCCTCGGCAAATATCACCTCGGGCGATTCAAGGTTTCTCAACCGGCAAGAATTGATCGAACTCAGCAAAATTTCAGGTGCAACAATTGGCAGCCATGGCCACGCACATTCACATCTGGCCAAGATGTCACCGCAAGATATCGAAAGCGATTTAAAACACAGCAAAGACTGGCTTGAGCAGGTAATTCAGAAGCCAGTAACAACGCTGAGCTACCCACATGGCTCTTATAACGACGATGTAGTGCGCATTGCCTCGGGAATTGGTTTCGAATTCGCTGCAACAAGTAACTGGGGTGTTTTTGAAGTTGGTAAAAAGACGCTCGAAATTCCTCGCATTGACATCTGGAGTCAAGACTCACGAAAAGTTTTGCAACAAAAACTGTTTGGTCAGTGGGAATGGATCGCGAGATTGGTCTAATGCTGTTTTACTCATGTCAAGCGCTACTTTTGGGTCTTGCCCTACTTCTGATTGCAAGACAGAACGGCAAATTCAGCAACTATTCAATTTTGTATGTTTTTGTCTGGACTGTTTCGGTAATTGCGATCAGACTTAAATACGGTGTCGATCAGGTCAACTTTTACTCATCCGATCAACAGACCCAGCTCGAAATGTATGAGCGATTACTTATAAACGGTTTGCTGCTTTCGCCACAGCAATTTGTCGCTGATCGCTACTTGATCATCGTTCCAGTTCGCATTTTTGACATTTTTGGGATTGAGCCAATTCTTGCCACAAAGTTTTTACAGGCTGTTTGTTTATTACTGCTATACCGAGTTTGTGTAAAGTTTCTTGAACAAAACGACCTTAGAGTTCGCCTTTACCACGCGATATTTTTCGTCGGGCCGTTGTTCATTTTTCTCTCAACTCTCGGGCTACGAGATCTTGAAATTGCTCTCGCAACAACATATTTTTTTCTCGGTCAAAATACTTATCTGAAACAGTTCTCGTTGTTGGTTCTACTTCCGCTACGGCCTCATCTCGCTGTTTCGCTTGCATTCGGTTGGCTTTTTATAAAGATTTTCAAAAAATTTAACTTCAGACGTATTTATGTTGCATTAATTGTCGTTACTTTTTTTGCCTTCACAGTTGGTGGATACGGATTTATCATCGGAAGAAATATCCGCGATGGAAACGCAATTGTTGCACCCCAAATTTTTGATCAAGACCCATGGTGGAGATTTTTCTCAAATCTAGTTGGATTGCAGTTTCTAGCATTTGACGATCGAACAGTGAACTTATCGGTCGTCAACTTGCTCTCACTGAGATTGATTTTTATCGATTCATTTTTGATTCCAATTTGTTTTGTCATCACCCTGTTGTCACAAAAACTCGAGTTCACGTTAAACAGAATTCAAGTGTTTCTTTCTTTTACTTTCTTTTTGGGACTCGCTGCTCAAACAGATTTCAATTCGACTCGACAAAATCTGCCGTTTTTATCAACGATGGGTGTGCTCGCACTTCTTGGACTTGTAAAACGAGACGAGAGCAGAACTCATAAAAGCTTAGAAAATATTCTTACTAAATCATGAAGGATGCTGACCACCCTCGACATCTGGTCTATGTAATTACTGAAGATTGGTTTTTTAAGTCACACTTTTTTGATCGCGCAATTGCCGCAGTCAGAGCGGGATACAAAGTAACTGTGATAACTCGATGTCGAGATTCAGCGAGAGAATTCGAAAAATATGGTCTCTTAACCGAGAACATTGAGTTTTCTCGCCGTGGTTCAAACCCAATTACTGAACTTACGACAATTTTTAAATTGCGGTCAACTTTAAAAAGAATCAAACCCGACATTGTGCACAACATTGCTCTGAAACCAGTTGTGCTTGGGTCTCTTGCAGCACAATTTGCCGGCATACGCAACATTGTCAATGCGCCAGTTGGCATGGGTTATGTATTCACATCGCAAGAAAGCAAAGCGCGCGTATTGCGTCCTATTGTAAAAGTGCTAATCCGTTATGTTTTAGGAAACAAAAATCGGCGTGTAATCATTGAAAATCATGATGATTTCGAAAATTTAGTTTCGGGTGGTTTTGCACGTCGCGATTCGATTGCACTAATCAAGGGTGCCGGCGTCGATGTCCAAAAATTTTCACAACGACCCGAACCGAACGAACCAGTCAAAGTAATAATGGTTTCAAGGCTGCTACGCGACAAAGGAGTATACGAATTCATTGGCGCAGCAAAGATTGTGCGATTAAAAAATAATAACGTTCAGTTTCTATTAGTTGGAGATACTGATGATGGCAATCCAACTTCAATGAATTCAGAGGAGATCGCCGATCTTGCTAACTCAATAGATGTCACCTGGCTTGGGGCGCGAACCGACATCGCCGAACTTCTAGCTGAAAGCCATATTGCTTGTCTACCTTCGTATCGCGAAGGGCTGCCCAAGTCGCTGATTGAGGCCGCATCTGTCGGCCGGCCAATCGTCACCACTGATACTCCTGGTTGCCGTGAAGTCGTCACTCACATGGTTAACGGTCTACTAGTGCAACCTCGCGACGCGCAGGCACTGGCGTTGGCGATCAAAAAACTTGTGGAAGATCCAAACTTACGAAAATTGATGGGTGAAGAAAACCGACATAAAGCAGAGACCGAGTACGCGAATGAAATCATTATCAACCAAACTCATCGCGTTTATGATTCGTTTTACAACTTATGAAGATTCTTGTCACTGGCGCAACCGGATTCATCGGCTCACACCTCGTGCCATTTCTAAAAAATCGCCACGAAGTCTCAACTCTCAATGCTCGACAAGTAACTGCAACTAACCACGAGTGGCAGAGTCAAGTCGAGGATTGCGAAGTACTTGTGCACTTGGCGGGCCGAGCACATGTTTCGACAAATACTTCAGATCAACAGATTTATAAAACTGTCAATACCGATTTGACAGAAACACTCGCAAAACAGATGGCTAAAACCAACAAACACATGATTTTCGTAAGTACCGCACTTGTTTACGGAGATTCCAACGACTTAGAGAAACCATTTGCTGCAGGTGACTCGTTAAACCCAAAATCAACCTACGCCAAGTCTAAAGCCGATGCAGAATCTGTATTAATAAAGATTGCACAGCAAAACAAACTTTCATTTACCATCATACGCCCACCAGCCGTCTACGGTCCCAACGTCAAAGCAAACTTTTTATCGATGTTGAAGTGGGTGAAAAGTGGCCTGCCGTTGCCACTTGGTAGTGCACGTAATCTGCGCAGTCTTGTGAGCGTGCGAAACCTAGCCAACCTAATCGAAAACTGTGCGACAAATACAGCGGCAAAAAATCAAATATTCAATGTTTCCGATGACCATGACATCGCAATAATAGAATTATTAAGAACTATTGCGGCCGCAATGGATAAACCAGCGCGCCTGATTAAAGTTCCGCTGCCAATCTTGAAGTTGGGCAGTCAAATTATCGGCAAACCTCGTGCATATGACGGGCTTTGTGGATCATTCCAATTGGACATCTCTCAAACGAAGCAAAAGCTTGGGTGGCATGCGCCTTTTAGTCTGCAAGACGAGATAGCAAAGACGGTTGCTGCATTTCTAAGTGGCACAAAGTGATTGCAATATCTGCAGTCGTAGTAATTGTTGGCTTTGTGTTGACTCTGTTAATTCAAAAGTCAGCGCTAAAAACTAACCGTTTAGATATACCTAACGAACGTAGTTCGCATACTTCGCCAACACCTCGCGGCGCAGGTCTGGCAGTTGTCGTCGCGTTTCTTTTCGGCTTGGTTGCACTCTTAGTTGATAAATCGATTTCAGATGATGTCTTTTTAGCAATTGCCCTACCAGGATTAATAGTTGCAATTATCGGCTTACTAGATGATCGCGG
>Ga0255190_1000126_pt1 | contig 12529 bp, 10 predicted proteins | sample Miss_Miss_RepA_8_FD_189955 | JGI IMG/M metagenome (GOLD analysis project Ga0255190, IMG submission 189955) | Freshwater microbial communities from Mississippi River, Louisiana, United States - Miss_Miss_RepA_8h | ecosystem: Environmental > Aquatic > Freshwater > River | place: USA: Louisiana... | reverse complement strand
CTGAGAGCTTTGCTTGGCTTACTGGAATATCAATAGTTACATTAATTGGAATTCGCCAAGTAACAAGAATTACTAATAAAGGACGTAGCTCTCGCTTTTATGGTTCAGGTTCTTGGAAAGCTTATTACGTCGAGGGCACAATCTTGGCAATTGTCTTCTGTGTAATAACTCTGCGCGGACTTGAGGGAGCGTTAATTGGATATAGCGGAAATCCTTGGGACTTTGCCTTATCAAAGCCTGCAGTTAACGCTTTTGCAGATCTTGAGAAAGAAAGTATTGAAAACTGGATTGTGATTGTTGCATCGCTAAAAATTATTGTTTCAATGCTCTGGTTTATTGTTATTGCTGCCAATTTAACAATGGGTGTTGCCTGGCATAGATTCCTAGCGCCATTTAATATCTTTTTCAAGCGTGAGATTTCAGAAAAGCCAACGCTAGGCGCTCTTCCTGAGATGATTTCAAATGGAAAAGTAATTGACTTTGAAAACCCTAAAGATGATGACCTCTTTGGCATTAGCGATGCGGCATCGATTTCTTGGAAAGGTTTATTGGATATGGCTAGCTGCACTGAATGTGGCAGATGCCAATCACAATGCCCTGCTTGGCATACTGATAAGCCGCTCTCACCAAAGTTATTGATCATGGCTCTTAGAGATCATGCGCTAGCTAATATTCCCAAAGAAGGCCCGATTGTGGGCGAAACTATTTCACCTGATGTGCTCTGGTCCTGCACAACTTGTGGCGCCTGCGTTAATGAGTGCCCGGTTGATATCGAACACATCGATCACATAGTAAATATGAGACGTTTTCAAGTATTGGTTGAATCAGAGTTTCCAACAGAGCTTGGTGGAACATTTAGGAATCTTGAAAAAGCAGGAAATCCCTGGGGGGCAAATCGGGCTGATAGAAATGCTTGGATCACAGAGTGTGATTTCCCAGTAGAGGTAATTACTGGAGCTCTTCCAGATGAAGTGGAGTATCTCTTCTGGGTTGGATGTGCTGGAGCATATGAAGAGAGGGCAAAGAAGACTACAAAGGCAGTTGCAGAGCTGCTCTATATCTCAGGAGTTAAATTTGCTGTCCTTGGAGCAAGAGAGACCTGCACTGGAGATCCAGCGCGCAGAGCTGGAAATGAATTTCTTTATCAAATTCTCTCAAGAGAAAATATTGATACTTTTAATGAGGTTTATGCAAATTACAAGGGGAAGAAGAAAGTTGTAGTTACCTGCCCTCATTGCTTCACAACAATAGGCCGGGACTACAAACAACAAGGCTTTGAATTAGAGATGCTTCATCACACCCAACTTCTTAATACCTTAGTTAAAACTGGACGTTTAAAACCAGTAACACAGAGCAGTAGCTCTCTTACCTATCACGATCCTTGCTACCTAGGCAGGCACAACCAAATCTATGAACCTCCTAGAGAGTTATTGGAATCAACTGGGGTTGAAGTAATTGAGATGCCAAGAAACCAAGAGCGATCTTTTTGTTGTGGCGCAGGCGGCGGAAGAATGTGGATGGAAGAAAAATTAGGTACTCGTATCAACATGAATCGAGTTGAAGAAGCTATAAACACTGGGGCTAAGGAAGTTGCTGTGGCTTGCCCATTTTGTCGAGTAATGGTTAGTGATGGAGTAACTGCTAAAGGTTCAGATACAAATGTTATTGATGTTGCTCAGGTATTACTTAGATCTGTTAAGAATGAGAGTAACCAAAGCCCCGCCAATTAAACCTCCTAGGTGTCCTCGCCAATCCACTCCGCCTAAAACAAAACCGATAGCAAAATTAAGCCCGACGATAATTAAAATTGATCTCCATTCAACTCCAGCTTTTTCTCCAACTAATGCAAGAGCGCCAAAGAGCCCAAAGATCATCCCAGATGCCCCTATTGAATAAACATAAGCAGGGTTTAATAGAACCGAAAGAGTTGATCCACAAATTAGCGAGATAAATAAAATTAAGAGATATCTACCTTTACCAAAGTAGTTTTCTAGTGGCGTTCCTAGCGCGTAGAAAGCAAGTAAATTAAAGGCTAAATGCCATAAGCCGCCGTGTAATAAGGCAACTGTAAATAAGCGGTAATACTCGCCATTTTCTACATAGAAACGATTCAGTAAAAATCTGTCTTCATACCCAACTATGGTGATTTGTAATAAATAAGAGACGGCAATTATTAATAGTAGTGAGCCAGTTATAGTGCGGCGCATTAACTTTATGCCAGTGATACTGAAGTTATCTTCACCGCTTGAATTGGGCGATCTGCTCCACCGACTTTAACTTCAGATATTGCTTGAACAATCTTCTGGCTAGCTTCATTTTTCACTTCGCCAAAAATACTATGTTTGCGATCCAGCCAAGTTGTTGGTGCAACGGTTATAAAAAATTGTGAACCATTTGTTCCAGGGCCAGCATTGGCCATCGCTAGAAGATATGGTTTAGTAAAAGATAGCTCTGGATGAAATTCGTCGGCGAAGCGATATCCAGGTCCACCAGTTCCTGTTCCAAGTGGATCTCCACCTTGAATCATGAAACCTTTGATTACGCGGTGAAAGACTGTTCCGTCATAGAGGGGTTGATTAGTTTTCTCGCCAGTATTTGGATTAACCCACTCGCGCATTCCTGCAGCTAGTTCAACAAAGTTTGCGACAGTTTTTGGTGCATGATTTGGAAATAATTCAATAACAATGTCGCCCATTGAGGTGTGCAGGGTCGCTTGAGTAATTGGCGGCATTGAATCGTTAACCATGTGGAGACTAGGGGAATCGAACCCCTAACCCCCTGCTTGCAAAGCAGGTGCTCTACCAATTGAGCTAAGTCCCCATATCGCAGCAAAAAAGAGCGTTGATATGGTGGGCCTAAGTGGACTTGAACCACTGACCTCTTCCTTATCAGGGAAGCGCTCTAACCAGGCTGAGCTATAGGCCCGCAAAACGGGAAGCGCAAGGCTACCTGACCTGCGGGCGTGCGCAAAAATAGCACTTTTTTACCGCTTATTTTTTCACTTTCTAATCCTCGTCATTGACCTTGGCTAGTGAGACTACAAAGGTGCCTTGATCAAGATTTACTAGGCGAACTCCAAGAGTATCGCGCCCAGTCTGGCGAACTTCTTTAACTGGAGTGCGCATAACGACGCCTCCAGAGGTTATTACTAAAATCTCATTACTTTCACTAACAATTAATGCTCCGACTAGACCACCTCGCGCGCCTTCGTCAACTTTGGCAGCTTTAACTCCAATGCCGCCGCGGGATTGCAAACGGTATTCGCTTATATCTGTTCTCTTACCAAAACCACCATCGGTTGCTGTTAGTACAAAACTCTTTTCATCGCCGCTTCTAATGGTTGCCATAGTGAGCAATTCATCACCGCTTCTAAATTTCATTCCAATTACACCAGTTGCAGATCTACCCATAGAACGCAAGGACTCATCATCTGCTGTAAATCGAAGTGACATTCCTTTCTTTGAAATTAAAAGTAGCTCATCTTTTGCAGTGATAGCAGAGGCTGCTACAACTTCATCGCCATCTTTTAATGAAATGGCTATTAAGCCGCCAGTTCTAGGTGAGTCATATTCACTAAGTGGGCTCTTCTTTACTATTCCACCTCTTGTCGCAATTACTAAGTATGGAAGAGATGCATAGTCATTAATACCAATGACGGAGGCAATAGTTTCGTTTGGTTTAAACGCTAATAAGTTTGCTACATGTTGGCCTCTTGCATCACGTCCTGCATCAGGAAGCTCATGGACTTTAGCTCTATAGACTCGGCCTTGGTTTGTTAAGAAGAGAAGCCAATCATGAGTTGATGCGGTGAAGAAATGTTCAACTATGTCATCTTGTTTTAAAGCTGCCCCTTTTACGCCTTTACCACCACGTCTTTGAGATCTATAGAGATCAGCTTTGGTTCGCTTGGCATACCCACCTCTAGTGATGGTGACAACCACATCTTGATTGGGGATTAAGTCCTCAACCGATAAATCAGTCTCGCCAGCGATGATTTGTGTGCGTCTTTCATCGCCATACTTATCTGAAATCTCTTTGAGTTCGGCTTTGATTATTACCCTTTGAGCCGCGGGATCTTTGAGAATGACTTTTAGCTCTTTGATTTCAGCCATTAGAGTTTCAAACTCATCAATAATCTTTTGGCGCTCTAGAGCTGCAAGGCGGCGCAGTTGCATATCTAAAATGGCATTGGCTTGTAGCTCATCTACCTCTAGAAGTTTCATCAAACCTTCCCGGGCTTGCTCTGATGTGGCGCTGGCTCTAATTAGCGCAATCACAGCATCTAAGGCATCAAGGGCTTTTAAATAACCGCTTAAAATATGAGCGCGTTTCTCTTTTTCGTTTAATCTAAATTTTGTCCTTCTAATAATTACTTCAACTTGATGAGTGATGTAATGGCGAACAAATTCATCGAGACGAAGAGTTCTTGGAACGTTATCTACTAAAGCCAACATATTTGCTCCAAAAGAATCTTGGAGTTGTGTCTGTTTATAAAGATTATTTAAGACAATTTTAGGGGTGGCATCATTTCGCAAGACAATTACTAACCGTTGGCCAAGGCGCTCATTTCCTTCATCTCTAACATCAGCAATGCCTTTGATTTTGCCATCTTTTACCAGCTCAGCAATTTTGAGAGCTAGGTTGTCAGGATTTACTTGATATGGCAGCTCTGTTACCACTAAGCAGGTTCGTTTGTTAATTTCTTCAACTTCCACAACAGCGCGCATCTGAATAGAGCCGCGACCTGTGCGATAAGCATCTTCAATTCCTTGGCGCCCAACAATGATTCCTTTAGTTGGAAAATCTGGTCCTTTAACAATTCCAAGAAGGGCGCTCAGTGTTTCCTCATTTGATGCATCTGGGTTATCAAGGGCCCATTGCACGGCTGCTGCAATCTCGCGCAGATTATGCGGTGGAATATTTGTTGCCATCCCAACAGCGATACCAGCTGAGCCATTTACTAATAAATTTGGAAAGCGAGAGGGAAGTACTAGCGGCTCTTGGCTTCGTCCATCGTAGTTTGCAATGAAATCAACGGTTTCTTCATCAATATCTCGCATGATCTCCATTGCAAGCGGGGCCATGCGAGCTTCGGTATAACGCATCGCTGCAGCTGGATCATTACCAGGAGAGCCAAAGTTTCCATTGCCATCAACTAATGGATATCTAAGCGACCAATGTTGAGCTAATCGAACCAAGGTGTCATAGATAGCTCCATCGCCATGTGGGTGGTAATTACCCATGACATCACCGACGATGCGTGATGATTTGTAATAACCCTTATCTGGCCGATAACCAGCGTCGTACATCGCATATAAAACTCTGCGGTGTACTGGTTTTAAGCCATCTCTAATATCAGGTAGCGCTCTTCCGACGATAACTGACATTGCGTAATCAAGATAAGAACGAGCCATCTCCACTTGAAGGTCAACTGCTTCAATGCGATCTACTTTATTTTCATCAAGGTTTTCCATTAGATATCAAGGAACCTAACATCTTTAGCGTTTCTTTGAATAAATTGTCTTCTTTGCTCAACATCTTCGCCCATTAAAACCGAGAAGAGATCATCAGCTGCTGCTGCATCATCTAGAGTCACTTGCATAAGTACGCGGTGGGCTGGATCCATTGTGGTATCCCATAGTTCTTTAGCTGGCATTTCGCCAAGACCTTTAAAGCGCTGAATTCCATCTTCTTTAGGTAGACGTTTTGCTGCCTCTAACCCGAGTTGGATTAAGCCATCTCGCTCTTTATCAGAGAATGCATATTGAACCGGCTCTTTTCCGCCCCATTTGATTTTATACAACGGCGGTTGTGCAATATAGACAAAACCTTTTTCAATTAGCGGTCGCATAAATCTAAATAAAAGAGTTAGTAGCAGTGTTCTAATATGTTGTCCGTCTACATCGGCATCTGCCATGAGAATAACTTTGTGGTATCTAAGTTTGGCAATATCAAAGTCATCGTGAATTCCTGTGCCAAGAGCAGTTATTAAAGCCTGTACTTCATTGTTTTGTAGCACCCGATCAATTCTTGCCTTTTCAACATTTAATATTTTTCCTCTAATTGGAAGAACTGCTTGATAACGAGAATCTCTCCCGCCTTTTGTTGAACCGCCAGCTGAATCTCCTTCAACAATGTAGAGCTCGCACTTTTCAGGCTCAGTCCATTGGCAATCAGCTAATTTTCCAGGCATACCGCGACCTTCAAGCAGGCCTTTTCTACTACGGGAAAGATCTCTAGCTTTTCTTGCTGCAATTCGAGCAGTTGCTGCATCTATGGCTTTTCTTACAATTTCCTTACCTTCACTTGGATTCTTTTCAAACCATGCACCTACTGCGTCATTTAAAGATTTTTGGGTGAATGACTTAGCCTCGGTGTTTCCTAGTTTTGTCTTTGTTTGTCCTTCAAATTGTGGCTCACTTATTTTTATGGAGATAATCGCAGTTAGCCCTTCGCGAATATCATCTCCGGTTAGGCGATCTTCTTTTCTCTTTATATAACCCCACTCTTCAGCAAACTTATTTACTAGCGAGGTAAGTGAAGTTCGAAAGCCTTCTTCATGTGTTCCACCCTCTTGGGTATTAATGGTGTTAGCAAAGGTGTATACCGACTCGGTAAAGCTGGTATTCCACTGCATTGCCACCTCAAGGGACATCTTTTGTTTTGGATCTTCTGTTTCAAAAGCGATAATTGATTTATGAGCAACACCTTTTGTGGTATTTAGATGTTTAACGAAATCTACAATCCCACCTGCGTAGCAGTATTTAACTTCTAGCGCTTCGCCTTTTTCATCAACATGGCCCGCTCTTTCATCGCGCAAAGTAATAGTTAGACCCTTATTTAAAAAAGCCATCTCTCTAAATCTGGTTGATAATATTTCAAATGAAAAATCTGTAGTTTCAAATATTTCCTCAGAGGGATAGAAGGTAACCTCAGTTCCTGTCTCTTTTGTAGCAACACCTTTTTCAACTGGAGAGTTAGGAACTCCTAATTTGTAACTCTGTTCCCAGATAAAGCCATCTCTTTGCACTACAACACTAAGATCTTTACTTAAAGCATTAACAACAGATATTCCAACGCCATGTAGGCCGCCAGATACCGAGTAGCCGCCATCGCCAAATTTTCCTCCGGCGTGGAGTACTGTCATAACAACTTCTAACGCTGGTTTTTTTTCTATTGGATGAATATCTACTGGAATTCCGCGGCCGTTATCGTTTACTCGAACTCCGCCATCTTTTTGCAATAGAACGCTGATATGGGTGCAGTGGCCAGCTAGAGCTTCATCTACTGAGTTATCAACGACTTCATAAACTAAGTGGTGCAGGCCTCGCTCACCGGTTGAGCCGATATACATTCCAGGGCGCTTACGAACAGCTTCTAGGCCTTCTAGAACGGTGATTGCGCTGGCGTCATAGGCCCGCGCCACCTTCTTATCAGCCACACTAAGCCCCTGTTCTATCAATAGTTTGACCCCGCCAGAGACAACTCTCGCCTCTTTATTGGGCTAGGTAGAGGTAAATCCTAGTGGTAAATCAAATTAGAGATAGCCAAAAAAGGGCGTTGTTGGTGGATTAGGCGCGTTTTTAGAAGGTAGTTGAGCCTTGAATATCACCCAAAAGTATCCCTGGCCCCTTTTGCCCCTCGGATCGTTCTTAGGCCGCGCTTCCAAGATGGGGCGTGTGGACCCATGATCAATAGCTCATCAACGAGGGCTCCTGGAGAGCTTTTACGGATTGTTTTTAAAAGCTCGCTCTCTATTAAACGAAGTTGAGTACTCCAAGCAGTTGATGAGGTTTGTATTGTTAATTTTCCTTCAAATAAAGTAATTGGTGTGGCATGTTCTGCAATATCACTGCCAACAATTTGAGCCCAATCACTAAAAAGATTTCCTTCAGCAATGCCTTGTCGCCACTCTCTACTTTGAACTAATTCGTTTATAAGGTTTGAAATCTTCTCTGGCTCGCCGTTAAGGCTGCGCTCTTGTTCAACTATCTCTTTCTTCTTTTTCTTATAACCACTTCTATAAGAACGATATAGCTCTCTTGCAATATCACGCTTCATAAAGTTACAACCTTACCTAATTCGACTTTGAATCTAGCGCCTTGAATTGCTTTAGGTAAATCATTCTCAACAGCGACCGTGATAAATGTCTGCTCTGCGCTATTTGCAATCTCAAGAAGTTTCTCTCGTCGTCCTTCATCAAGCTCAGAGAAGACATCATCTAATATCAGTATTGGTTTTGCTCCTTCATTGATAAACAATTGATAACTAGCTAATCGAAGAGCGAGAGCAATTGACCAAGACTCTCCGTGACTGGCGTAGCCCTTAACTGGATGATCGCCTAAATTTAAAAGAAGGTCGTCGCGGTGTGGACCCACTAGAGAAATTCCTCGCTCCATCTCTTGAGATTTAACCTCATCTATTACTTTTAACATTAACCCTCTATTTACTTCTTTTTCTGTAGAAGGTTCAGGGATGCTTGATTTATACCCTAATTTAGCTAATTTTTTTGTTGATAGATTTTTATATGCTATTTGAAATAGCGGTTCTATTTCATTAATCAATTTAATTCGACCAGCTATTAACTCGCCACCAAAAGTAGCTAGGTGCTCGCTCCATGAACGAAGCGATGACTCAGGCGCTCGGTTTTTTAGTAATGAATTACGCTGCTTTAAAGCTCTCTCGTAATCACTTATTACACCAGCAAAGCGCGGGCTCTGTTGGATTAAAAGTTGATCTAAGAAAGACCTACGTTCACTCGGGTCGCCGCGAACTAAATCTAAATCCTCTGGCGAGAAACAAACGCTCTTTACTAAACCTAGTAACTCCTTCTGACTTCGTACTGGGTTTTGGTTTACTTTGGCGCGATTTGCTTTGCCATTGTTTATCTCTAACTCAACAAGAGTGGTTCTCTCATCTGATTCAATTTTGGCACGGATATAAGCGCGCTCACTACCTAATTTTATAAGGGGTTGATCAGTTGATATCCGATGGGATGAAAGTAGAGCTAAATACATTAAAGCCTCGATGATATTTGTCTTGCCTTCTCCATTTTCCCCAATAAAAATATTTTGGCCAGCTTTTAAAGAAAGTTCTAGGTTTTCATAAGAGCGGAAGTCTTTTAAAGATAGATGGGAGACGAACATTTTTAAAAGTGGTTAATTAAGAGGCGTAACGCATAGGCATTAGAAGGTAGCGGTAAGAGCTATCTATCTCGCCATCTACTTTATTTTTGCCTGATAAAACCGCTGGTTTATTAGATCCTGTAAATGCAATATTTACATAAGGTGTTCCAAGGGCATTTAAACCATCGGCTAAAAATGTTGGGTTGAAAGCGATATCTATCGCCTCTCCTGTGTATGAGATTTGAAGCTCTTCTGTGGCTGTTGCTTCATCTCCCGCGCCAGCTTCGAGGTGAAGGGAGTTATCTGAAAATTTTAAACGAAGCGGAACAGTTTTATCGGTTACCAGCGCTACTCGGCGCACAGAATCTAAAAGGGTCGCAACTTCAATAACTGCTGTTGCAATACTTTCACTTGGTAGTAAGTGGCGGTATGGAGGGAAGGCGCCGTCTAACTGCCTTGAAGTCATTGATTTCTGCTCTGTAGTAAAGCCAATTAAGCGCTCATTTGAAGTATTTGGAGCTACTGAAAATGAAATGTTTTTACTAGATGAAATTGTTTTAGCTGCATCTGCCAAAGTTCTTGCTCTAAGTAGAGCTGTTGTTGTCTCTTCTGGATTATTCGGACTCCAATTAATTTCTCTAACCGCCAAGCGATATCGATCGGTTGCGGCAAAAGTAATAACTTCCTTGTTAATATCAACATGAATTCCAGTTAAAGTTGGCAGTGAGTCGTCTCGACCTGCTGCTACTGCTACTTGATTAACCGCGGTTGCAAATAAATCACTAGCAATACTTCCAGAGGTATCTGGCATTACCGGAAGGTTTGGATATTCGTTTATTGGAAGAGTGGGAAGTGTGAATTTAGCAGCTCCTGCTGTTACTAAAACCCTGCTGCCGTCTAAGTTAAACGAGACAGGTTTGTTCGGAAGCGCTCTAGAAATTTCAGCTAGTAACCTTCCTGGAACCAGCACTCTTCCTTTTTCTTTTATATCTGCTGAGAATGAAGACTTAGCAGAGGTTTCTAAATCTGAAGCGCTTAGTGTGATGTCATTTCCGGCTTCGATCACAATTCCTAGTAGCGCGGTCATAATTGGTCTAGTGGACAAACTCCTTGAAACCCAATTAACGCTATCGGTTAACACTGCGCTATCTACTGTGAATTTCATAATCTTCAGCCTAACTCTTTCGTATTTACTTTAGATAGTTGGTTTGGTTTAAATTGGCTTATCAAGATCTGTTCTCTGAGATGAGATTTCTTATCTATAAAGTTAGTAGTAGTAACCAAACGGTTTAACTGTGGAAAAGAGAGAAAAGCCCTGTTCAAAGCCGTATTACCCTTCATCTAAACCACCTCTTCTCTGTGTAAAAACTGTGAGTAACTCTTGAAACAAACCACTTGGAAAAACCAGGTCTTTTCAAACCCAACCTTTACCAACAGGTTATCCACACATATCCACAGGTTATCCCCAACCTCTGATATTTCAGAGATTAAGCCTTGGCCTGCAGTTTTATCCGGTTTGTAAGCTCGGAAACCTGGTTAAAAATCGATCTACGCTCAGCCATTAAATGGCGGACTTTTCGGTCTGCATGCATAACCGTGGTGTGATCCCGTCCACCAAAAGTCTGACCAATTTTAGGAAGTGATAACTCTGTCATCTCGCGGCAGAGATACATAGCGATCTGGCGGGCATTAACTAAAACCCTAGAGCGAGAAGTGCCACAGAGATCATCTAAAGTCAGACTGAAATACGCAGCGGTTTGAGCCATTATCAAACTAGCGGTGATTTCAGGGGTTGAGTCATCTGGAATTAAATCCTTAAGAACTATCTCAGCTAAATTCATATCAACCACCTGGCGATTTAATGAAGCAAAAGCAGTAACGCGAATTAATGCTCCTTCTAACTCACGAATATTTGTGGAAATTTTCGAAGCGATATATTCCAAAACATCATCCGGGGCATTTAATTTATCTTGCGCAGCTTTCTTCCTTAAAATAGCAATACGAGTTTCAAGTTCTGGCGGTTGAATATCAGTTATTAAACCCCACTCAAATCTCGAACGGAGACGATCTTCTAAAGTAGTTAATTGTTTAGGCGGGCGATCACTTGAGATAACAATCTGCTTATTAGCGTTATATAAAGTATTAAAGGTGTGGAAGAACTCTTCTTGGGTCCGCTCTTTATTTTCTAAAAATTGAATATCATCAACAAGTAGAACATCAAGATCGCGATAGCGGCGTTGAAAGTTAGAAGACTTATCATCACGAATTGAGTTAATAAAATCATTTGTGAATTCCTCAGAGGAGACGTAGCGAACCCGAACCCCGCCATATAACTCTTTGGCATATGCGCCAATTGCATGTAATAAATGGGTTTTTCCAAGACCTGATTCACCATAAATAAAAAGCGGGTTATAAGCCTTTGCAGGCGCCTCAGCTACAGCAACAGCTGCGGCGTGGGCAAAGCGATTAGATGCACCGATAACAAAAGTTTCAAAAATATATCTAGGGTTTAGCTGTGTTTGATCAGAGCCCTTACTCTGAACTTCTTGACGCCCAGTTCCTGCCCTTGGCGATTCAACCTCTACATCCACCTCTTCAACCGTAGAGAGATCAGTATCTAAAGACTCATCAACAGTTACTGCGATATTTATCTTCTCGCCCATCTTGGCCGATAAAGCATCATTTAATAGCACCTTTAAACGGCTCTCTAAAACATCTTTAGCAAAAACATTAGGGGCGGCAAGAAGCAGGTTTGATCCCCCATCACTCTTTAATAAACCTAGAGGTTTAGTAAGGGTGAGAAAGGCGCGATTTTGTGGAGACTCTTTAGCAACAGAATCAACAATTCCCTTCCAAAGCTCTAGAAGGTCAGCCTCTATTTCCTTGGCTTCAAGGGCTCCAGGTTCAGCAATCGACATAACCCCTCATCTCGCTAGATATCCACAAAGTTATCCACAGGCTGTGGTCTATACTTCGACTTTAGGCTTAATCTCTGGGGAAAAGAGCTTAAAAACCTTCTTGCCTGTGGATAGAGGCGGAAAGTATGCCTTTATCCCAATAAAAGCAAGTGGTTATCCACAAAATCTTCCCAAAGGCCCTAAATGCCCTAAAAGATATCCCCAGTTTTCCAAATCGGTAGGTCAGCAGATACCGTTGCCCCCTGCTCTTGTGGCCCCCAATCGCAGCTACGCGATTACCTCAAGACCTGATCAATCCCAACAGCTCAAATTAGGAGCTGTTTTTAAAGGAGTGAGAGAAGAAGATGAAGCGTACTTTTCAGCCGAATAATCGTCGGCGCGCGAAGAAGCATGGTTTTCGCGCTCGTATGGCAACTCGTGGTGGACGCGCAGTTCTCTCTGCCCGTCGCGCTAAGGGTCGCGCTCGTATATCCGCCTAAGCTGTAA
>Ga0255190_1000123_pt1 | contig 12539 bp, 17 predicted proteins | sample Miss_Miss_RepA_8_FD_189955 | JGI IMG/M metagenome (GOLD analysis project Ga0255190, IMG submission 189955) | Freshwater microbial communities from Mississippi River, Louisiana, United States - Miss_Miss_RepA_8h | ecosystem: Environmental > Aquatic > Freshwater > River | place: USA: Louisiana... | reverse complement strand
GACGAGGAGAAGGTTCGCGCTATCGCCGCGGGGTTTCTCATAACGGGGGACCTCATGAAAACCCGTGTGGGCTCGCTCTCAGAGGGACAGAAAGGACTACTCTCGTTTGCTTGCTTGGTGATACGACGCCCCGGACTCCTCATACTTGATGAGCCGACGAATCACATTAACTTCAGACACATTCCCGTGATAGCAAAAGCACTCGATGCATACGCAGGCACTATGATACTGGTCTCACACGTGCCTGAATTTGTGTCACAAATCCGCATCGACGAAGTGCTCGATCTTGGCAAGTAGTTCACTCAAAACCGAGTGCACTAAGAAACGTTTCAAGCTCTCGGCCCGTGATCGGTCTGAATTCGCCCGGTTTGAGTCCGTGAAGTTTTATATTCATGACGCGCACGCGCTCGAGCGAGGCTGTTGCGAGACCAAATGCGGCCACCATGCGGCGGATTTGGTGCTTCTTTCCCTCGGTGATAACGATCGAGAACTTCTTAGGTGTGATGACATGAACGGCTGCAGGCTTCGTCATGTACCCTTCGATGTCCACGCCTGATTCCATCTTCTCCTTGAAATGTGCGGGGAGTACTTCAGTAGTGCTCACGACATACTCTTTTTCGTGCTCATATTCAGGATTCAGAAGTTTGTCGGTTATACGGCCGTCGTCAGTGAGAATAATGAGTCCGGTTGAGTCCTTATCGAGGCGCCCAATCGGAAATACGCCAACGAGTGGAATTGACTGCCTGATGTCACGTTCGTCCTCTTCCGGTGAATGCGTGATGATGCCGCGCGGTTTGTTATAGGCGAAGTAGCGATGCTGCTTCGCGCGAAAGCGCACGTCTACAACATCGGTTTCCGTCACCTTATCGCCAAGCTTCGCTCGCCTTCCATTAATCAAAACTTTGCCAGCATCAATGAGCGCATCTGCCGCACGGCGGGTGCAGTAGTTCTTGTGTGCCAGGTATTTATTGATGCGCATCGGATATTCGGCCATGCAAGGAGCCTATCATATTCAGCGTCTTCGTCTGCTATAGTCAGATCATGGCGGAACTGAAGACGAAAGAGACCCGTGCGAGTCCGCGTGCGTTTATTGCCGCCTTGTCTGACCCAGAGAAGCGAGCGGATAGCGTCCGTCTATTGAAGCTGTTTCAGGCCGCGACGGGAGAGAAGCCGAAATTGTGGGGGACAGCGATCATTGGGTTCGGTAAGTATCACTATGAATCTGAGCGCAGCAGCCAAAAGGGCGACTGGCCGCTCACTGCTTTTTCAGCACGCAAACAAAACATGACGGTCTACATCATGCCTGGCTTTAAAGAGTACGGCGCACTCATGAAGCGGCTGGGTAAATATAAAACAAGCGTAAGCTGCCTCTATTTTAAGAGGTTATCAGACATCGATACTGCAGTGCTCGCGAAGCTCATCAAGCAATCCTATCGCGACATGAAGAAGAAGTATCGAGTGTGACTCACTGTCGCTCTGCAGTCATTAAAGTACGCCCAGCCCCTGATTTATACGGTAAGATTGAAGACTATATAACGTCACACTCTCTATGCACTATATCAAGCTATCGGCAACAGCACTCATTCTCATCGTTATCGCGCTGTTCATCTCTTCACTCATAGGGAGTCCTGTGCGCGATGAGCAGGTCGTCGAAGATCTTGATCCGAAACCGCAGAATCTCACGCTGACAGGCACCTACGAGTGTTTGCCGAGGATTGACGGGGAAGTCGGCGCTGACGTTGAATGCATATTCGGACTACGGACCGATGAAGGAGAACACTATGCGGTTATTTTCGGTCAGTCAGCATCATCAATAGAGGGATTCAAGAATCGCGCACGGATCACGGCGGAAGGTTTTCTGGTAATTAAAGAGGCGCTGAGCTCTTCTGAATGGATGAACTACGATATGGTCGGGATCTTCACGATCACGAATATGATTAAGCAGTCTTCGCCCGTAGAAGGGAAGTTGAATATCGAGGCTATTTGCGGTGAAGCGCTCATGTATATGACGTTCCCAGACGGAGCTGCTTCGGATGCGTTTGTGGCTGCCTGTAAAGAGGGGAAACATCCGGAAGTTATAGATGATTACAATGAGCGAAACGGTCTCACGAATGATGTGGTGATATAGATTCTGAGGGATACAAAGAGGCGCGGCAGTTTCCTGCCGCGCCAGTAGGCACTGCGCCTCTGTCTTAGAGGAGCTTCACGAGCGCCGGGTTCCGTTCGGCGAGCTTCTTGACCCTTCGTCGACGGAGAGCCGCGTGAGCGATGGCCATCAGAAGGCCAAAGCCACCCATCCACGCTGACAACGCCAATAGGAGAGACTCCGTCGCAAAGCCAACGAGCCAGCCGGTGAGTATTGCCACGACGAGGCCTATCGTAGCGACCCCGGGCAGCTGCAGAGACCGAGCTTCGAGGATCGCGCGCACGTCGTCGATGCTCGGGAGCGTCGCTTCTCCCGCGTCCTTGCCCCAGCGGCCGAGAAGGTAGATGTCTCTTCCGCCGTCGGGCCAGACGACATGGCCGAACCAGACCGGGTCGCACATGTTCGACTCCGGTGTCCGGATCTCGTGCACGAAGAGCGCATTCATCCGCTTCATCTGTTCGAGAATGTAAAGCGGTACGCCCTCGTGGAAGCGGTAGTCGGCGAACGTGCGGCCCCGCGATTGCATCTGATTCGGGTCGTACAAGTCCTCCTCACCGGGATTACTCCTGAGTTCTGGATGGCTCCAGTACGAAGTCGGGAGATAGCGACGCCAGAGCTCGCGCTCCTCGTCGGAGATGGGCTTGAGGCCATTCTCCTGACACCAGTGGTCGGTATCCGCCGGATCCATGCGCGGTGCCGTTTTCGCGAGCTCCGCGGCGTGGCCGCTCAGACCAAGTTCTTTTGCGAGGGCGATGCTTCGCTGGTGCTCCTCGATTGCCTTTGAGGTGGCAGGATCGCTGAGCGCCGGATAGGCATCGATGATGTATCCGCCTTCGCGCATTCTCTGAAGTGTCGTACTCACGAGTAATACTCCTCTGTTGTGGCTGTGAAGAACAACCGCTTTTACCCTATCCCGAGCCCGGAGATATGTCCACGCGCTCATTGGTCGTGTCACGAGGCTTTACCTCGTAGCCAGAACTTGGTATGAATTCTCAAGAATCATCGTTATCAGGAGGTATGCATGTCTCGGCGCTGGCAGAGGCGAGTTCCCAGTCGAGAGCAGGTCTTTATCATGTCTCTCATGTACCACGGTTTCAGACCGACACGCCGTCGGGTGAATCTGAAAAAGAAGAAAGGATACGTTATTTCGTCTAGCGGGCGTGAAGACGCGTTTGGAATCGACTTGTGGGTGAAGATGCCGGGGCATACAACACCTATCCCGGTGCAGATTACGCAACGTGGTGTCCGGCTGTTCCGAAAGCATCATAAGAATGGTCGCGAGCAGTTATGCGAGTTTATCAGGCGTTCCGAGTCCCGCATTCGCGCAAAACGCTTGTGGTGCCGCCTCAATCGCATCGCATTCGTCGTGGTTCGTGACTTCGACGGCTCCATGACGAACAAGGCGATCGCGCTTAGCGACATAAAGGCGCTTCGGTATGCGGTGCGGAACATAAAGGCGGGTTCGCACAAATATATGACCGCACCGTAAGGTGCGGTCATCGTGTAAGAATTGCTTCCGTCAAACGACTATAGGAATATGACTACACACACGCAAGCGGCATGTGCCGGCAGTATTATCAGCGTTTTGTTTCTTTCTGCTTTCATATACGTACCGACGGCCGATGCGTCACGTGGGTCGTCTGACGACCGAACCGACGAGAGAAGCGAGGAGTTTCGAGAAAGCGGATCTGACGACGGTACCCTCGATCAGGGTTCGGGGGATTTTGGCGATGATTCTAAATCGGATTCATCCGATGATGGGACACCAGACCAGGGTAGGGGGGATTTTGATGCGATGGGAACAATAATCGATGATTCTCCTGACCGATTCGTTGATGATGCGTTCAATCAGGGGAGCGTTCAAATTAGTGACGATGGCACCGCGGACCAGGGGCGTGGCGATAATCCTTCTGCTTCATCGAATGACGAAGATATCGAGAGGCTCATGAAGCAGTTTCGTGTCTGGTTCTTGACGACGTTTAGTTGGTTATTCAGCTGAGGCTCGCTTTTTTTCAGCAAAAGCGTAGTCTTGTCGCGGAAACCCCGCAATGAGGAGAGTTGGGTCATGCCTGATGGACACCATACGTTCGAGCGGCGACATGAGCCGCTTGAGATCCCGCGACGTGATACCGATCACATCGGCATCATAACAGTCATCGTCTTTTCACTTCTGGCGAGCCTCGCGGTCCCCGCGATAGTCCTGAAGTCCGTGGAGATCATAAAGCGTCCGCTCGTCGTCGAGCAGACACTTCGTCTCCGCTGAAGAGCGATACATCCCAAAGACAAAGCGCCGACTAACCTCGGCGCTTTTCACATTTCGTCTATGCGTGCACGCACGCGCGCGAGAGTGTTCGCGAAGCCCTGGTTATCGGGGTTCAGTTCGACCGCACGCTGAAATGCTTTTTCTGCTGCAATGAGGTCTCCGGCACCTTCATGCGCTACGCCAAGCGCGAAATATACTTCACCTTTCTCACGGATAGTGGCGAGGAAGCGCTCGATGGTCACTAGTGCTTCTGTATATCGCTCGGTGCGGATGTAGAGCCAGCCTAATCCGAGGAGCGCTTCACTTTTTGGGTTGATGGCGAGTATCCGTGTGAAGTAGGTTTCGGATTCTTCGTAGCGGCCCATCTCGCGATACAGATCGCCGAGTCCTGATATCCCGAGATCACTTTGCGGATTGATTTCGATCGCCTTTTTAAACATTCGCTCCGCTTCGTCGAAGCGTTTTTGCTGCAGATAGAGGTAGCCCAGCCCGTAGCTGTATGTTGATTCATCACGAGGATCAATTTCGAGGCTTTTGAGGAGAGCTGCTTCCGATTTTTCGAGCTCATTCATATTTCGGTAGAGTTTCCCGAGCTCGCGCCATGTGTTCGCATTCAAAGGATCGAGGTTGCGCGCTTTAAGAAAATACGTCTCAGCGTCCTCATACTTTTGCCAATAGCGGTAGGTGTGTCCAATCTGCGTATGGGCGCGCAGGTCGGTCGGATTTCGCTCAAGTATCGAGAGATAGATGTCGATCGCGTCCTGGTAGCGGCCCTCATCGTGTAGTATTCCTCCCGCTTCATACAGTGCTGCGCGTTCTGTATCTGAAAGCGGGGGAAGTTTATTCTGTTGAGAGAAAAACCAGACGCTCGCGAGAATGAGAGCGCTGCCAAGGACGCCGAAGATGAAGCGAAAGAGGAGGGTGTTCATGCTTAGAATTACTGGTAGATAATCTTTCGAAGTTCGCCGGCAAATTGTGGCATTTCCGCTCCCGGTATCCACGATGCCTTCGTTGCATACGTGAGAAGGTTGCCAAATAGCCCATAGTCTTCAGACGTTCCTACAAGACTTCTCCTTAAGGATTCCCATAAAGGTTCCGTGCAGTGGGTTGATATGAAAAAGGAGAGAAAATGTGCGAGATCCCGGACATTATTCCGAAAGAGTTCTGTGTGTGTCTCGTCTGCGCGTTGTCGTCGAACAAAATCGAAATCGCCGATAAAAAAATCAGCTGTTCGCGAATGAGCGATGCTGCCTAAGTTTCTATCAATGAGCAAAAAGTACGCATCAGACGGAAGAAGGTAACCCTTTTCAGTCGCTTCTATCACCTCGGCGCACATGCGTGTTACTACTTCCTCGAAGCCATCAATGCGCTCAATAGAGCGGGGAAGTGCGATGTCAGATGTATTGGTAGAACTGAGCGCGACATACCCCGAGTGATTTACATTGAGGGAAAGTATGCGCAGATCTTCGTGTGCGACCAGTGGTATACCACGCAGTCCTGCCTCATGAAGCACTTGCTGCATTGTTACGGCGTTCTCAAATGTTTTACGATCGCGCTCACGATACTCTTTGAGTACGGCGGGTACCGTTCTGTCTCCGATGATGGCGCTGCCGGAGACGATACCCTCGCCTGTTGCGACGGCATTTCCTGGTGCGATCCGGAACTCAGGGCGAAATTCCACCATGGTGGGCGCGCCGTCGATTTGGACAGAAAAGGTAAGTGGGCGTGGGTCTTCTATAGGTTCTGGGGGTTTGTGGGTGAGTGGGGATAAACGTTCGTCCATATCAGTACGATACCATTCTCAAAAAAAGGACGATTGTTGACGGTGTAACCTTTATATCGTAGAACCTATCTACCTGGCTTCGGCCAGCATAGTTCTCTCACACAAAAGGAGGAGCACATGCTCTGGGTTCCGTGGATTCGGGGCTATCGCAGGCGAATCTGCGGGCTCGTCTGCAAGAAATGGGGTGTGATTGCCTTAGTGATTATCATCATGATCATTTCACCAGTGTTCATGTTCCCTCTTCTCGAAAGGCAGAGGGCACTAGTTTCGCCTGCGATACTGTATATGGCCGGCATACCGATAACCATCGGTGCTGTTGTGTACATGTATTTCACGCATGCAGTGCCTCCCATGCGCTCACTATCTCAAGATCAGGTCTCGCCGATTACGCGAGCCATGATCGAGTGGGTGAAGCATAGGGCTGGGCTTGCGCGTGAGGTGAAAGTGCTGCGGGCACCTGGTCCTATGAACATGGGCGTGTATGACCGGTTCAGCTCGTGTACGTTCATTATACAAGGCCCCCTTGAGCGGATGCTGTCTCTTGAGGAGTTGGAAGCAGTCATTGCACATGAGTTCGCGCATGTGAAAGCGCGGGATGCTCCCATGGCGATCGTCATGAGTATTCCCGCCATGTTCCATGTGTGGCTTGCTTTGCATGCGCTCTTCTCTCTCAATGTGGTGGGCTGCTGGGCTGCGTCGCTTCTCGCATGCATTTGCTTTGCGTTGGCGGCATGGTTCAAGCGACTCACGGAACATTTGGCCGATCTAGGTGCGTTGCAGATTCTGGGACCTGAACGACATGAGGACATGACCACCGCCCTCATGAAGATCGAAGCGATGAATATTCTCGCAGTACGCGATGTTGATGACCTAAAAAGGAGGACCATTTGGAGCAGTCATCCCTCGATGGAGGACCGGCTCACCATGTTGGCCCCCCGATAAGATATGAGCGGTCGCCGGACTTTCTGGCGGCCGCTTCTCTTTGAAACAAAGTTGCTCTTGCGGTGTACTAACGGTAAGGTTCTAAGAGCTATGATACCAAACACTATTCGATTATCAGTACAGAGAGGTCTTACCTACATTCGTCTCCACCGCACGTTGTTCGTTGGTGGTGTTTTGTGTGTCGGTGTTTTTGGATATGCAGCATATGCGCAGTGGTGGTCGGACGACACTGAAGCGAAGTATGTGGTAGGTACTGTCGAAAAAGGGGAGCTCGTGGCGACGATCGCGGCGAGTGGTCAGGTGGCGGCCTCTGACGAAACAACCATCAAAGCAAAGGTTTCTGGAGATGTCGTTTCGGTGCTCGTGAAGGAAGGGGATCAGGTGAAGCAGGGGCAGGTGATCGCTACGCTCGATGGCTCTGATGCGCAGCGTGCGGTCATCGATGCGCGCCTTGCCGTCGAAGAAGCGCGCCTCAATCTTGAGCACGACACCCTCCAGGCTCCTATTGACTACAAAGGTCTTGAGGAAGAGGTAGAGCGCGCAAAGCGTGATCTTTCCGATGCGTATGAAGAAGCATATGTGGCACTTGCTGATGCCTTCGTTACGGTACCGGACATTGTTTCGGGAGCGGATGAGATCTTATACGACAAAGATATCGACCCGAATTCGCAAAACGTGAATGCCTATCAAACGCTTTTTATTTCTGCTGATCAAGAGCGTGTCCTCGTCCGCAGTTATGCGAATACCGCCGAAGCGGATTATCAGAAGGCACGCGATGCGTACCTCACCAGTGCCGCAGCATTTAAGTCCCTCTCACGAACGTCATCCGAAAAGGCGCTCGGCGAGGCGCTTTCTGGGGCGCAAGACATGGCGACACTTCTCGCGCGAGCGGTGGTGAGCGAGACAAATCTTATCGACACGGTCCTCGATATCATGGAGCGCCGTGATTGGAATATCGATCCCGATATTACGATTGCTCAAACTGCCGCGCGCGGCTACGTGACGAGCGCAAACGCAGTACTCACTACTCTTACCAATGCGGAAAAGGCAATAGAAGATGCACGCGACACGCTCATTGATGCGGAGCACGCACTCGAACTCGCGTCGGTGGGAAACCCGACCGGCGAAAATCCGTTCGATCTCAAGCTATTGGAGAATACGCTGAAACAAAAAGAGGCCGCGCTCGCGGAAGCGCAGAGCGAATTGGCCGATCATAGTATTCGGGCACCGTTTTCAGGCATCGTTGCGTCCGTCGATGTACGTCGCGGTGATAGTGTGGGCACGGGCGGGGCAGTTGGGTCACTTATTTCTGATCAGAAGATTGCGGAACTCTCACTCAACGAGGTTGATGCTGCGAAAATCGAGATTGGCGATACTGTCGAGCTATCATTTGATGCGCTTGATGATGTCGCGCTGACCGGATCAGTTGCTGAGGTGGATGTTGTCGGCGTAGTCGTCCAGGGCGTCGTTTCTTATACCATCAAGATCGGATTCGACGCGCAAGATCCTCGGGTAAAGCCCGGTATGACCGCAAACGCGTCGATTGTCGTTGCGCGCAAGCAGGATGTGCTCAAAGTTCCGTCGAGTGCCGTGAAGACACAGGCAAACGGCAGCTATGTACTCGCGTTTGATCCGCCACTTGAGGCGGTCGGTCGTGATGCTGTTGCTACAGAGCATGAGCCCGCACGGATCCCTGTAGAAATTGGGATTGCGGATGATACGACCGTTGAGATTGTGAGTGGGCTCGTCGAAGGGCAGCAGATCGTGGTCCGCACACAGAACGGCTCGAGCGCACCCACTACCAACAGCAGCTTCAGAGGTCCTGGGGGCGGGATCCGTCCCTAGGTATGATCGAACTGCGAGACATCACCAAAGTCTACGGCACGGGAGATTCTGCCTACCACGCGCTCCGAGGTGTGTCGTTCACGATAGCAGACGGAGAATTTGTCGCTATTATGGGACCGTCTGGGTCTGGAAAATCGACGGTGATGCACATTTTGGGCTGTCTTGATACGCCGACCGCCGGAACGTACCACCTTAACGGAAAGGACGTCTCGCAGATGACGGATGATGAGCTTGCGACGATACGGTGTCATGAGATCGGCTTCGTGTTTCAGCAATTCAATCTTTTACCGCGCACGAGTGTGCTGAGGAATGTGACGTTACCGATGGTCTATGGCGAAGTGCCTGCCGTTGAGCGCGATAAGCGAGCGCGTCAGGCGCTGCGCGCAGCAGGTCTTGAGGAGAAATTCTACGGACGTCATACGAACCAGCTCTCCGGAGGGCAAATTCAGCGTGTTGCGATTGCGCGCTCTCTGGTTAATGAGCCGACGATGATACTGGCGGATGAGCCGACCGGTAATCTCGATACCAAGACCGGAGAGATAGTGCTCGGCACGTTCCAGCGCCTGCACGAGGATAGTTCGAAGACTATCATTCTGATCACGCACGAGCAGGATGTTGCTGAACATGCCGAACGAATCATCTATGTTCGCGACGGAACAGTTGCCGATGATACGAAGAAACATACCCGCCGTGTCGCGCGACGCCACGAATAATTATGAAGCCACACGATGTCATTTCAGAAGTGTATGTCGCGCTGTCTGCGAACAAGGTCCGGTCCGGACTCACCATCCTCGGTATTGTTATCGGAATCTCCTCAGTGATCGCTATGGTGTCGATTGGCGCAGGGGCTTCTGCGTCGATTTCGTCATCGATCGCATCATTGGGGTCTAATCTGGTGCAGGTGACTCCTGGTCAGCAGCGGGGACCGGGGTTCTCCGCCTCACAGGGTCGTGGATCGGCGAGTACGCTCAAACAATCGGACGCTGATGCGGTGAGAGAGACTATTGCCCAGGTCAAAGCGGTCGCCACAAGCGTCACGAATAGATATCAGATCACGGCGAAGGGGACCAATACGAATACGACCGTGAACGGTGTGTCGCCGAGCTATGCCGAAATACGAAATGTATCTGTCGAGGAAGGTTTGTTTTTCTCTGATTCGCAGAATCTCTCTGCGGCCAAGGTCGCGGTCATCGGACCGACGACACGTGATGACCTTTTCGGTGATGGAGAGGAGGGCGTGGTCGGGCAGGTCATACGAATAAGCGGCCTCGAATTTAAGGTGATCGGCATCACCGTCTCGAAGGGAGGATCGGGATTTCAGAATCAAGACGACATCATTTATATTCCCGTGCGCACCGCGCAGCGTTATCTCGCCGGGAGCGATTCAGTCTCATCTATCAATATCCAGGCTGAGAGCGCAGAGGATATGGCGCAGATACAGGCAGACGTGACTGCGCTTTTGCTTGCCCGCCATCGTATCGACGATCCCGAAAATGCCGATTTCACCGTACTCAATCAAAACGACATATTATCGACAGCCTCAAGTATTACCGCCACACTCACGTACTTACTAGGTGCCATTGGCGGGATTTCACTCATCGTCGGCGGCATTGGCATTATGAACATGATGCTCACGACCGTCACGGAGCGGACGAAGGAAATTGGTCTCAGGAAGGCGATTGGTGCAAAAAAGAGGGACATTTCGCGGCAGTTTCTAGCAGAGGCTATCGCACTCACGCTCATCGGCGGAGTCATTGGAATAGCGCTCGGGTGGGGTGTGGCATATCTCGTAAATCTGACCGGAACCGTATCGACCAGCGTTACGCCACTATCCGTCGCACTTGCGTTCGGCGTTGCCGCGCTCACAGGCATTATTTTTGGATACTATCCGGCGCGCAAAGCCGCGAACATGAATCCCATCGACGCACTGCGCTTCGAATAACCGCATAGAGAAAGGGCGCGTCCGGGAGGACGCGCCCTAGGATTCACCGCTGATGCTGTTCGTCAGTATACGTAGACGATTCGGCACGAGCGGTCACCATATCCGGCCTGTTGGGCCTTGTTGAACGCGATCCATTCGGCCGCGCCGTAGTTGATGTTCGAGCCGCCGATGAAGCCGCCCTGGCCGCTGCCGTCGCGGCAATGGATGGCAATGACGTCACTCGTTGCGGACACCGCGATCGCATTGCACGAATGGAGCGAGGTCTGCTCGCACTCCGTTCGTGCCGAATTGCGTGCCCACGACTCCGTTCCCGGGTTCGAGTAGAAAACCCTTCCGTTCCGGGAGACCGCGAAGCCGACCCAGTTCGTCGAGGCGGTCTGGAACCGCTGATTTTGCCGCGGCGTGTTGGCTTCATAGGCAAACGCCGGCGACGCAGCGAAGGCGAGGGCAAGTACGATACCACCGATACGCATCTCAATCCTCCATGGGGCTTGATGACACACTTTCTGTGTGCAGCGCCATCATACGGGTGCGTATGACGACTGCAATAGCCCCTCTGTGGATTTCGTGGCGTGATAGTATCTCTCCATGAAAGCACAGATAGACGCGGGGCCGGGGACGCCTTTCCAAAAGCACGTCTGGCACGCCCTCTGTCGCATTAAAAAGGGTGAGTGCATTACGTATGCGGAGCTTGCGCGGCGTATCGGTAAGCCGCGGGCCATCCGCGCCGTGGCGAGCGCGGTGGGGAAGAATCCGTATGCTCCGGAAGTCCCCTGTCACCGCGTTATTCGATCAGACGGTTCCCTCGGGGGGTATTCGGGCGCAGGGGGTATTACGCGCAAAGCGACTCTTTTAAAGAGCGAAGGGGTCGATACGTGCAGGATCGCTTAGGCATCACAACATGACGCAGATATATAAGCTCGTATTCACAGTACCTATCGCGGCGGCAGATGATGTCAGGAGAGCGATTGGCGATGCCGGAGCCGGTCTCATAGGGAATTATTCGCATTGCAGCTTTAGTGTGCGCGGTGTTGGTCGCTTCGTCCCGCTTCCGGGAGCGGAGCCGGCAATCGGCAGTATCGGTGTTCCTGAGGAAGTGGAGGAAGAACGTGTCGAATGTCAGTGTAGTGAGGCGGTGCTCGACGCCGTCCTCGATGCTTTAAAAAACGCGCACCCCTATGAAGAGGTTGCGTATGATGTCTGGAAACTTGAGAGTCGTTGAATGGCCTTTTCGGCCTATCCTCGGCATGTCATCGAGAGGCCTACCCATTTCTCGAGGGGGTGCTAGTATGAAGGTCTTAGTTAATTGATAACAATGATATGGCAAAAGCTACATCAGCATTCATGAAGCCCATGACCGTGAGCGCGGATCTCGCGGAAGTCGTCGGAAAGGGTCCTATGCCGCGTTCAGAAGTTGTGAAGAAACTCTGGGTCTACATTAAGAAGCATGGCCTCCAGGATGCGAAGAACAAGCGCAACATTAATGCCGATGCAGCGCTCAAGAAGGTTTTCGGTGGCAAGGCTACAGTCTCAATGTTTGAGATGACCAAGCTCGTGTCGAAGCATCTCTCCTAGGTGATACGACGAATTGAAGCAAACAAGCGGCCGCAAGGCCGCT
>Ga0255190_1000111_pt1 | contig 13351 bp, 24 predicted proteins | sample Miss_Miss_RepA_8_FD_189955 | JGI IMG/M metagenome (GOLD analysis project Ga0255190, IMG submission 189955) | Freshwater microbial communities from Mississippi River, Louisiana, United States - Miss_Miss_RepA_8h | ecosystem: Environmental > Aquatic > Freshwater > River | place: USA: Louisiana... | reverse complement strand
TCTTCTTTGACCTTCAGGAACGCCGCGAAATCACCCGGTATTCCTTCAACGCCTTGTTCCGGCATGTGCCCTGCAAGTCGATCCACAACGCCCGCAAGATCGAGGCCGCCACCTGCTTCGACGAGAACCGTCAGGCCATGGGCGCGCGGGTGCTGGAGGGCGTCACCTACGCCGCCGGCGAGAGCGTGTTGGTCACGCGCAATGGCGTCGTCTACGGCAACCGCTGGCGCGACGGGCGCCCCGACGTGTCGAAGGTAGCGCATGAGGACATCAGCATCTGGCAGCAGCACTGCCGGCGGCTGGTGCCAGACGAGGCCGAGTTGAACCACCTGTGGGACATCATGGCCTTCAAGACGCAGAACCCGCGCGTCAAGATCAATCACGCCGTGCTGCACGGCGGCCATGGTGGCTCCGGTAAGGACACCATGTGGGCGCCGTTCTTGTGGGCCGTGTGCGGGCCGGGGCTGGTCAACCGGGGGCTGGTCGATGGTGATTCGCTCAACAGCCAGTGGGGCTACGCGCTGGAGAGCGAGATCATCATCCTGAACGAACTGAAGGAACCGGAAGCCGCTACCAGGCGCGCGCTGGCCAACAGGCTGAAGCCAATCATCGCCGCGCCGCCGGAGATGCTGACGGTCAACCGCAAGGGCTTGCATCCGTATGATACCGTGAACCGCGCCTTTGTGCTGGCCTTCAGTAACGACCCGGTGCCGATCACGATCAGCAGCGATGACCGCAGGTGGTTCGTGCTGTGGTCGCAGGCGCCCATCATGGCCGAGGCCGAGGCCAAGCTGATCTGGCGCTGGTACAAGGAAGGCCAGGGGTTTGAGAAGGTCGCCAAGTGGCTGCACAGCCGCGACGTGTCGGCATTCAACCCCGGCGCCGCCCCGGTGCTTAACGACGCTAAGGCCAACCTGATCGAGCATTCAATGAGCATGGCCGAAAGCTTTATCGTCGAGTTGATCCGCAACCGCCAAGGCGACTTCGCCAAGGGTGTTATCGCCTCGCCCTTCCATGCCGTGTGCGACCGCCTGAGCGGCTTGGCCCCGCCAGGCGTCAAGATCCCGCAGCCGGCACTGCTTCACGCGCTGAAGGAAGCGAAGTGGGTGGATGTGGGACGCGTCGGCACGGTCGAATTGATGAACAAGAAACACATCTTTGCGACGCCTGAGATGGCCAAGAAGTACAGCAAAAGCGACCTCCGGCGCATCGTCGAAGAAGAGGCGGCGCCGAAGGTGGTCAACCTCAAAGCGGTGGGTTAACCCGCCGCTTCCTTTTCTCCCAGCGCCGCGCGGGCTTCTTCAATGGGCCAAGCGGGGACACCGTAGTAAAAAGACCGGCTTATTTGCGCGTCAATAGTCATGCCGCCTGCACCGCGTTCAAGCATACGGCCTTGATCACAGGCATTCAGCACGGATTGCAGCGCCGCCCGCAGCTTTTCATTCTCGGCCCGCAGCCTTTCGATTTCGTCGGCGGCTTCTTGGTAGTCCGACAGGTAGGCATGGTTTGAAGCGGCGAGGTTCGCGTTCTCAGCTCGCAGCTTTTCGATTTCCGCAGCGGCTTCTTCCGCCACCACGCTTCGCAAATCCTCCGCCGATTTGACGATCAGCACATCCGCAGAGCGCAGGCGTTTCACGATGTCGGTCATGTCAGCACCGCCAGCGCCAGCGCCGCACAAACCATCAGTAGCGCCAAGAGCGATTTAAAAAGCCGATCTACCGCCCGCTCCAGCCGCAGGATAGCCGTGCGCTGGGCCGATCCGTCAACCTCCAACCATTCCACCCGCGCCTTTAGCCGTGGCTCTGGCCTGTCGCCTTCTATGAGGGCGCGCAGCATCTCCGCGCGCTCTAATTCCCTATCGGTCATTGTCCCGCCTCCTTCTGTGGCACAAACAGCTTGCGCGCCCGCAGAACGTGCGGGCAGGTCTCCTGCGTTTCGGTCAGGGTGGCGATGGTGCTACGCAGCCGCGCCGCGCCCCATAGGTCGCCCTCGCGCTCTGCGATGGCCAGATTGTCGCGCAAGCGATCGATAAAGGTCTTCATGCTGCCTCCGTGCCGTAGAACGGCTTCAAGCCCTTCAGGGCCTCGTATAGTTTGCGCTCTGGCGTCGGCATCACGTCAGGATCCAGCCCGTCCAAATTGAACGGACCAGGCTGGCCATCCAGCCCGTCCTGCCACGCCCAAGCCAGCGACCAGTAGGCCGCCTCCGCCACCTTCAGAAACGCCTTCAGGCGCGCGTCGGCGTCGTCAGCGCGCAGGTCGGCAAGCTGCGCCCGCTGGTAGTGGTGCCAGGCGATCTGCGCCTGCGCCATGTGCGCCTGCTCCAGTTCGGCCACGCGCTTGCGTAGCCCGTCCATCGTTAGGTCGTGCATTGTCCCTCCTAGTCTGCCGTGCGGCAGCGCACACACATTCTATTACCAGGCCCGAAACTGTCAAACATTATTTGACAGCGCAGGCACTTGCGCGGCGTGTAGCCCTTATCCTCGCGCTCGCGTGTGGGGCTCTTATGGTAGGGGCTGTATGCCCCGCGCTTGGCCCACCAGGTGGACAGTGTCTTAGCCGACACGCCCACGGTCTTGCTGATGGCCTCCCATGTCGTGCCCTTGCGCCGCTCGTGCGCGATGAAGTCGACATGGGCGGCGGCGATGCCTTGCGGCAGGCGGTTGTCAGGCTTTGGCATGGTGTGCCTTCCACAGCTTCTCGGCCTCGTCCAGTTGCTGGCCCAGCAGGGCTAGGGCGCGCTGGATGCGCCAGTACTCTTCCGACCCCTCCCATGCTTGTTTCAGTAGTTCTTCATGGGTTTGGATGCTCGCCATTATGACGCGCAGCGATTTAAACGCTGGCGGGCTAGTTTTGATCATTGTCTAGTTCCCTCGTTGCGGTTTCAATCCAATAGGCCAGCAGGGCCACTATGCCCCCGCCCAGCAGCAGGCCTGCTATGGCCATGCGTATCCAATCCAAAATTGTCATTGCATCCCCCTCGGGTGCGGTGTAACGTGTTCTTGTGCGTGGGTGGCTTTCCCTCCCCGACAAGCCCACGCATCGCCGGCCGGGTTGAGCATCTGCCTCACGTCTCCCCGGCCGGCGGCCCTTCCACAGGGCTTGGGTCGTAATCCCACCCCGGCAGATAAACCGTCACGGCGTAGCGCTCCCCGGTGAACGTCACCGCCTTGATCCGCGCCAGGCGGATCCCGCTTCGCATCATTGGCTCGGCCCATTCAATCGCGGTTTCTGCATGTTCTGGCAGAGGCATGGCGTCGCGCTCTGCCAGCCAACGCGCGTATTGAATGGCTTTCTTTTCGTCGGCGTTCATCTTGTCTTCCTCATTGCGATTAGCAGGCACACGGCCCGCAAGATTAGGGTTAGCATGGGCTCCCCCATTGGTCGGCCATCGCGTCTGCGATGCCTTGGAATGTCGCGCTGCGTATTTTCCAGCGGTCAGCGGAGGGCGGCAGGTTATACCATTGCGGCAGGCTCTTGCCTGATTTGGTGACGTGCCGCGCGCCCTTGCCGACAATGTTAGTCGGCGCCAGCTTGGGCAGGCCTTTCAGCCATAGGCACGTCGTTTTGGTCGCCTCGTGGCCAAATTGCCAAGGCTGGATTACCTGATCGGGCTTTCTGATCCGGCTGGATATGACGCTGACCGGGTTTTCCAGCGCGATGCGGGTGATGGGCGCGGCCAGCAGCAGGCGGACAAATGCCAGCGCCTCGGCCTGCTCGGCTTGTTTGCCAGCAAACCAGCGCGCCCCGCTCACGGCTAGGTGGGTGCATGGTGGGTGCGCGATCATTAAATCCCACCCATCGCCTAGAATGTCTTGCACCGGGCCTTGGTAGTGGGGGCCGGGCGTTTCGCTTGGTAGCAGGTCGCAGGATAAGGCGTCATGCCCGCGCGCGCGGAAGGCATCCCGCACGGCGCCGGAGTATTCGCAGGCTATCAGCACTCGCATGGCGCGGTCCTCTCATGCTGCGCCAGCACGGCGCGCAGTATCTCGTCGGCGTCGGCCTTGGTCGGCCATGGGATGCCATGGAACGCCCCGCCGGGTGCGTTTACTAGATACCAGAACAAGCCTATTTGCTTCACCATTCGCCGCGCTCCCCACGCGATAGGCTAGGCCACTGATGCACGGCCGGGTGCCCTGTCCGGTCGGGCATCTCAAACACGGCGGCGGGCTTCTTGTCCGTGGTCAGATCCCAGTCGTTGCGCCATAGGCGCACGGCCTCAATGGGGTTATGCGCCTCCACTACAAGGCTCATGTCGTCGCCATTCTCGTCGTCGGAATAGACTAAATAAATGCGTGTCATGCTGCGCCCCCTTTGGCCTTGGCGATTGTTTCGCGAGCGCTGACGAACAACCCCTCGGCCGATGATATAGCCTCGGTGCTGCCGTAATGGTACGCAAACCCTAGCAGGCGCTCACAAAGGGCCAGCAAGTCAGGCGCGGCCGCGATCAGCGCTGCGTCGGCCGTGCGCTGCGCCAGCAGGTCGCGGCCGTGTTCGGCCGCATAGGCCACCAAGTCTTGGCCCGGATGGTCAAGCTTGGCAGGCCCGACATGCAGCGCGCCATAGGCGCCCTTACTGGTAACCCATGGGCCGGGCGTGTGTTGTGTCATGTTCTTCCCTCTCATGTTCGGCAATGTCGCCGTCGCAGGGCGCCCCATGGGCGCCTTGCGAGGGCGGGGCGCCGTAGCGCCCGGCCTAGTCACCATGCGCCAAGCGCTTCCAAGGCTTGGCGATCCTTGTCCATCGCGATGCGCGCGCCCTTGGGCAGCGCATCGAATAAGGCCGTTACTTCCTTTTGTATGGCGCGCTGCTCGGCGGACATAAACATAAGCGCCGCGATGCTCGCCTTGTACGGATTGCATGAGAGCATGGCGCCCTGCCATGCCGCATATGCCATGCTTTGGCTTGGCGGTGCGGCAGATAATAAGCGCCCCTTGCGCGGACCGCGTGTGACTAGGGCGCCTTGCAGCGCGGCAACGGCCGCGTCCGATAGGTTGGCAAGGGCTTGGGTGGTGGTGGTGGTTGTCATGGTGTTTTGTTCCTTATGCTGCATTGCGGACTACAAAGCCGGATTTGTCGCGCTTGGCCTTGCGGCCTTTAGGCGTCAAACCGACAATAACGCCCTTAGGGTCTAGGTGGCGCAAATCGTGCTTGTCGCCATCGATGACGCGCAAGCCATTCCATTGCGTCGGCAGGCTCTCAAACACCACGGCCGCGTTGTGGCCAGCTTGCACGGCCGCGATGACGGCCGCGTCATTCAATTCGGTACGGGATAGCGTCAGGCTATAGTTAGGCGGCAGGGGCTTCAAAAGCCGCGCCGCGATCTTGGTATAGTCGACGAATTGAACCTCAGGGAAAGCTTCCATCAGGTTCTTGTAGGTGGTGCCATTGCGAACACATTTGACGCCTTCCCACGGAATATCCGTCGATCCGTTCATGCGGACACACAATATAAGCGCCATGCGCGCGGCTTGGCGCTGGGCTAATTCGATCGACCGCACCACGTCCGCCATATAGGCTTGGCGGTCGCGCATGAAGCGCCGCGCCTTGTCTATCCGGCTCTTGCGGACGCTATTCAAATCCGCGTCATCCGCCACCATGCCAGCTTGGCCAGAGAACCACCCAAGGCAAAGCGCAATGCAGGAAGGCGTTGCGGCGCCGCACATATTGCCGACGCCTGCCAAGCTTGCTGGCGCCATGTAGTGAATGGCATTTAGGTGGCCATAATCCTGCGCCTTCACGGCTTTTGCGCTATCAATACTGAAAATACGGTTTTGCATGGTTGTGATCCCTCCCAAGATCAGAAAACTAGAAGCCAAACGAACAGCGCCAGAAAGAAAGCGCAGATTGCAGCGTCGTGCAACATATTCATTTACATGTCCCTCCGAAAAATAGGCAATCCGTTTTGCCGATGCAGATTCTATTACAGGCTAATTGTGGCAAGAATAAGGCAACCTAGAATGTATTACATGACATTTTAGTAATGGGGGAGTAATCTTGCGGTAATCTAAAATTGTAAAAATAGGTGTTTTAGGCGTATGTATAGGTAGCCTAGGCGACAACCATGCTACGCGGGGCTATGTAGTTGGCGAAAAAGGCTTTTTTCATTTTTCCTAGGCTTTCTAGGTAATAGTAATATAACCAACTGCCACTTAGATATTAATTAACATATGTAAAGTATTATAGCCTATAGGATAGTTGTACTATCTCACTTGGGGGCGATGAAAAACGCATGACCTAGATGACCTATTTGACCTATCATGACCTAGGCCCGCGCAAACGGCCCACGCATCTCGCTCCATGCTTCACAATAAATTCTATTACGCATTGCGATAGCAGCTAGCTGGCGCGCCGTCACTCTGGCGCGATGTTTTCGGCATGACCTATTTTGCCGATATGACCTAGGCGCGCGACCAGGCGGAATGTTACGTTATAACGTAACAGATTGTGCTGCAATGCAACATAAACATCTGGACATATGAATAGCTGTCCATATGTTCACGCCTGGCTCCGACCATCCGGCCGTCCGCCGAGGGCAGGGGGGGAGGGGGGCCGGCGCCCGCCCCGTCCCGGTCACGGAGGGTCTGCAAACAATTTTTTATTTTTTGCAAACCTAACCAGCCATGCTATACAAAATCTATGGCAGTCTTTTCGCTCCCCTATGAGCCGCGCAAACTGGAAGCCACCGAGGCGCGGCTCGAAGCCATCTATAACGCCGCGCGTAATGGATTGCGTGGTGAGGCGTTGGCCTTAGCCTCCGGCATGACGCCGACCGAATACCGCGCGCTGTGCGAGTTCGACCCGCTGGCGGCGCTGGCCGCGGAGAAGGGCCGGGCCGACGGCGAGATGGAGATGTCCAAGGTGCTGCACGACGCCGCCCGCGCCGGCGACGCCAAGGCGGCGCTGGATGTGCTGAAGCACGTCCACGGTTGGGTCGCCAAGCAAGCCGTGCAGGTCGAGGTCAACCAGACCATCTCCATCACCTCCGCACTGCAAGAGGCCCAGCGCCGCGTCATCGAGGGCGTGGCCGAGGCGGCGCACGTAATCGAACAGGCAGAAAATGCAAACCACACGGTATAGCGCCGACGACGAAATGGAACTGATGAGCCGGCTGTGGACGCCGGCCATCAAGGACGACCCGCTGAAGTTCGTGCTGTTCGTGTTCCCGTGGGGCCAGCCGGGCACACCGCTGGAACACTTCGACGGCCCGCGCAAGTGGCAGCGCGAGGTGCTGCAGCGCATCGCCGACCATGTGAAACAGAACAACGGCAAGATCGACTTCGACACGCTCAGGATGGCGACGTCATCCGGCCGCGGGATCGGCAAGTCGGCGCTGGTCAGTTGGCTGGTCATCTGGATGCTGACCACGCGGATTGGCTCGACAACCATCGTGTCGGCCAACTCCGAAGCGCAGCTTCGGTCGATCACATGGGCGGAAATCACCAAGTGGCTCAGCATGGCGCTCAACAGCCACTGGTTCGAGGTCAGCGCCACGCGGCTGATGCCGGCCAAGTGGCTGACGGAACTGGTGGAGCGCGACCTCAAGATGGGCACCCGGTACTGGGGCGTCGAGGGACGGCTGTGGTCAGCGGAAAACCCCGACGCCTACGCGGGGGTCCACAACTTCGCCGGGGTCATGCTGGTGTTCGACGAAGCCAGCGGTATCGACGACAGCATCTGGTCGGTCGCGGCGGGCTTCTTCACGGAGAACACGCCGCACCGCTTCTGGCTGGCGTTCAGCAACCCGCGACGCAACAGCGGCTACTTCTACGAATGCTTCCACTCCAAGCGCGACTTCTGGGACACCAAGATCGTGGACGCGCGCACGGTCGAGCATACGGACAAGCAGGTCTATCAGCAGATCATCGACGAGTACGGCCCCGACAGCACACAGGCCCACGTCGAGGTGTACGGTCAGTTTCCCAACGCGTCCGACGACCAGTTCATCGGGGCCTCCACCGTTGATGACGCCATGCGCCGGCCGCAGCACAAAGACCCGTCGGCGCCCATCATCATCGGCGTGGACCCGGCACGGTTCGGGTCCGACAGCACGGTCATCGCCATCCGGCAGGGGCGCGACATCGTGGCGATCAAGCGCCACAAGGGCGACGACACCATGACGGTGGTGGGCCACGTCATCGACGCCATCGAAACGTACAAGCCGGCGCTGGTGGTGATCGACGAGGGCGGCCTAGGGGCCGGCATCGTCGACCGGCTGAAGGAGCAGCGGTACAAGATCAAGGGGGTCAACTTCGGAAACAAGTCGAAGAACCCGCTGATGTGGGGTAACAAGCGGGCCGAGATGTGGGGCGAGATGCGGACCTGGCTGAAGGACGCGTCCATCCCGCTGGACCGCTACCTCAAGAACGACCTGACCGGGCCGATGATGAAACCGGACAGTAAAGGGACTATCTTCTTGGAAAGCAAGAAAGATATGAAATCCCGCGGGCTGGCCTCGCCCGACGCGGCCGACGCCATCGCGGTGACGTTTGCGTTTCCTGTAGCCCACCGGGATTTTGTTGACAGGGCACCGCGCAGGGCCTATGCTCCGGGCGGAATTTCAAACTCTTGGATGGGGGCTTAGGCCATGGCCTACACGAAACCAATCGGCGTAGCGTTCACCGATCAGGACATCAGCGGCGCAAACATTATTTTGTCCGATGAGCAGCTTGGCTACACCGCCGAGGGTCAGGGCACGGTAACGCAGGCGACCAGCAAGTCGACCGCGGTGACGTTGAACAAGCCCGCCGGCCAGATCACGATGAACAACGCGGCGCTGGGCGCCACGACCAACGTGACGTTCACGCTGAACAACACCTTCATCAGCACCAACGACATCCTCATCCTGAACGTGGCCGCCGGCGCTACCGCGGGCGCGTACAACTGCTGGGTGTCTGGCCTGAGCGCCGGGGCTGCGTCCATCACGGTGCGGAACATCAGCGCCGGGTCGCTGTCTGAAGCGGTCGTGATCAACTACGCGCTGATCCACTGCGTCTAACACTCTCACCGGCACAGCGGGGACGCGATGGCCAAGAAAAGTGTTTCGCTGGCCGTAGGCCGCGGCGAGAAGCTACCAACCGATAAGGGCGCGGGCCTGACCGCCAAGGGCCGCGCTAAGTACAATCGTGAGACAGGCTCCAACCTGAAGCCTCCGGCCCCCAGCCCCAAGACCGAGGCGGACAAGGGGCGTAAAAAATCCTTTTGCGCCCGCATGGCGGGCGTGGTAGCCAAGTCGGAGAACGCCGACAGGGCGAAAGCCAGCATGAGAAGGTGGAAGTGCTAATGGCAAAACCGGGTCTATACGCCAACATCCACGCCAAACGGGAGCGCATCGCGGCCGGGTCTGGCGAGAAGATGCGGAAGCCGGGCGCCAAGGGCGCGCCCACTGCTGCGGCGTTCCGTGCGTCGGCTAAGACGGTTAAGCCCGCCAAGAAGGGCAAGTGACATGCCGCTGGTAAAGTCCACCTCCAAAGACGCCTTCCGCAAGAACGTGAAGGCCGAAATTGCTGCCGGCAAGCCGGCAAAACAGGCTGTCGCCATCGCGTACGCAACCAAGCGCGCAGCGGCTAAGAAAGGCAAGTAATGGCCGCCAACGATGTAGAAGCCGCAGGCAAGGTATCGGACAGCGACGACAAGGACCGTCTGTCCGTCATGCGCCGGCGCTACACCGTGGCGCTGTCGGCGTACTCGGATAGCCGCGAAGACGAACTGGACGACCTGCGCTTTATGGCGGGCAGCCCGGACAACCAGTGGCAGTGGCCGGCGGACGTGCTGGCGACCCGCGGGTCCGTGCAGGGCCAGACGATCAACGCGCGACCGTGCCTGACGATCAACAAGCTGCCGCAGCATGTGCGCCAGGTGACCAACGAGCAGCGGCAGAACCGGCCGACCGGCAAGGTGATCCCGGCCGACGACCGCGCCGACGTGCGCGTGGCCGAGATATTCGACGGCATGGTGCGGCACATCGAGTACATCTCAGACGCCGACGTGGCCTACGACACGGCTTGCGACAACCAGGTCACCTACGGCGAGGGCTACATCCGCATTTTGACGGAGTACGCCCGCGAGGACAGCTTCGACCAGGACATCAAGATCGGACGGGTGCGGAACTCGTTTTCGGTCTACATGGACCCGGCCATTCAAGACCCGTGCGGCGCCGACGCCGAGTGGTGCTTCATCACCGAAGACGTGAGCAAGGCCGACTATGAACGCATGTTTCCAGATGCTGCGCCGATTTCTAGCCTCATGTCGCAAGGCGTGGGCGACCAGAGCCTTTCTCAATGGCTCTCGGAAGACATGGTACGTATCGCCGAATACTTCTACTACGAACACGAAAAAGCGACGCTGAACCTCTACCCCGACAACATCACAGCCTTCGCCAATACGCCACAGGACAAGCAACTGAAGGCGATGTTCGGTAAGCCGCTGCGTAGCCGCGTGGTCGACCGTAAAAAGGTCAAATGGGTCAAGACCAACGGGTTTGAGGTGCTGGAAGAGCGCGATTGGGCGGGCAAATACATCCCCGTCGTGCGCGTAATTGGCAACGAATTTGAGGTCGACGGTCAACTTTATGTGTCGGGCCTTGTGCGGAACGCCAAGGACGCCCAGCGCATGTACAACTATTGGGTCAGTCAGGAAGCCGAAATGCTGGCTTTGGCCCCCAAGGCGCCCTTCATTGGCTATGGCGGCCAGTTTGAAGGTTACGAGATGAACTGGAAGACGGCCAACACGAACAACTGGCCGTACCTAGAAGTCAATCCAGACGTTACGGACGGCGCTGGAAGCCCTCTACCGTTGCCGCAGCGCGCACCACCGCCGCTGGCCCAGACCGGCCTCATACAGGCTAAATTGGGCGCTGCTGACGACATAAAGGGCACCACAGGCCAGTACGACAGCAGCCTAGGGGCGCAGAGCAACGAGCGGTCTGGCCGGGCCATTCTGGCGCGCGAGAAGCAGGGCGACACGGGCACCTACCATTACGTCGACAACCTGTCCCGCGCGATCCGGCACGTCACCCGGCAGCTTGTGGACATGATCCCCAAGATTTACGACACCGCCCGCGTGGCGCGTATCGTGGGCCTAGACGGCGAAGTGGGCATGGTGCGGATCAATCCGACCCAGCCGGAACCGGTGAAGGAAATCCGCGACGAAAACGGGCTTGTGATCGACAAGATTTACAACCCGTCGGTCGGCGTTTACGACGTGTGCGTGACCACTGGGCCAGGCTACATGACCAAGCGTCAGGAAGCCTTGGACGCCATGTCTATGCTGTTGCAGTCTAACCCGCAACTTTGGACGGTCGCCGGTGATCTGTTCATCAAAAACATGGATTGGCCGGGCGCGCAGGAGATGGCGGCGCGGTTTGCTAAGATCATTGATCCAAAGGTTATGGAAGGCGAAGACCAATCGCCTGAGATGCAGATGGCCAAGATGCAGATCGAAGCCCTGACCAAGGAACTAAACCAAGTCGTCGGCATGTTGCAGCGCGTCGAACAGTCCATCGAGGCGCAGGAAGTGCAAATCAAGGCTTACGACGCCGAAACCAAGCGCATTTCCGCGGTCCAGGCCGGCATGACGCCCGATCAAATCCAAGACATTGTGATGGGCACCATTGCAGCAGCCATGGATACTGGCGATTTGGTTGGCCCCGGCGGCCCAATTTCACGTGAAATGCCGGAAATGCAACCGGAAATGGGCGTAATGCCACCAGATATGGGCGGAATGCCACCTCAAATGCCGCCAGGAGGCCCAATGCAATGAGTTGCGCTGAATTTATCGGCTGCATGTTTTTGGCTCGCGATGTGGCCCATTCGGTCCATCTAAACACCCGCAGTTTTGCCAAACACAAGGCTTTGGGCGGGTTTTACGACAATGTGATCGACCTAGCCGACAAGTTTGCCGAAGCCTATCAAGGCCGGCACGGGCTTATCGGTCCAATTTCCTTGCACTCCGCGCGCAAAACCTCCAATATCACCGAATTTCTTGAGGATAGCCTCAAAGAAATTGAGGATATGCGCTATAAAGTGTGCGACAAGTCTGATACGGCGTTGCAGAACATCATCGACGAGATTGTCGGGCTGTATTTGACGACGCTGTATAAACTGAAATTCCTCGCGTAAGGACGTGCCATGGAACTCCCAATCACTAACCCGCTTTCGGACGCCGATTTTCCCACCCGCACCGCGGCTTTTACCGCGACGGCCGCGTCTACGGCTACTTGGCCGGCAGGCCCTCAAGCTGTTTCCGTGTGGGCGACCACTGCGTGTCATGTGCTTGTGGGTGAGGGTGTAACTGCCACCACGGCGTCTTTTGCGATCCCGGCCAACACCCTTGTGAACCTGATTTTGCCTACCGGCACCGGGGCTCCGTGGCGGGTCAGCGCAATTCAAACAGCCGCTGGCGGTACGCTTTACGCGCGCCCCATTAACTACAAGTAACACCGTACGGTAGGGGCGCGCAGATGGCTAACGTCAAAATTTCTGAACTCCCGGCCGCTACCACGCCGCTTACCGGCGCGGAGTTGGTGCCGATTGTCCAGAGCGGCGTTACTGATCAGGTCAGCGTGTCTAACCTAACTTCCGGCCGCGCCGTGCCTGTAGGTTCTCTGACGCGCGGCGCCCCGGTCACAAAAACGGCCAGCTTTACGCTTGCAGATACCGAAAACTGGGTCATTTGCAACGGTACAGGGTCCATCATCATCACATTTCCCTCCGCGGCATCTTGGACCGGCCGCGAGGTAATGGTCAAAACTATCGCCGCATTTACGGTTGTGTCGGCGTCGTCCAACATCGTGCCGCTTATTGGCGGCGCGGCAGGGACGGCTATTTTGGCAGCGACCGCCGGTAAATGGGCCACTCTTGTAAGCGACGGCACGAACTGGGTCATAATGGCCGCCGTTGTTTGACAACCGTACTGGTGCGGTCCACCAGGGTTCGTAAGGAACACCAATGTCTGAAGCAGTACAAGACTTAGCGGAAGTACCCGCGCCGGAACAGGCCGCTACGGCGGCGCCTGTAACCGATGCCTCATTGCCGGAAGACCAAACGACAGAAGCGCCTAAGACCTTCACCCAAGAAGAATTGGACGCGATTGTCGGCAAACGCCTTGCCCGTGAACAACGGAAATGGGAGCGTGAGCAAGCCCAAAGGCAAGCTGAACTGGAAGCGCGTCGGGCGATGCCCGTCAACCCTCCAGCGCCTGACGACTTTCAAAGTGCAGCCGATTATGCAGAGGCTTTGGCCGAGCAAAAAGCGCAACAGTTAGTTCGTCAGCGTGAAGCCGCCCAGCAGCAAGCTAGATTGCTGGAAACATACCACGAGAAAGAGGAAACCGCCCGCGGTAAATACGACGAC
>Ga0255190_1000109_pt1 | contig 13474 bp, 12 predicted proteins | sample Miss_Miss_RepA_8_FD_189955 | JGI IMG/M metagenome (GOLD analysis project Ga0255190, IMG submission 189955) | Freshwater microbial communities from Mississippi River, Louisiana, United States - Miss_Miss_RepA_8h | ecosystem: Environmental > Aquatic > Freshwater > River | place: USA: Louisiana... | reverse complement strand
GGCTCGAGCCGCACTCACCACCACCGTGGTGGGGGATGCGACCAAGGTGACGAAGCGGAACATGCTCTCCGATTTCGCCGACCATGTGTTGTCGTTCATCGACGTTTCGTCGTTGCGCGCGTTGAAAGTGGTGGCCGACACGGCCAATGGCATGGGAGGTCTCGTGGTTCCGGCGGTCTTTGACCGTCTCAACATGATCGATTTGGAGATCATGTACGGCGAGCTCGACGGTACGTTTCCCAATCATCCAGCCGATCCGATCCAGCCTGCGAATCAACGGGACCTGCAAGCGCGAGTGATCGCGGGTGGCTTCGACGTTGGCTTGGCGTTCGACGGTGATGCCGACCGCGTGTTCTTGGTGGATGAAATGGGTCGCACGATGTCGGGCAGTACCACCACGGCGATTTTGGCCAAGGTGTTCCTGCGCCGCCACCCTGGAGCCACGATTCTCTACAACCTCATCTCGTCTCGCGCCGTTCGCGAAGTCATCGCCGAGAACGGTGGAACGGGAATGCGAACCAAGAACGGCCACAGTTACATGAAGGGCGTGATGGCCGACACCGGGGCGGTGTTCGCCGGCGAGCACAGCGGTCACTACTACTTTGCCGACAACTACCGCGCTGACAGTGGTCTCATTGCTGCGCTCGTGGTGCTGGAGGAGATGAGCCGAACCGGTTTGCCACTCTCCAAGTTGCGCGAGTCCGTCGAGCGGTACGCCAACAGCGGTGAGATCAACACCCAAGTAAAGGACATTTCAGCGGTGATCACCCGAATCGCCGAGAAGTATTCCGCGCATCCCCAGGATCACCTGGATGGGCTCACGGTGGACTGTGGTGATTGGTGGTTCAACGTGCGACCCTCCAACACCGAGCCGCTCTTGCGCCTCAATGTCGAAGCCGCAACACGCGAGCAGTGCGACACGAACGTGGCCGAATTGTTGCAACTGATCACGGCCTAACGCGCCGCTGTCTCCCGACGCGCCGCTTTCCGCATAGTCTGAAGGTGATGAGCACCATCGATGCCCGCTTGCTGGCGATCCTTGCCTGTCCACAAGACAAAGGACCGCTCTACTTCATCTCTGACGAGGAGTTGCTCTACAACCCGCGCTTGAAGCGCCGTTATGACGTGCGCGACGGAATTCCCGTGATGTTGGTGGACGAAGCCACCACGGTGAGCGACGAGGAACATGCTCGCATCATGGCCAAGGTGTCGTCGCAGGGGATTGCTCCAACCTTCAGCGCATAGTTGGCGTGATGTGCCACGAGCCGATGATTGCGGCCGCAGCATCCCACCGTCACGTAGACTGAACATCGTCGGCTGACCCGATTCGGCGCCAGCAGGCCCCAGCCCGACACGGTCACTTCGTGACCGTCCGCGTCATCGAGTCAATTGCAATTCAGCCACGAAATGGGGTCAGCCATGTCATCATCCACATTCGCTCAGCGCAAGGACTATCGCGTTGCCGATGTTTCACTCGCGCCGTTTGGTCGCAAGGAAATTCATCTCGCCGAGCACGAGATGCCGGGTTTGCGCGCGTTGCGCAAGGAGTACGGTGCATCGAAGCCGTTGAAGGGTGCACGAATCTCCGGCTCGCTACACATGACCGTGCAAACCGCGGTGCTCATCGAAACTCTGGTGGAGCTCGGTGCACAAGTGCGATGGGCGAGTTGCAACATCTTCTCCACGCAAGATCACGCGGCTGCGGCGGTTGCGGTGGGACCGAACGGCACCGTCGAAGAGCCAAGCGGCGTTCCCGTGTTCGCATGGAAGGGCGAAACGCTTGAGGAATATTGGTGGGCAACCGAACAGATGATGACCTGGCCCGATGGCGATGGTCCGAACATGATCTTGGACGATGGTGGCGACGCCACGCTGCTGTTGCACAAGGGTGTGGAGTACGAGAAGGAAGGCAAGGTTCCCGATCCGACGACTGCGTCGAATCCGGAATTGGCCATCGTGCTCGGCTTGCTGCAGCGCACGCTGAAGACCGATCCCACCAAGTGGACACGCATGGCCAAGGGAATCCGTGGCGTCACCGAAGAAACCACCACGGGCGTGAAGCGGCTCTACAAGATGCACGAACGCAAGGAACTGCTGTTCCCGGCCATCAACGTGAACGACAGCGTCACCAAGAGCAAGTTCGACAATCTCTACGGATGTCGCCACTCACTCATCGATGCAATCAATCGCGCCACCGATGTGATGATCGCCGGGAAGGTGGCCGTCGTTTGTGGTTACGGCGACGTCGGCAAGGGTTGTGCACAGAGTTTGCGCGGTCAGGGAGCACGAGTGATCGTGACGGAGATCGACCCGATCAACGCTCTTCAAGCAACGATGGAGGGTTACCAGGTCGACGTTCTTGACGACGTGGTGGGCGAAGCGGACATTTTCGTCACCGCAACCGGCAACGAGATGATCGTCACCGTCGACCACATGGCCAAGATGAAGCACAACGCCATCGTGTGCAACATCGGACACTTCGACAACGAAATCGACATGGCGGGTTTGGCGCGCAGTGGTGCCAAGCGTGACGAGTTGAAGCCAGGAACCGATCTGTGGACCTTCCCCGATGGTCATGCAGTGATCGTGCTGGCCGAAGGGCGGCTCGTGAACCTGGGTTGTGCAACCGGACACCCGAGCTTCGTGATGAGTTGTTCGTTCTCCAACCAGGTGATCGCGCAGATTGAGTTGTTCAACAATCCGACGAAGTATCCGATCGGTGTGTACGTGTTGCCCAAGCACTTGGATGAGCGTGTGGCGTCACTGCATCTCGGTGCACTCGGCGCCAAGTTGACCAAACTCTCCGATCAACAGGCGGAGTACTTGGATATGGATCCGAAGGGTCCGTTCAAGCCGGAGCATTACCGCTACTAGTACGCGGTCGCACCGTGAGCCGCGGCAGGAGCGGCTGCACCAGTGGCCCGATGGCGACTGCGAACAGCACCGTGCCGACACCAACCTGACCGCCGAGTAGCCAACCCACTACCAAGACGGTCACTTCGATGAAGGTTCGTGCGACACGAATCCGAATTCCGCGTGCTGCGAGCCCGGTCATGATGCCATCGCGAGGACCAGGTCCGAGACCGCTTCCGATGTAGAGCGCCGATCCGAGCGCCACCAGCAGGATGCCGCCGACCAACATTGTGATGCGAAGTACCAGCGACTCCACCGACGGAATGGCATCGAGTGCCAGATTTGCAACGAGTCCAATTTCGAGGGCGTTGAGCACGGTGCCGATACCCGGCTTCTGACGCAGGGGAATCCAGAACAACACCAATAGGGCGATGCCGGTGAGGATGATCACGGTGCCGATACCGAGCCCCACTTGGTTGGCGACACCCTGATGAAAGGTGTCCCACGGGGGATTTCCCAATTGCGACTCGATTTGCAGGGAGATTCCCACACCAAAGAGCGCCAGTCCCGTCACACAGCGGGTGATGCGTTCCAACAATCGGTCGGTTGCCATCGCCGGAATTGCTGCCAAGCCGCCAGTTGCCACCGAGCCACCGTACTTCACGCGTGCCGACATCGATGCTCTGGGTGCGGCACCGCACCTCGTGCGTGCACCGCACGTGGTTGGCGAATCGCATGTCGGGTGTACGACCCTCATGGCTCGTGCACCATACGTTGTTGCGCTCGGTGAATACCGAGGCGAGTTGCGTCGCGCAATTCATGCACTGAAGTTCCGCAACGCACGGTGGATTGCTGTGCGCTTCGGGCGTCATCTGGCACACGCAGTGCAGGAGTACTCACACCAAGCTGAGGCTCGTGGTGTGCCGCTCGAGCCGATCGATGTCGTTACTTTTGCCCCCACCACGCACCGCCGTATGCGCTTGCGCGGTCACGACCAATCGGCGCTTCTTGCTGCGTCGGTGGGGCGAACGCTTCGCGCTCGAAGCACTCGCACCCTTCGACGAGTGGACGATCGAGTGCAAACGGGCTCGTCACGCACCGATCGGCTGCGTGGTCCTCGGTACGTCGTGCGTGGTCATGCCGTACGTGGATGCACGGTGCTGCTGGTTGATGATGTGTTGACCACGGGTTCCACCCTGCGACGTGCGCGAGAAGCGCTGTTGCAAGCCGGGGCCCGCGAGGTGCGCTGTGCGGTGGTCGCGTACGTGAAAGCGCCACCGTTGTCGCGGGTAGAATGACGTCTCTCATGGCGGTGCTCGATCGAATCCTGCGCGCCGGCGAGGGCAAGAAGATCAAGGCACTTGCTGCTGTCGTGCCCGAAATCAACGCTCTCGAACCCGCCATCACCGCTCTCAGCGACGATGCGTTACGCGCAAAAACCGCCGAATTCAAGTCCCGTCTCGCTCGAGGCGAGGATCTCGACGACCTCATGGCAGAAGCATTCGCCGTGGTGCGAGAAGCATCGAAACGTGTCATCGGTCAACGTCACTACGACGTCCAACTCATGGGTGGCGCCGCGCTGCATGCGGGTTGGGTCGCCGAGATGCGCACCGGGGAAGGCAAGACGCTGGTGTCGACCTTGCCCGTCTATCTGAACGCGCTCGCGGGCAAAGGGGTGCACCTCATCACGGTGAACGACTATCTCGCGCGGCGTGACGCGGTGTGGATGGGGCAGATTCATCGCTGGCTCGGCCTCAGCGTCGGCCTCGTCGTGCCCGGTGTTCGTACCTCGGCTGCCGAAAAACGAGTCGACTATGCCGCCGACATCACGTACGGCACCAACAACGAGTTCGGATTCGACTACCTGCGCGACAACATGGCCGCCACCGTCGCCGACAAGGTGCAGCGCGGACATCACTATGCCATCGTCGACGAAGTGGACTCCATCCTCATCGACGAGGCGCGTACGCCACTCATCATCTCCGGCCGCATCGCCGATGCAGCAACGTTGTACTACAAGTTTGCTTCGATCGTCCGCACCTTGGTGCGCGGGGTCGACTTCGACGTGGAAGAAGACAAGCGCATCGTGGTGCCCACCGAATCAGGTATCGAGAAGGTGGAGCAACAACTCGGCATCGAAAACCTGTACGACGAAGTGCAGCGCAACCTGGTGCACCAACTGCAGGTGGCATTGCGAGCAGCGGTGCTGTACCACCGCGACAAGGACTACATCGTGCAGGAGGGCGAGGTGAAGATCGTCGACGAATTCACCGGTCGCATTCTTGAGGGTCGCCGTTGGAGCGAAGGCATCCACCAAGCCGTCGAAGCAAAGGAAGGCGTCAAGATCAAGGAGGAGAACCAGACGCTCGCCACCATCACCTTGCAGAACTACTTCCGCATGTACGACAAGTTGTCGGGAATGACGGGGACCGCACAAACCGAGGCAGCGGAATTGATGAACACCTACGGCCTCAACGTGGTACCGATTCCCACCAATCGCGAGATGGTACGAGTGGATGAAGCCGACCTGATCTACAAATCGGAGGAAGCCAAGTTCAAGGCCGTGGTCGACGACATCGCAGCACGTCATGAAACAGGTCAACCCGTGCTGGTGGGAACCGTGAGCGTGGAAAAGAGCGAGCTGTTGTCGCGCAAACTGCAGCAACGAGGTGTGAAGCACGAGGTATTGAACGCCAAACAACACACCCGTGAAGCGTCCATCGTGGCCCAAGCGGGACGCATCGGTTCGGTCACGGTGGCCACCAACATGGCAGGTCGAGGAGTCGACATCCTGTTGGGTGGCAACCCCGAGGGCATGGCGCGGGCGCAGGTCTTGAAGGAAGGCCACCATCCCGACACGTTGTTGGACGAGTTTGCACTTCCCGTGGCGTTGGAGGAAATGCCGATCGATTACATCACCGCTCGACGCAAGGCGCACGAGCGCCTGGCCGAGTTGGTTCGCCAGTACACCGCAACCTGCGAATCCGACGGCGCAAAGGTGCGTGAACTCGGTGGGTTGTACGTACTCGGCACCGAACGACACGAGAGTCGTCGAATCGACAATCAGTTGCGCGGTCGCGCAGGTCGCCAGGGTGACCCCGGCGCGAGCCGCTTCTATTTGAGCCTTGACGACGAGTTGATGCGACTCTTTGCCACCGGTGCATTGTCGTGGGTGATGGGTCGTGCCTTGCCCGATGACGAAGCGATCGAGGCCAAGATGGTGACCAAGGCCATCGAACGCGCGCAAAGCACCGTGGAGCAACGTAACGCCGAGATTCGAAAGAACGTGCTCAAGTACGACGAGGTGATGAACGAGCAGCGCAAGATCATCTACCAGCGTCGCGATCAGATACTCGCCGGCAGCGATCTGAAGGTCGCCGCCATGGAGTACCTCGCCGACGCGGTCGATTCGCTCATCGAGACGCACTGCGTATCGGAAGCCGACGACGAGTGGGACGTCTCGGGCTTGGTCACCGAACTGCGGTCGTTCTGGCCGCACGGAACGAGCGTGGAGCAATTGTCCTCATGCGCCACCACCGATGACATGTACGACGTGGTCATGGCCGATGCCTCCGCCTATTACGCACAGCGCGAAGCCGAACTTGGCGCCGACACCATGCGCGAAATCGAACGCCAAGTGATGCTGCGTATCATCGACCAACGTTGGCGCGAACATCTCGAGGAAATGGATTATCTCCAAGAGGGAATCAACCTGCGTGCCATGGGCCAAAAGGACCCACTCACCGAGTGGCAACGTGAAGGTTTCGAGATGTTCGGCGCGCTGATGAAGGGCGTGGCGCAAGACTTCGTCAAGTACGTGATGCACGTGCAGGTGGTGCGCAACGACGCATCCGCCGCGCAGGTGCAAACGGTGCAGAACGTGCAAACGTCCGGTCCGGACGAGACGACTTCGGCGTCGACACGTGGTGGTGTCCGCGCTGTGGCAACGGATCCGCAGTCCGCAACCGGTGGTGCGCCGGCGAAACAGGGAACCGTGGTGAACAAAGCCGACGACTGGTCCAAGACCCCGCGCAACGCACCATGCCCGTGCGGTTCGGGCAAGAAGTACAAGCAGTGCCACGGCAAGGTGGCGTAGGCCGTCACGGCGGCAACCCATGCGTGATTTCACGACGGAAATCTCCGATGTGGCCCGGCGTGTTGCGGAGGCCAAGGCGTACTTGAAGATCGACCAGTTGCGCGAGCGCTTGGTGGAACTCGAGACCGAGGTCGCCAAGCCCGACTTGTGGAACGACCAAGAGTACGCAAAGCGGGTCAACGGTGAGTACGCCGCCGTGAAGGGCGACCTCACGGAGTTCGATCGCATCGCCCAGACACTGGAAGACGTGCAAGTGCTGCATGAGATGGCACGCGAGGCGGACGACGCAACCCAGGAACCCGAGATCAACGACAGTCTCGTTCGTGCACGGGCAGCACTCGATGAAGTGGAGTTGCGCAGCCTCTTCATCGGTGACCATGACGAAACCGATGCCATCGTGCAGATCAATGCCAAGGATGGTGGCATCGACGCCCAGGACTGGAGCGCGATGTTGTTGCGCATGTACACGCGTTGGGCCGAGCGACGCAACTTTTCGGTGGAGATGGGTGACATTTCCGATGGCACCGAGGCTGGAATCCTGTCCGCCGACTTCACCGTTCGTGGACGATTCGCCTACGGCCTCCTCACGAGCGAGCGTGGCACGCATCGCTTGGTGCGAATCAGTCCGTTCGACAATCAGGGCCGCCGACAAACCAGTTTTGCCACGGTGCAGGTGTGGCCGGTGCTCGAAGAAGTGGATGTGGAGATCAATGACGCCGACATCGACATGGAGGTGTACCGCGCCTCGGGGGCAGGCGGTCAGCACGTGAACAAAACGTCGTCGGCGGTACGTCTCATTCACAAACCAACGGGCCTCGTGTCGGCTTCCCAGCAGGAGCGCAGCCAACTACAAAATCGCGAGAACGCCTTGAAGAAGTTGAAGACGATGGTGGCTGCGCGAATCATCGAAGAACGCGAGGCGGAACTGGCGCGCATCGCCGGCAAGCAGGCCACCGTTGGGTGGGGGACACAGATCCGTTCCTACGTATTGCAGCCGTATCAAATGGTGAAGGACCTCCGCACGGATGTGGAGTCGGGTAATGTCACGGCGGTGCTCGACGGCGACTTGGATGAGTTCATGGAGGGCTACCTGCGATGGCGCCGCACCGAGGCGGGTCAGTAATGATCAAGCTCGACGGAGTTACCAAGATCTACGGTCACGACACGCTCGCCGTGGATGACGTGTCGTTCGACGTGGCCAAGGGCGACTTCGTGTTCTTGGTGGGTCCCTCAGGATCGGGCAAGTCCACGTTGCTTCGCTTGATGAGCAGGGAGGAAGTCGCCACCGAGGGTGATGTATGGGTTGCCGGTCGGAATGTGTGCGAAATGCCGCCGTCACGCGTGCCGTTCCTTCGTCGCTCACTCGGCAATATTTTTCAGGATTACAAGCTGCTGCTCAACAAGACCGTGTTCGAGAACGTTGCATTCGCACTCGAGGTCATCGGCAAGCCGCGCCACGTGATTCGCGAACAGGTGCCGTTCGTCTTGGAGCTGGTCGGATTGGCCGACAAGAGTGAGCGGTTTCCCAATCAATTGTCCGGTGGCGAGCAACAGCGCGTGTCGATTGCCCGAGCGTTCGTGAACCGTCCGCTGATCATGTTGGCTGACGAACCCACTGGCAACCTCGATCCGGCAACGAGCGAGGGGATCATGGCGTTGTTGCAGGCCATCAATGAGACGGGTACCACCGTGGTGATGGCTACGCACGACCATCGCGTGGTCAACGCGATGCGCCGACGAGTGATTCAGTTGGATCGCGGACTCGTCGTGCGCGACCAAGAACGAGGGGTGTACGAATAATGTTGGCCCGCATCGAGTACGCACTGCGCGAAACATGGGCGAGTTTTCGTCGCAACCTCACGCTCACCATGGCGGCCGTGCTCACCTCGGCAATCGCGCTCTTGCTGGTCGGCGCAACGTTCCTCATTCAGCGCGCGTTCGAAAACCTTCTGGTGCAGTGGCGCGGTGACGTGGCCATGATCGTGTTCGTCCGCAGCGATGCCTCACCCGAACAGGTGGCGTTGATCGACGGCACCCTTCGTGCCGCGCCGAGTGTGATCGACGTCGACAAGCTTCGCTATCTCGACAAAGCCGAGAGCTACGCCGAGGCCCAGCGCATTTTCCTGGGTGATCCCGTGACGCTCAGCTTGCTGACGCCAGAAACCATCCCCACGCAGTTCAAGGTGGTGCCGCTCACCGAGGACACCGATCTGGTGCGGAGTTTGGCCGACCAGTACCGCACGCTGCCGGGAGTGGAGGCCGTCGCACTTGCGGAGGACGAATTCGAGGTCATCTCGACGTTGTCGGGTTTCGTGCGCAACGTCACGTTGATCATGTCGCTCGTATTGCTGGCGGTTGCCATCGGGTTGATCTGGAACACCATCCGTACCGCAATGTTTGCTCGCCGTCGCGAGATCGAGGTGATGAAGCTGGTCGGTGCCACCAACTGGTTCATCCGTATCCCGTTCATGTTGGAGGGTTTGTTGCAGGGATTGATTGGTGGCGTGGTCTCGTGCGCAGGCGTGTGGGCGCTGAACAGTGCGTGGTCGGGTGGTGTGGCCGCGTTCAAGCCGGGCACCGGAATCTCCAGCCTCGTGGTGCCGGCCGGATACCTGTCGGGTGTGATGGTGGTGCTGCTCCTGCTCGGTGCGGCAATCGGTGCGATTGGTTCGGCAATCGCCGCCTCACGATTCCTCGACGTGTAGTTGCACGGTCGCGGCTGGTAGACACGTGGTCATGGCCGAATTCACCCAGATTCGTTACGAGGTGAGCGAGTCGATCGCCACCGTCACGCTGAATCGGCCGGAGAAAATGAATGCGTTCACCGGCGTGATGATGCGCGAGTTGTTGGAAGTGTTCGACGTCATCGACGCCGACGACGCGGTGCGCGCGGTGATCGTCACGGGTGAAGGCAAGGCGTTTTGTGCGGGAGCCGACTTGTCGGGTGGTGCAAAGACGTTCGACGACGGTGATTGGTCGAGTCCCGACGACGATCGAGTTCGTCGCGACGGCGGAGGACAAGTGACGCTGCGGATCTTCGAATGCAAGAAGCCGGTGATTGCCGCCATCAATGGTGCAGCAGTGGGTATTGGTGCAACCATGACGTTGCCGATGGATGTTCGTCTGGCATCCACTGCAGCACGTGTGGGTTTCGTCTTCACGCGACGTGGCATCGTGCCAGAGGCCTGCTCATCGTGGTTCCTACCGCGTGCTGTTGGAATCTCGCGGGCCGCCGAGTGGGTGTACACCGGACGAATTCTCTCTGCCAGCGAGGCCCACGAGGGTGGACTGATTCGATCGGTGCATGCGCCGGAGGATCTGCTACCTGCCGCGCGAACGTTGGCGCGAGAGATTGCAGACAACACCTCGGGAGTTTCGGTTGCTCTCTCGCGTCAAATGTTGTGGCGCATGCTGGGTGCTTCGCACCCGATGGATGCGCATCGTGCCGACTCGCGTGGCATTCAGATGCGTGGTCGCAGTGCGGACGCCCACGAAGGTGTGAGCAGTTTCCTCGAAAAGCGCCCGGCTCGATTCGCCGATTCGGTTGCTCGTGAGCTACCCGACATCTTCCCGGAATGGGAAGATCCACAGTTTTCGTGAGCACCGAGCCGTCGAGCCCGACGTCGCACAACGTCGCCGCAACGCTGTTCGAGCGCGTCGGTGGGCTCCCATTCTTCGAGGGTTTGGCCGAACAGTTCTACGTCAGTGTGCGCATGGATCCGGTGTTGCTCGCGTTGTATCCGCAACCCGACGACTTGGTTCCGGCACGGCGTCGCTTGGCATTGTTCCTGGCGCAGTATTGGGGCGGGCCCACCACGTACTCCGACGAGCGCGGTCATCCACGATTACGAATGCGTCATGCAACCTTTCCCATCGACGACGGAATGCGTGATCGCTGGCTCGCGCATATGAACACTGCACTCGATGCCACGGCGGCTCCCGCCGAACTATTGGCGGAGATGCGCGACTACTTCGTGCGCGCAGCGGATCACCTGCGCAACGTGTAGCTGCGCGAATTACTTGCCAAGCGTGTAGCAGGCCACGGCGCTCGCTGCCGCAACGTTGAGCGAGTCGATGCCGTCTTGCATCTCGATTCGCACGCGCAAGGTGCACGCACCCAGAACGTCGTCAGACAATCCATCTCGTTCGGAGCCCAGGACGAGTAGCCGGCGTTGTCCAATCAGTCGCACGTCACGCATCGGCATGGCATCGGAGGCAGGAGTGAGTGCAATGGTGGTGACTCCGTCGGCGGCTGCAGCGCGAATGAATTCTGCGGTATCGGCAACTCGTGCGTGGGGGACGTGGAACGCATTGCCCATCGACACTCGTAACGCACGACGAGCAAGAGGGTCTGCGCTGTTGTTGTCGAGAAACAGTGCATCCCAACCCATGGCGGCCATGTTGCGGGCGATTGATCCCACGTTGACCGGGTTGTCCACGTTGTCGGCGAACACCCCGAATCGAAACCGCTGCAGGAGTTCATCGGCATTGCATGGCTCGGGTCGCTTGAACAGCGAGATCACTTCGAGCGGTACACCCAAACCGGTGACGTTTCGGCGTAGTTCTTCGGTGGCAAAGAACGAGTAGCGCTCGTAGTCGGGTGCGAATTCAGCGAGCCGCCGCGCACCTTTTTCGCTACAGAGAACTGCAACGGGTTCGCAGCCTGCATTCAGGGCTCGCTCGGTTACCAGATCGCCTTCGGCAATGAAGAGTGGACCACCATTGCGTCGTTGGATCACGCCCATGAGGCGCCGTTCGCGAAAGCGGAACGGATCAAGCCGCGGGTCGTGGAGGTCGGTGATTTCTAGAAGTGCCAGGGGAAATCAGACCAGTCCGGATCGCGCTTTTCCAGGAACGCATCGCGACCCTCCTGCGCTTCGTCGGTCATGTAGGCAAGTCGAGTTGCCTCGCCGGCGAACAACTGTTGTCCGACCAAACCATCATCGATGAGATTGAAGGCGAACTTCAGCATTCGTTGTGCCGTGGGACTCTTGGCGTTGATCTCGCGAGCCCACTCGAGCGCAACAACTTCCAATTGCTCGTGGTCGACCACGGCATTCACCATGCCCATGTGATGTGCCTCTTCGGCGGAGTAGTCGCGCCCGAGGAAGAAGATCTCGCGTGCGAACTTTTGTCCAACTTGTCGCGCGAGATAGGCGGAGCCGTATCCGCCGTCGAAGCTCGCGACGTCGGCGTCGGTCTGTTTGAACTTGGCGTGTTGACGACTGGCGATGGTGAGATCGCACACCACGTGCAAACTGTGTCCACCGCCGACGGCCCAACCAGGAACCACGCAAATGACCACCTTTGGCATGAACCGAATCAGGCGTTGCACTTCGAGAATGTGCAAGCGACCGGTGCGTGCCGTGTTGATGGTGGAGGCATCGGTGCCGTCGGCGTACTTGTAGCCATCCTTGCCGCGAATGCGTTGATCGCCGCCACTGCAGAAGGCCCAGCCGCCGTCCTTGGGAGAGGGACCATTGCCCGTCAACAACACGCAGCCAACGTCGGGGGTTTGGCGAGCATGGTCGAGTGCGGTGAACAATTCGTCCACCGTTCGTGGGCGAAATGCATTTCGCACCTCTGGTCGATTGAAGGCGATCCGCACCGTTCCCGAGTCCACGCTTCGGTGATAGGTGATGTCGCTGAAAGAGAAACCAGCAACCTGTTGCCATGACGCGGGCTGAAAGAGCGGGGAGATTTCGGCGTGGTGCTGCGGGGGAGTCACCCCTTCAGTGTGTCAGCACTTTATGGGTGCTCGTAGCCTCAGAAGTCCTATGCCAACGCTTCCGACAGCGGCGTTTTCCATCAGCCTCGACTGTGAGCTGTCGAACGTTCCTGGCTCGCTGGGTCAACTGTGTACGGCGATTGGTGCGGCCGGTGGCAACATCGGCGCACTCGATGGGTTCGACGTACGAGGGCCGGTATTGCGACGCGTGCTGGTGGTGCATTGTCGCGATGAAGCCCACCAGTTGCAGGTGGTGAAAGCGGTGCAAGATCTCCCCACCGTGACGTTGCGCGGTTGGTGGGATCGCACGTTCCGCATGCACGAAGCGGGAAAGATCTTCACCTCCTCGAGCGCGCCCGTAAACGATCGCGAAGATCTCTCGATGGCGTACACACCCGGCGTGGCGCGCATCTGCACGGCGATCGAGAACGACAAGAATCTCTCGCACAAATACACCATTCGCAAGAACACGGTGGCCATCGTGAGCAACGGCACTGCGGTGCTGGGTCTCGGCGACATCGGGCCTGAGGCGGCCATGCCGGTGATGGAAGGCAAGGCGCTTTTGTTCAAGGAGTTTGGTGGCGTGGATGGTTTTCCGATTTGCATCAATGCCCGCACCGCCGACGAGGTGGTGGACTTCGTGCAGCGAATCGCGCCGACGTTCGGTGGCATCAACTTGGAGGACATCAAGGCCCCGGAGTGTTTCGAGATCGAGGAGCGTCTACGCGCATCGCTCGACATTCCGGTGTTCCACGACGATCAACACGGCACTGCAGTGGTGACTTTGGCGGCGCTGT
>Ga0255190_1000079_pt1 | contig 16348 bp, 13 predicted proteins | sample Miss_Miss_RepA_8_FD_189955 | JGI IMG/M metagenome (GOLD analysis project Ga0255190, IMG submission 189955) | Freshwater microbial communities from Mississippi River, Louisiana, United States - Miss_Miss_RepA_8h | ecosystem: Environmental > Aquatic > Freshwater > River | place: USA: Louisiana... | reverse complement strand
TGACCCGTGTATTCGCCGACTGCGTGAGTCGATGCAAATTTTGAATCAAATGCCGCAACGCGATATCGACATTCACTATCAAGGCCGGGCAATCGCAAAAACTCTGCGTCTTCGCCCTGTTTTGTTTCTGTCAGCTGCACCAGAGATACGAGTGCTTCATTGCGGTCGTGTGAGTAAACGCCATGACTTATCTGAGATGCACTTTCACAATCAAATCGCACCGCGTCGCCAGAGTGCAACAAACCCCGAAACTTTTTATGCCAATCAATCGCCTGCTTGATCAACTGCAATTCGCTTTGACTACAAATCGTCAGATCTAATTCGAGCCCCAAGTGTCCGAAGACTGCAGAGATTGCCCGAAACTCTAATGAATGCACTCGACTAGTTGTGTGAGCCTTTTCAGCACCAATGTGCGCGCCCATCACCTCATTCGGAATAAACATCGATGCCCCACGTTGAATCTTCTGTCGTCGATATGGGTCGATGCAGTCGCTAGCCCAAACCCGATCTGTGCGTCGCAAAATTTCGTGATCAATGCGACCTCCACCAGACGAGCAACTTTCGATTTCAATGTGTTGATGCTTTGCTCGCAGTTGGTCAATCAACTTGTATACAGCCAAAGTCTGTTCGTGTGTTCCAGCGGCGCCACTTTGCAGAGTTGCCTGAACATGAGGCCTATTCATGTCCCACTTGACAAAAGAGATTTCATTTTCGCTAAATAATTTGTCGAGCTTTGAAAATACATATTCGTAAGCAGGTGCATGCGCCAAATTCAACACAAGTTGATTTCTTGATCTCACTGGCTCATAATCTGGCGAGACCAGAGCCCAGTCGGGGTGCATTCGAAACAAATCGCTGTCTTCGCTGATCATTTCGGGCTCAACCCAAATGCCAAAGTCCATGCCGAGTTTTCGTACATGCGAAATTAATGGCGCCAAACCATTCGGATAAACCTCTGGCGAAACCCACCAATCGCCCAAACTTGTTTTGTCGTTTCGCCGACCCGCGAACCAGCCATCATCCAAAACAAATCGCTCGACACCGACTCTGGCCGCTAATTCAGCGAGTTGCCTCAGTTTTTCTTCATCTTGATTGAAATAAACGGCTTCCCATGTATTCAACAAAACTTTGCGTGATGCAGAGTTGCTTCGCTGTGGCAAATTCGCACGAACATTGCGATGTAAATTTAACGATGCAGGCGTCAAGCCATTTTGTGAGTATGTCGCAATAACCTCTGGTGTCGAATAAGAACCGCCCGGCTCTAAACAAATTTCACCTGCCATGAGCAATTCACCAAGTTGCAAATATTTTCGCGAGTCTGCAAGCACTTCTGCCAACAAAACATGATTTCCACTCCAAGCCAGATGGGCACCCCAAACTTCGCCATACCATTCGTTTGAATCCGCTTGAACAGCCCAGACCACCGGCGGATGCTCGTGTGAGGTGCGGCCAGTGCGATTTTCAGCAGTCCAGGCACCGTGCGAAAAACTTTGTCGTTGTATCGCAAATTCACGAGCCCAACTACCCGTCATCGTCACCAACTCTTCAGCACTACTTGGAATCGGCAACGTAATGCTTAGCGCGTCAAGCAGATATCGACTATCACCATTGTTTGTCACAGTCGCATTGATCGCCAAAACACCTGACTCACGAAGTTCAATCTGACATCGCAAACCCAATTCGGCTGCCGAGTCAACGCTCGTGACGACAAAACCATAATCGGACATCTCAAATTTTGAATGATTAAATCGCGGGGCAAAAAATCTTCCTCCCGAGCGATGGCCGGCAAGTCCTGGTCGAGCAAAACATCCATCACCGTGTTGTGGCACAACAGCAATCGGTGCGGTCACATCAACTCCGCCAGGCTGTTTTGGTAAATAAACTGACGCAAGAATCGAATCGCCGTCAATCGTTTCGAGTTCGCGCCCCCAGTGAGCGATCACTGGTACACCCATCGAGATATCGACAACCACGCTTACCCCGGGCCGGCGAAGATGGATCAAATTTTCAGTCATGAGTCTTTAACGCACAGTCACTCGATATGCGAACGAAAATTTTCCCGATCTAATTCGATACTTCTCAAGCACATCTGGACCACAACTCGCAGTACCCAAACCGCGGTGCGCAGCATCAAGATGCACGATCAACTCTTTTCGTGGCTTCAGGTCACACTGATTTTCAGCAGCGAATAAATCGTGTGCTGTGAAATTGGTTGCTGAGAAGTGCATTGATGACGGTTGCAAAATTTCAATCTGCACAATTTGGTTTGACTTTGTAGAAGTGAATTCAACCCACCGCGTATCAGTGCGCAAACCAAACTCTTGTGGCACCAAATACGGCGGTGCATCTGGTTTCGCGGTCCACTCACTCAAGATCGATCCGCTATTTCGATCTGGATAATTTTCAAATGGTCCGCGACCAAACCACCTGATTTTGTCGAAACCGTCTGGTAATGAGAACCGAACTCCAACACGTGGCAAGTCGTCAAGAGATTTTGGCACGACAACATGATGAAAAAAGTCAACTTCGCGGCCACCAGTGCGCACTTCACGCAACATCTCGTGCCTTACAAGATCTTCAGAACTTCGACAATCAAGTCCTAAATTTCGCCAAGTCTGCATTGCTTTGCTTCCGGTGCCCTGTTTTTCGAAGAGTTCTGGCATCAATTTGTAGCCGTCATTATCAATAGGTGCTCGCCACAAAAACAATTCGACTGGCGAAACCAACAACTTCTCAAACTCAGAGCTGTCATCAACATTTTTAGTGTTGTTACGTCTGGCAACTTTTAAAACCGCTTTTGGCTTTCGCTTTAGTTCTAATTGATCCCAAGCCACACAATGACTTTTTGGTGCAAACCAGCTCTCTTGCTTTAGCCGCCAAAAAATGTTCAAGTGCACTTCGCTCTTTGTCGGCGCAACAACCCGACACGGCAGTGCAAAAAGTTTTGAAGACCGAGCAGTTACCGTCCAGTTGGGCAAGTTTCCGCTCGCTGTCACGACACCGTCAACTAGCAACTCAAAACTTGCGAGGTAACTCTCTGTACCAACAAACGATTGTCTGTTCGTCACCAATATTTTAGTTTGACCACTTTCTTTTTTTATCTCACTCGTGATTGGTCTATAAACCCAAGCAACTTCGTGCATCGCAGGGTGCGGTTCACAATCAGAAGAAACGAGACCGTCTGCAACAAAACTGCGGTCATTCGGTTGATCGCCAAAATCGCCACCAACTGCAAGTCGTGTTTTAGAGTCAATTAACTTTTGACGCAGACCATGATCTTTGAACTCCCAAATAAAACCACCTTGCAGGCCAGACGTGCTGCTGATGACCTGCCAATAGTCGGCCAGCGATCCATTTGAATTTCCCATCGCATGGCTGTACTCGCACATTATTAATGGTCGTGTGCCGAAACCGTCATCACCATATTTTCTGATCGCATCAATCGGCACATACATCGGACAAACAATGTCGCTGGCATGCAAACCCCCGTCAACCCAATTTGACTTTGAGATTCGATTTTTATCACCGTGAAAAATCGCACCCTCATAATGCAAAGGTCGCGTGCTATCCGTTCGCCTGATCCATCCTGCAAGTGCATCATGATTCGCGCCGTAACCTGTCTCATTTCCCAAACTCCAGAGAATTATTGACGGATGATTTCGATCGCGCTGAACCATTCGCGCGCCACGCTCGACGAACGCCGATAAATAACGGTCATCGTCACAGATACTCGTGTTGAATGCATGGCCCTCGATGTTTGCCTCATCAACGACATACATACCAAGTTCATCGCACAAATCGTAAAAAACAGAGTCGTTTGGGTAGTGCGCGCCACGAATCGCGGTGATGTTATGGCGTCGCATCACTTCTAAATCGCGGCGCATGTCTTCAATCGATACTGTGCTGCCTTTGTCGGGGTCGTGGTCGTGTCGATTAACACCAAAGATCCAGATCGGTTGACCATTTACAAGAAGTTGGCGGTTTCTAACTTCAACGCGTCGAAACCCGACTCGCTGTCGCACGGTTTCAATAACTTCGCCAGATGGCGCGACTAACTGAATTTCAACTTGATACAAATTCGGCGCTTCAGCCGACCACGCCGCACAATTATTAACAACCCGACTGAAATTTGTCTTGTGACCAATAAAAAAATATGGCTGATCAGCAATATGCGGCACCGTTACTGAATGGGTTTTGCCAATCGCTTTTCCGCCTGGTGAAAAGAGCCTCGTGCGCACAACAAATCCGGTCTTAGGTTTGCCCCTAAAACTGATCTCAGTATCTACCGTCAGGCTGCCAAGTTTTTTCTTACTGTCAAAATCGGTCTCACAAACAATGTCAGCAATGCAAACTTCTTTTCGCGATTCGATATAAACACCCCGATGTAAACCAGCCATCCACCACTGATCTTGATCTTCGATATAACTCATCGCGCTATATCGCATTACGACGATCGCCAAAATGTTCTCGCCAGTCACGAGAAACTTGCTGATGTCATATTCGCTTGGCAACCGACTGTCGGTGCCATAACCAACGAACTTGCCATTCAAATAGACGGCATGCACGCTTTCAGCACCGCCGATACAAAGCACAGTTTGCAACTGACGCCAATCATCGCGCACAACAAAACTGCGACGATAGACACCTGTGGCGACTCGATCAGGCAAGTCTGGTGGTGAGCCCGCAAACGGCATTTGAATGTTCGTGTAATGCGGAAAGTCGCCAGTATCTTGCATCGTCCAATTACCCGGGACAACAACGGTTTTGTTGGCCTGCAGTTCACTCAATACTTCCGAGTCAACTTCATCTGGGTGTGAAAACAAATCAAACGACCATTCGCCGTCGAGTGACAATCGATTTTCACGAATAATCGTTGCATGCATTGGCATGCGATTAATTTGATTTACGCGTGGGTCGGCCCACGGACGTAACTCACCAATTGTCGGCAGCATCACAAAAGTCGCCCATGGCTCAAAAGATACACTGCTTATTCTGTGCGACAAGATCCATGGCTAAACACTTTGGTCCATATTGTTAAGTCGCGACAGAGTCGCCCCAACTTACCGACCGACCAATGTCCATTTTGTGTTGGCGGCCTCGAAGCACCGCTGCCATACGACATAAAGTCTTTTAAAAATCGTTGGCCAGCGATGCCCGACGATCGTTGCGAAGTTGTCCTATATACAAGCGAACACAATTCATCTCTCGCCGAGTTATCGATCAACCAAGTCAAAGAAGTTGTCGACTTGTGGACCCTGCGCGCATCGTCGCTGATGTCGCGACATGACGTACAAAGCGTCTTAATTTTTGAAAACCGTGGTCGTGAGGTTGGCGCAACAATTGATCACCCTCACTGTCAGATTTACGCATTTGACCATGTTCCGCAGCGAACATTGCAAAGACTTTCAAGCAAGTGGCATCCCGACTCTGATCTAGAAAGACGAATCATCGAAATCAACGGTTGGGCTGCTTGGGTAATTTCAGCCCCGATTTACCCCGTCTCGATAGAAATTGCGCCGCTTACACGAGTCGCCAATCTTTCTTCGTTGACCGACGCAGAACGCATCAATTTTGCGGTGATTCTAAAAAATGTTTTACTACGACTCGATCAACTCTTTGAAGACAAAGCGCCTTACATGATGTGGATCAACCAAGATGCAAAAAACTCTCCCGAGTCGTGGCTAAATGTCGAAGTTGTTTCCCCTTGGCGCGATAAAAACGTCTCGCGCTATATAGCGGCCGCCGAAGTTGCGACTGGCGAATTTTTTAATCCGGTTAACCCGGAAGATCTTGCGACGAGGCTTCGTTCACTGAATTCTTAGATCGATTATTCGCAAGCACCAAATAAGTCAGAGCGCCAGCAAAAACTACAATTGATGTCCACTGATTCAACCTTAAGCCTGCGAAGTTTTTTGCTTCATCAATGCGCAAAGACTCGACAAAAAAACGAATGAACGTATACGAGACGACATACATCGCAAACAATCTTCCATCTTGAAACCGCCAGCGTTTATCGGCTTTGATCAATCCAATGCATATCAATAGACATCCCAGCGATTCATACAAAAATGTCGGATGAAAAGTTGTACCAGCAGCAAAACCGGCTGCCTGCGCCTTGCCTGCAGATATTTGCAAAGCCCAAGGTAGATCAGTGGGCTTACCGAAGAGTTCTTGGTTAAACCAATTTCCCCATCTGCCAATTGATTGTGCGAGGGCCAATGCTGGAGCAACACAAGTCAAACCAATTGCAATTGGAATGTTGCGTTGTTTGGCTGCGATCACACCGGCGACAACACCAACCGCAATACCGCCCCAGATTCCAAGCCCGCCTTGCCAAATCTTCACTACATCAAACCATCGACCACTGAATCGCTCCCAATCGGTGATCACGTGATATGCACGCGCGCCGACGATGCCGATCGGCACGGCGATCATTGCAATCGAACTTGCGTCTTCTGGCTTGCCAATCTCTCGTTGCAAAAGTCGTTTCTTAAATAACCAAACTGCGGCGACCACACCAAGTGCAATCATTAATCCATATGCGTTGAAACGCAATGGTCCAATCTCAAGAGAACCTGCAGAGGGGCTCGGCAAACTTGCAAACATCAAACTCAGACTAGTTCTCAGGTCGAATTCGCAGGCAGTTGCCTATCTGCACTTATTGCTGGTCTACTTAATATGTGACTACCGCCAAGCGACAAGTCGATTCGGCGGCAATTAGCGCACTCGCACCAGTTGCTGCGCTGATTCCAATTTGGTTGATTGCAATCGCAATTTTTTGGATACCACTATGGATACTCACTGATGTTTCGTATCCACTCTTTGCCTTCGCTTCGCTCGCTCTTGGCGTTGTACTTTTTTCAAAATCAGTGCAACGACTTTTTCTTGCGCGCTTGTTAAATGCGCGCAAGCCATCACCAAAAGAAGCAGCGACTCTTCACAAATCTTGGCGCAGAGTTGCCCAAGCTAATCACGCCAGTACTGAAAGTTTCGTTCTTGCAGTTGTCGATAGCCAAGACATAAACGCTTTCGCTTCTGGCGGCCACCTGGTGGTTGTTTCATCTTATGCAATCAACCAACTCGACGAGAACGAACTCGCAGGGGTGCTCGCACATGAACTCAGTCATCACCTCGGCTCACACACCATTGCATTGACAATCGCTCAGTGGCTGAGCTTGCCGATTTTGTTACTTGCTCGAATTGGCTTCTTCTTACAGCGAGTCGCAGAAGCCGTTTCGAACACATTTAGTTCTCGATTTGCGGCGCTTAAGTTTTTTGGCTTGTTAATTTCGGCGGCACTCACAGTTATATCTTCACTTTTTGTTGCGGGTCTGGTCGTAGCGCAAGCCTTAAGCAGTGCAGTCGGTCATGCATCAGAATTTCAAGCAGACCACCGCGCAGTGCGTATGGGTTTTGGCAACGAATTGCTCACCGCGCTAAAACGAGTTAGCGATGACTCTGAATTCGGTGATCGCCAAGCCTCTAACAACCTTGTCGTCGCATCACATCCGCCGGCTCGAGAGAGAATTGCCCAACTTCAGATTCTGCTTCGAACCGAAGATCCATTTCGATGAAAATAACTCTCGCACTATTCAAAACCTCGGCACTCGCGCGCAAAATCGCGGCTTTGGCATCGGGCTTACTTGTCGGCTTCAGTTTGCCGCCCTGGGGATGGTGGCCGCTATCGATCGTTGGCATCACAATGTTTTTTGCCATTTGCAATCTGTCGCAAAACAATCGAGAGAGTTTCACGCTAGGCACTTTGTTTTCAACCGCCTGGCTCAGCCTCGGCATGATGTGGATGTGGTGGCTGACTGCACCTGGCTACATCGTTGCAGTCGTTTTGTTTTCTACTTTGCATGGTCTCGCCGCAGTCACTGCAAATAAATTAGGCAACGCTTCGATAGCGCGCCCAATTGTCCACAGTTTGGCTGAAGTTTTGAGATTTTCTCTGCCCTTCGGTGGAGTCCCACTTGCCACGTTGCCGATCGCCATTTCGCAAACAACTTTTGCCAATCTCGTTTCAATTGGCGGCCCAATTTTGACGACTTGGTTTGTTTTACAAGTAGCCGCAATTGTTACGGCCTATTTCAACCGTCAAGAATCACGAATCAAAGTGCTTCAACTTGCCACCGTGGTGGCTGCGTTACAAATTTTCGCCTTAGTAATGCCATCACCTAAACCAACCGGCGAAACTCTGAAACTTGCAATCGTGCAAGGTGGCGGTCCGCAGGGTGTCTTGGCGATTAATGCTTCAGCACGCGATGCCTTTGACCGGCATTTAAAAGTGACACAAACTTTACAATCAGCCGACGAACTCGATGCTGTTCTTTGGCCCGAAAATGTAATTGACGTTGTCGACTTCAAGTCGAGCAAAGAGTTCGACGAAATTGTTAGTGAAGCGAATCGGCTCAATACTGAATTCATCGTTGGCATTACCGAAGACGCTGGTCCAAACCGCTTTACCAACGCCCAAGTAGTAGTTAATACTTCAGGTGAAATTACATCTCGATACGACAAAGTTCGTCGCGTTCCTTTTGGTGAATATGTACCGAGTGGGTTGCGCAGTTTCCTCAGTGCGATAGGTGCGCCGATGAATCGAATTCCGAATGATGCAGTTGCGGGTAAAGAACCAGCAATGATCGAAATCGGCGTGACAAAAGCCGCGATCGTGATCTCTTGGGAGGCATTTTTTTCAGGGCGCGCAAATAGTGGTGTCGAATCAGGCGGAGAAGTTTTATTGAACCCCACCAACGGCTCAAGTTATACGGGTACTGTTCTGCAAACTCAACAACTTGCCACCAACTCACTTCGTGCTCGAGAAACAGGAAGATGGACACTTCAAGCAGCGACAACCGGCTTCAGCGCTGTCATTTCTCCCGACGGAGAACTAACTGGCCGCTTAAACATTGGTGATGCACAAACTTTAATTGTTGACGTGCCATTGCATAGTGGCAGAACTCTTTATTCTCAAATTGGCGATGCACTGATCATCGCTGCATTGCTGCTCGCATTAATCGCAATTCAGTTAACAAAGAGACGAGCAAAAATCAAGGTATGACAAATTCTGAAATAATTCTCACGAGCAAGAATATTCGTTGCACAATTGACCCGAAACATGGTGGTCGAGTTTCATCACTAATCGCATTCGGTCGTGAACTCTTAATAACTCGCAACGGCGAGACCAACCTTCAAAAATGGGGCTCATATCCGATGGTGCCGTATGCAGGTCGAGTGCGAAACGGCAAATTCAATTTCGAATCAAAAAGTCATCAGCTTGAAATCAATATGGCGCCACACGCAATTCACGGCACAGTTTTAGACCGAGCATTCAGTGTCACCGACTTATCACCAACAAGCGTGACAATGAATATCGACCTCGGCAAGCGGTTCGCTTTTAGTGGTGAAGTAACTCAAATAATCACAGTTGAAGATGATGCAATCAACTTTGAACTCGCTCTTTCAACATCAGAACAAAAAATGCCCGGTCAAGTTGGTTGGCATCCTTGGTTTGCTCGACCATGTCGCATCGAAGTCGATTTTGAAAAAATGTATGTCCGTGATTCGGTTGGCATTCCGACTGGAGAAACAATTTCACCGCCGCCACCTCCGTACGACGATTGCTTCACGGGTTCGCGAAGACAGCCCCAAATTATTTTTGATGAATCAATAACAGTGACCATTGATAGTGATTGCTCGCACTGGGTCGTCTACGACGAAACATCTCATGCAATTTGTGTCGAACCGCAGTCCGGCCCACCAGATGGTTTCAATTTTGAACAGTTCATCGTTGAACCATCAAAGCCACTCAAGAGATTCATGCGACTTTCGATTTCTAAATAGCTTTTTACAAATACACGCAAAGAAAGTCTCGAATCTGTCACGGTAGGATTTCCTGATGACTAAACCGTTTGATATCAACGGTCCGATACGAATTGCGTATCTCACATATCGCGGCAAGCCACATGTCGGCGGTCAAGGCGTTTACTCACGCCACCTAACCAAAGCACTGGTCGACCTCGGTCACCATGTCGAGGTTTTTAGCGGTCAGCCGTACCCAATCATCGACTCGCGCATTCAACTGCACAAATTACCAAGCCTCGACATATTCAACGATCAACACCCAGGCAGATTTCCTGCGTATTGGGAGTTAAACACTTGGCCAAACTTTGTCGAAGCCGCTCTATTTCTCAAAGGCACATTTGGCGAACCACTCTCATTCAGTATGCGCGCCCACCGAGTTTTGCGTGACCGTATAAACGACTTTGATCTAGTCCATGACAACCAATGCCTAGGCACATCAATACTGAAAATTGAAAAAATCATCCCAACAATTGTCACCTTGCACCACCCAATCACCAAAGATCGCACCCTCGAAATGGCCCACACATCAACTTGGTGGAAGCGTCGCGCAATCGGTCGTTGGTATTCATTCGTTTGGATGCAAGGCCGTGTCGCCAGCAAGATGCCACGTGTCGTCGTTGTCAGCGAAAACTCAATCAACGACATCCACACCGACATGGGTGTCTCAAAAGATCGCATGAGACTAGTGCCCGTTGGTGTTGATCCAGATTTGTTCAAACCGATTCCGTCAATTAACAGAAAACCTGGCCACTTAATTACAACTGCATCTGCTGATGTCGCACTCAAAGGTCTGTCGTTTTTGCTCGAGGCTCTAGCAAAACTTCGCACCGAACGCGAAGTACATCTGACCATCATCGGCAAACCACGCGCTGGCGCAAGTGCAGATCTAATCGAATCTCTTGGCCTTCAAGACTGCATCAGTTATGTTTCTGGAGTAACTGACGAACAAATCGTTGAACTATATGCATCATGTGAGCTCGCCGTCGTGCCAAGTCTTTACGAAGGTTTTAGTTTGCCCGCAATCGAAGCAATGAGCACGGGCATCTGCCTTGTTGCGACAACTGGAGGTGCGTTGCCTGAAGTTACTGGTCGCGACGGCGAAACAGTTCTGTCTTGCCCACCGGCCGATGCCGATGCTTTAGCCGTCGCAATTCGTCGTGGCCTTGACGACAAAGTTTTGCGTGAAAAAATTGGCCTCGCTGGTCGACAGCGTGTCGCCGAACGCTGGAGTTGGCGCCATTGTGCTCAGCAAACCGTTGACCAATATCGCGAAGTGCTCTCGATGCCCCACAACAAAGCCAAACTCGCAAAGCGAGATGGCAGATAATGCTGACAATCAGATTCGACCGTCTCAATTTAAAGACTGGTGATCTCTTTCTTGACGCCGGCACCGGTTTCGGGCGACACGCTTTTGAAGCCGCGCGTCGTGGCGCACACGTAGTCGCCCTTGACTACTCAGAACCTGAAGTAACAAGCACCCGCGCAACATTCGCCGCAATGTACGAAGCGGGTGAAATCAAAGCCGAGTCGTTCACTGGCGTAGTGCGAGGCGATGCAACTCGATTGCCATTTGACGACTCAACATTTGATTGCATCGTCACCTCAGAGGTTCTTGAACACATTCATGACGACACTTCTGCAATCAGCGAATTCGTTCGCGTGCTTCGACCTGGCGGCACCCTCGCCGCAACGGTGCCGTCTTGGTTTCCTGAAAAAATAAATTGGGCACTGTCCGACGAATATCATGCACCATTTGTTGAGGGCGGACATGTTCGTATCTACCGTGGCAGCGAATTGCGATCAAAAATTTCGCAAGCAGGTCTCACTGTTGATGCAACACATAAAGCCCATGGCCTGCACTCGCCATATTGGTGGTTGCGCTGCGCAGTTGGTCCTCAACGTGAAGATCACAAAGCCGTCGCAATGTACAAAAAATTTCTTGAGTGGGACATAATTTCTGCACCAACTATCACTCGCGCTCTCGACAAGGCGTTGAGTCCGGTAATCGGCAAGAGCTATGTCGTTTACGCAACCAAGCCAAAAAGTTCGCTGGTTGAGGCGAAGCGATGAATCTGCAACAAAAGTCTCTGGCTACAAAACGAGTTCTGACACACGCACAACTTCTGCAAACAGCCAATTCGATTGCAAATTTGCAACGCAAATCAGGAATGATCCCCTGGTTTGAAGATGGTCATTGCGACCCATGGAATCACGTCGAAACTGCGATGGCACTTGATGTTATGGGGTTGCACGAAAATGCATACCGTGCTTACCGATGGCTCAAAAATACGCAGCGCGTAGATGGTGCTTGGTCGAACTATTACAACTTCGACGAAACCGTAAAAGACTTCAAACTCGACAGCAATGTTTGCGCATACGTCGGCACCGGACTCTGGCATCACTGGCTTTGCAACCACGACATTGAAGCCCTCGAAGAATTTTGGCCAATGCTCGAAAATGCGATGAACTGGGTTCTGCGAATGCGACTAGCAAACGGCACAATTCTTTGGGCACGCGAGGAAAACGAAAAGCCTTGGGACTACGCCCTGCTTACGGGCTGTTCATCAATACGGCATGCATTGATCTGTGCCGCAAGCGTTGCCGACATCCTCAAAACGCCAAAACCCGAATGGTATGAAGCGGCAGCAAAAATTGACTCCGCAATTCGCAACACACCGAAGGTTTTTGAACCAAAAGATCGTTGGGCAATGGACTGGTACTACCCAGTTTTAAGCGGCTCACTAATCGGAGCGGCCGCAAAATCTCGACTTGATGAACAATTCGAAACTTTCGTAATGCACGATCACGGTGTGCGTTGCGTTAGTGACGAACCATGGATTACCGCGTCAGAGACCGCCGAATGCTCGATGGCGTTTTCGGCCATCGGCGATCTTGATACTGCACAATTTTTGTTGAACACAACGTCGCACCACCGTACAAAAGATGGCGCATACTTAACCGGTTTGGTTTACCCCGACAAGATCGTGTTTCCAGCCAACGAAACTTCTGCATACACGGGAGCGGCGATCATTTTGGCTGCAGATTCTCTTTATTCAATTTCGTCAGGGTCTCGAATCTTTCGATACGACGAAACTATTGAAATCTAAGTCAATTTGCTTTTAGCTCTTTGCAACACACGCAAAGAACCAGCAGACAAAACTTCTACGAATTCGCCAGAGTCAAGGGCTGGTCGATAAATAAAATCGTGTGGCGCCTGTCCGCCATCGCTAGGGTCGGCAAAAACATCATGAATTGCTAAATAGCCGGATTTCGCGACTTTCGGAACCCACCCCATGTAATCGATTTGCGTCGGCACTTTGCCGTGACCGCCATCAATGAAGCAGAAAGCGACCTCGAAATCAAGTTGGCGACTTGCCAATTGCGACTCGGCAACAACCGGCACGACAGCGTCGCCAAGTTGAGCTTCTTTCATCGTTCGAATAAACGTCGGCAGAGTATTAAGACGTTGAGTTTGTGCATCGACCAACGACTCATCGAACCACTCCCATCCCTTTTGGTTTTCTTCACTGCCCGAGTGATGGTCAACAGTGAACAAAACTGTTTTGCTGCGTTTTGCCGCTGCGCCCAGCCAAACCGTTGATCGACCACAGTAAGTACCGACTTCAACCATGGCTAGGCCAGGTAACTCATCACACGCCAAACAGGCAGCAGCGTACAAAGCATCGCCTTCATCTTCAGGCATAAAACCTTTTGTCACAAGCGCAACTGATTTCAACGTTGCGTCAATCTTCTTCACGCCGATTCACTTACTTTTAACACGTCCAAAAAGTTTTTGCGCCAAATTCGTTTCCAGTCAGTTGAAAAATTGGCGAATTGCGTTACAAAATTTCGTCGCGCAATCTGTACTTCTTCACTTAGCCACCATGAATCAATATCACTTTCAACCGCATTTGCCTTCTCGGCTGCGCTCAAACCAGAAATATGCAGTATGCCAACGTTGACTAGGTCTTCAAGCACCGCCTTGGCGTCAGATCTGAAACGATAAGCATCAACGTCATAAAAACAAATTGTCGGAATATTGTTGCCGAGCGTTTCAAGCCACGAAGTACCCAAGTAATTATGGAAAACAATTCGACTGCTCGAATATTGTGAGAAAATATCTTGAGAGTCATCAAAAATTGCTCTGCTATTTGCCCTCAGAATCACGTCTTTTTGCTGTGAACCGTACTCGCCAGGAAACAAGCGAATACGTAACTCTGTGGCGCTTTCTCGGGTGCGCACAAAGTCAGCGGTTTGGTCATACATAGATTGCAATGTGCCCGGCAACGGAAAATACTGCAAGCGATAGATCTGTTGAGGCTGATCAAAGCAAATCAACGAATCAAATTGCTTTTGTTGCTTTCGGAAATTTGGCATAACAGGGGGCAATTCTCGTGTATGAGAGCTGCCCCGACTCCAACCCCAGGTGTAATAAAAATCTGAAACTCGCGACTCGTAAATCTCACCGACATGAGATTCGTCCAAGCCATACCAGCCACCATGTTGGTGATAGTGCAGTTTGGTGCCTTGTTCACACCACTCGGCGGCAAGAACTTTGAACGCAAAGTGAGTCCATAAAGCCTGAGCAGAGTAAACGTGCGCAAATCGTTTTGGCCTTGCCTTTTTAACTTGATCTTTAATCGACTGAAATGCTTCGACAAAGCACACTGGTATGAAAACTGGCAAAATTGAGTTTGCAACATCGCTCAGTTTTGAGTTTTCTGAGATTGATAAAATATTTTTACTTCGCCACTCAATATCTGGGTTGACTGAAACGAAAAATGAGAAGCCTAAGTCGTCATGTCTTGCCCATTTACGCCAGGCGAACATATTCGCAACCCAAGAGAGGCGGACCTTCCCCGAGATCGGCTTTACAAACAAAACGCTGTTAGAACTTCGAGATGCGATAAATCGCAGAATTCCCGCAGCTAATTTTTCTCGAAAACCTATTGAAAACGAGTTGCGAATGTTTACGACCGACTTTGAAATTGAAACACCCTCGGGGCCGGTGAAAATAACCGACTTGATGACTTCATTTGCGATAACCGGCAACTCTGGATAGCTAGAAAAAAATTCTGCGGAGTCGCCAAAAAGCTGAATCTCAAGAACATCCACATTCTTCGGCGCTTGTGACTTGTTGGTCGCCAATTGTTGGGTTGCTACATAGACAAGGTGCAAGTAGCGCTCGACCCAGTCACCCAAAATAATGTCGTAATAACGAGAAGAATGATTGACGCCGTGATATTCATCTAACAACCGCTTGACGTTTGCTAAAACCGATGCTCGAGCAGAGTCAATTTCTCTGAGACCCTCGCTGACGCGTTGAGCATTCCAGACGATCGTCACTCACTAAATCTTATCTGCGCTGAGAATTAATCAAGTTCCACGGCATATAGATGCAAGAATAGAACTATGCAATCTGCGCTTGACGATCTCGTGACTCTCCTAGATCTTGAAATTATCGAAGTAAACATTTTTCGCGGTGTCTCACCACAAGAAAACCGTCAACGAGTTTTTGGCGGACAAGTCGCCGGTCAAGCTCTCGTTGCTGCCGCACGCACCGTCGACGACAAATCACGACATGTTCATTCGCTTCACGCCTACTTTCTACGACCAGGCGACCCGACAATTCCTATTCTCTATGAAGTTGACCGCATCCGTGATGGCAAGAGTTTTACGACGCGCCGCGTGATTGCAATTCAGCACGGAAAGGCGATCTTTAATCTGCAAGCCAGTTTTCAAATTTCCGAACCAGGACTCGACCACTTCATAGAATTGCCCAAAGATCTGCCTCGTCCAGAAACACTGCCAGACTTCAAAACCCGTATGGAGCCATTCAAAGAACAAATTGGAGAATGGTTCACGCGTCCAAGACCTATCGACTTGCGTTATATCGATGCCGACCCACTAACCCGCAAAAATCTCAAGAGCCCAGGGCAAAAACTTTGGATGCGTGCAGACGGAAAACTCCCCGATGACCCGGTGCTGCATGCGTGCATTGTTACTTATGCCAGCGATATGTCGTTACTCGACACGACGTTGCTTCCACACGGGCGATCATGGACAGAACAAAATATTCAAATGGCAAGTCTCGACCATGTGATGTGGTTTCATCGGCCATTTAGAGCAGACGACTGGCTTCTTTATGATCAAACCGCAATCTCAACTTCAAACGCCCGCGGTATCGCTAGTGGTTATATTTTTTCGCCAAACGGCGAACTAGTGGTCACTGTCGTTCAAGAAGGACTGACGCGTCTCGTTGAAAAATAAGTTTTAGCGACGAGAGTCCATAAACAAGCCACGCAACGCTGCATAGTTTTCTATGCAATGACCAGCACCAAGCACAACTGCTTCGAGTGGCTCGTTTGACATATTTACCGGCACACGAGTTTCGTTTGAAATTCGCTCAGCCATACCGCGCAACAGCGAACCTCCGCCGACCAAATACATTCCGCGCTTGAGAAAGTCTTGCGACAACTCAGGT
>Ga0255190_1000060_pt1 | contig 19970 bp, 11 predicted proteins | sample Miss_Miss_RepA_8_FD_189955 | JGI IMG/M metagenome (GOLD analysis project Ga0255190, IMG submission 189955) | Freshwater microbial communities from Mississippi River, Louisiana, United States - Miss_Miss_RepA_8h | ecosystem: Environmental > Aquatic > Freshwater > River | place: USA: Louisiana... | reverse complement strand
AGATATATCTGATATTAGAAAAATATTGCATACAAAACAATCATAGTCTCACGATAAATTCAATTGGATGGGGTAATACAGGCTGGTATCTTCATGAAGACACACTTGGAGGTTTAACTAAAAGAATCCTTAGTAATTTAAAGTCTCCAGAAGTAACAGATCTCCATGTTATTGTCTCTATACCTAACGAATTCGCAAATAGTTGGGGCGTTAAAGCTAAAAAAACAATAGGAATAACAGCAGGTATTGAAGCAACAGAATGTTCGAAAGATTGGAAAAATTTTATCAATGTTCCTTCATTAAACAAATGTATAGTTCCCAGTCAATTTGCAAAAAATACCATGGTTAATGGAGGATGTTCTGCATCAAAAATATCAGTTGTTCCGGAAGCATATTTTGAAGATTGCTTGAATGAACCTAGTGATTTTGATTTAAAAGATATTCCAGATAAAAATATTCTCTCAGTATCTTCAGTAATGTTAGATCATAAAATGGATAGAAAAAATTTTAGAAATCAGATATTAGCTGCTGAAAAAGGTCTCAAGACTTTCAACGGAGAAGTAGGTTTATTATTGAAATTAAATTCTGTAGGAAGAGGCAGTGTTGACAAATATAATACTATTGAGTCTCTTAAAAATATTATAAGAACTCTGGGTATCAGTATTCCTGTTACGTTGATTCATGGTGAATTAGAAGATGAAAAAATGAGAGACTTATACAAACATCCAAAGGTGTCTGCATATTTCTCTATGACAAGAGGTGAAGGATTTGGCCTTCCTTTATTAGAAGCTGCAGCTTGTGGCTTACCTATTATTGCGTCTAATTGGTCTGCGCATCCTGAATTTTTAGAAGACAAATTCATCCCTATAGAAGGAAAAGAAGTTCCTATACCAAAAGAGAAAATAGATGGAAAAATTTGGGTTGGTGGAAATTGGTTTGAACCATCTATAGATGATGCTTCTTCGAAGATTGTGCGATTTTTTTCTGATGAAAAATTTCGACAAGATGCGATGGATAATGCGTCTGCGTTACAAAAAATCGTAAAAAATCGTTATAGTTTATCCAGCATTGAGAGAGAACTAACAGTTATAGTAGATGGAGTGTTAAAAAGATGACTGTAATATTATTATCTATTTTAAGTTTCGTTCTATTCGTAGGTTTATGTTTCAGTGCATACTATAATTACAAGTTTGGGAAAATTATAATTCAAATGGAAGACGCACTAGAAGCATCACTAGATATTTTGGACGAAAGATATGCAAGTATTACAGAAGTACTTCAGACTCCTTTGTTCTACGATTCTCCTCAAGTTCGAAAAGTCGTAGAAGATCTTAAAAAGTCTCGAGATGCAATTCTCTATGTTGCTAACCAAATTGGAACGGTAGACAACCAAGGAGAAGTCGATGAAGAAATACAAAAAGGTGAAAGCTAAAGATGGCAGTATTAAAAAGGAGACTTCTCCCGAAAAGGTTGAAAAGAAACGTAAAAATTTCTACTTCAACAAACAGCACCAGGCATCAATCATTGCTTTCTGTAACGAATCTGACTCTGCCAAGAAGAATAAAATTTATGAGGCAGAAATTAAAGATGCTCTCGAGAAACTTTCGGAGAATCTGATATACGTCTATTCGTTTCACAAACAATGGGATGATTTAGATCAGCTTAAGAACGATTGCGTTATTAATTTATACGAAACGCTTCATAAGTTTGATGCAACCAGAGGATCTGCAGCATTCTCTTATTTCAATGTAGTTGCCAAACATTGGCTAATAATCCAAACTCGAAAGAGAAACAAGAGAAAAGATAAGCATATTTCTATTGATCATCCAGAAGGAGCAATTATAGACTCCATTATGTTAAAAAGCGGTCAAATACAAGAGTCTATAGAAGACCAAATGATAGAGAGTGATACCGTTGATGAATTAAGAGAACTTATTTTATCTGTAAAGTCAAAACTTAAAAGAGAACAAGATGTTCAAGTAGCAGAAGCTATTATGCATATCTTCGATAATATTGATACTCTAGACTACATTAATAAACGAGCAATTTTTGTTTATATTAGGGAATTTTGTGGCATTAATTCTAAATCTTTATCTTCGTCACTTTCTAGAATACGCAATATTTATAAATTAGTGAAAGATAATGAAGGAGTAAATATATGAGCAATAACTTACAACCTGCAGGCCCAAGTGATGCAGAAATCACTAAGAAAATGAAAGAATTTGGTGAATTATTGACTTCTATGGAAGGACTAGATACCAAGAAGAAAATCTTATGGAGAGAAATCTATGAAAATGCTTGCACAGATAGACAGAATGCGTACCTTATGTTTTCAGAAGCTTTCAGGGCAATGGGATTGGGAAGCGCTAATGATCATATTACTATTGGTCCTATTGTAACAAAATACATAGAGCGCATGAATAAAGCAAATGACCAACTCTTGAAGTTAGCAGATCTCATCGCTAAAGAAGAAGCAGAACAAGGCAATATCGATCCAAATGATCTCTATAAAGAGATGCTAAAGAGGTAATCAATGACTAGGAACTCTAGACAATTATCGAATGCTGTTGATACTACAACGCAATCATCTTCTGATATCCAGAGTGCCTATGTTAAGAGAAAAATCAGACAAGGGGAAGATTTTTCTTATTCAATAGGGTGCGTAATCGAAGTAATTAATGACCCTTATTATTTTCAAAAAGAAGTTGCACCCGCATATATCGAAAAAGAAATCTTAGAAAATAAAGAGATTCCGTATGAACTTCCTAGAAATTCGCTTTTAGTGATGATTGAAGGTGAAAATAATGGAAATTTACTCACTCCAGTTATTCCATTTTATGGATCTCACATTGGGACTCCTATAAAAGTCGGAGAACATGTTTGGATATCAGAAGATGGATCGCAATTTAAATATTGGCACGGAAGATGTGGGACAGTTGCAACTGCAGAAGATTTAAATTTTAGTGATAATGATAGAAAATTCTTAGAACCATCTGTAGAGTCGGAAGAAGCCAAAGATAAAAAAGACACAAAGCAAAAAAAGATACTTCCGAAATTTAGACAAAAAATTCAAGATGCAATTCAAGAATTGGGTGATCTCAAAGCAAAAGACAAAAAAGACAAAGAGAACCCAAAAGGTCTTCGAGATGAAAAGTTAAGAGAATTGTATGTACAAGAACCTGTGCCTAGATGGTCTCCAAGGCAAGGCGATGCTTTTATTCAAGGGTCAAATAATACCTTGATATCATTAGGAACAGACAGAGGATATTCTATAGAGTCTACTCTTCCTAAATATTCTTCAGCTAATGATAAGCCAAAACCCAAATCTGGATCTATCGATATAGTCGTAGGAAGAGGGAATTACCAATATACTCCCACTAAAGAGAATTCTAAAGGCACATTCGATGGTACTGCGCCTGCAGTGATCACTACGGAAGAAAATTTATTAGAAGTAGATAAGGCTCCCAATGTTAATAAACTAGAATCAAATCCTATTGAAGGAGATCCGCATTTCGAAACTGATATGGCTAGAATATATCTCTCTATGGATACAGAAGTTGATAAAAATTTTTGGCCAAAAACGAAATATAGTCCTTTATATTTAGATATTTCCGAAGATAATGCTGGACCTGCTATTGCGTTGCAATCAAAACATTTTAGAGTATATTCCAAAGAAGATGGAGAAATAAGAATAGTGAAACAAGGAAATGAAACCACCCAATCGCACATTATTCTTCATACGGATGGAAAAATTACGATATCCGGAGAACATATTATTTTAGGAAGAAAACTAGAGAATGGTGAAACAGATTCAGAATACAAATCAGAACCATACGTGAGATATTCGGAGTTGCACAGATATATGGAGGAATTTCATACTATTCTAGAAGATCTGTGTACAGGAATAGAGTCAAATAAAAGTCCTGGGAATTTCGCTCCGGATATAATTATACAAGCTGCAGCAACAAAATTCAAGAGTTCACAGACAGCATTAAGAGAAACGTTTAAAGAGATCAAAAGTACTAGAATATTCGGAGAATAATATGGCACTATCAGTTGGACAATTGGCATTGCAGATTAAATTAAAGAGTGTCTTTAAGACCTGCGAAGAATATGGATACAAAAATAAAAACGTGAAAAGCGAAGAAATTCATCAGATGAAGGCTCAATTGATGGCTGCAGCAATTTATGAATTTTGCATTACTGCGGATGTAATTTATGGGGGGAATTTTCCCGTTGTTGGTACCAGTAGTACAGGACCAGTAGTTGGTATAGCTTTTGTGGGTGGTATCCCAGGGAAATTAGTGTAGTATGGAAACTAATAGAAACTACAAGACTTATTCTTTCAAATCCGTTGGAGAATTATCTTCAAAGAAAGAAGAAGTCATTAAAGAATTAGAAAAGCCTCCTATTGGTATTAAAACTCCAATTCAATTGTCAAGAAATCACGGGATATTTGAGATGAATACAGAGCTTACTTCTCAAATATCTGATAATTTAAGAAATTTAATTCAAACAAATCATGGTGAAAGACTAGGATTTTATGACTTTGGTGCAAATTTAAGACCTATTTTATTTGACCTAGGCACAGAAGAAGCTGATCAAATCGCGATTCAGAATATATCAAAATCCGTAGGAAAATATATGCCTTATGTTTCTTTAGATGGATTTCAGTCTTTTGTAGAGAATTCAGATATCAAGGCTATGGCAAAAATTGGGATTCGAATCTCTTATTTAATTCCTACGATTGATGATAAACTTAGATCTATCGAAGTGATGTTGTATATGGGTGGATAATTACTCTAAAAAAGTGGAGATAATAATGGCAGAAGATATTAAGAAAAAAATAGGGATTCAAAGAAAAAGATCATTTCTCGCTAGAGATTTCCAAGACTTTAGAGCTGATTTGTTAGAACACGCTAGGTCGCATTTTTCTGATAAGATTCAAGATTTCTCAGAAGCATCAATGGGAGGCCTTTTCTTAGATATGGCTGCCTATGTAGGTGACAATATGTCATTTTATTTAGATCATCAATTTCGAGAACTAAATCCTGAGACTGCAGTAGAATCAAAAAACATTGAATCGATGATAAGAAATGCAGGCCTTAAAATTTCTGGAAATTCTCCAGCATCTGCAATGGTGGAAATATATATAGAAGTAGAAAAAACTGTGAGTAATACAGGGGAAGTAATTCCTATGCATTCTTATTTACCTATCATTAAAGAGAACTCCATATTCAAATCCAAGAGTGGAATAAGCTTCTATCTTTCTGAAGACATTGATTTCTCTATAAAAGACGATAATGGATCTTATGATGCCGAAGTCACTCCGATTTTAAATAATTCTGGCACTATAGAGTCTTTTGTGTTTATGAAAAAAGCCTCTTGTGTTTCCGGAAATATAGCGACAGAAAATTTTGATATTGGTAATAATTTTGTCCCTTATAGAACAATAACGTTATCTAACTCTCACGTTTCTACTATTCTTTCCGTAATTGATGCAGACGGAAATGAATATTTTGAAGTTGAATCTTTGAGTCAAGATACGGTATTTAGAAAAAATCAACTCTCTAATGGAACTAGTTCAATTGATGTTGTTCCAGCACCATATCGATTTATATCTAAAGTAGATATAACTACCAGGAGCACAATCATTCAATTTGGGTCTGGAGATCAAACTGATGAAGTGAACATATCTGATCCTTCTCAAATGAGTATTCCTCTATATGGAAAAAAATCATTTTCCTCATTCTCTTTAGATCCAAATAAACTTTTATCTAATAAATCATTAGGGATATCTCCGACTAATACGACAATTTCCGTTGTGTATCGATATGGAGGTGGTTCTTCCCACAATGTACCAAATGACACCATTACAGAAGTAGCGACTGTAGATTGGGTATTTCCTCCTAATATTCCTTATGAATCAGCAAGATCTATTAGGAATTCTATATCGGTTAATAATCCTTCAGATGCTTCCGGCGGAGCAATGGCGCCTACTCTGTTTGAGCTCAAAAATTTTGTAACATCAGCAAGAACGATGCAAAATAGAATAGTGACAAAAGAAGATCTTTTAGCAAGAATTTATACGCTTCCGACGGAGTTTGGCGTAGTATATAGAGCGAATACAGTACCTAATCCTGACAATGCACTCTCTTCTCTTCTGTATATTGTATCTCGTGATAAAGAAGGTAAATTAACTACATGCTCTGATTCTCTTAAGAGGAATTTATCAACTTATCTTAACGAATTTAGGCTTATTGGTGATGCAATGGACATATTGGATGGAAAAATTATTAACTTTCAAATTAAACTTGTTTGTAAGTTTCATCCTAGCGTGAATAAATTCGAATTGATATCAAAGATAATTTCTGAAGTAAAAAATTTATTTTTACAAGAAAATGTGAATTTAGGAAAAGAAATCAATGCTACAGAAATTATTGCTACTGTTGCAAATATTCCAGGAGTACAATCTGTTGAGAAACCTATAATCTCTAATATCATTGGAGAACATGATTCTTTCGTCTATTCTTCTTCAAGAAAAAACATGAATATAATTGAGAAAAATTCCATATATTCACCAGAGCCTTATGAGATCTTTGAACTTAAATATCCAAATAGAGATATTATTGTGAATGTAGTATGAAGGAGAAAAAATGATACATCACCAAGAAATACAAAAAGACACATATATTACTGATAAAATCGTGGGTAGCGTTAGAAGATCTACTGATGCTAATTTGGGACATGCTTCTACTTTGGATTTATTTAAACTCTGGAATGAATCAAATATGAAAGGTGAAGCATCTCCAATTTTAGAGAGATCTCATATATTAATAAAAGCAGATTTAGATGAACTCAAGGCAAATTTAGAGCAAAAATTAGACCTAGCGGACTCTAGTCTTAAAATCAAATTAGTCTTAAAGGATATTCAAGGTACTCAGATTGCTCCGAGCGGATTCTCTATTGACCTAATTCAATTAGAGCAAGACTGGCAAGAAGGAGAAGGTAAAGATATAGCTACTTTAGCTGATGTGATGCCGTGTAATTGGCTTTCTTCTACAGGAGATACTCTTTGGGAGAATCCTGGTGGATTATCAGATTTACCCACTATAATCGAATCATCGTTCTTTGAGAAAGGTAACGAAGACTTATCAATTGATATTACGAATTGGGTAAAATCCGTGTGGAATAACGATATATTGAATCATGGATGGTTAATTAAATTCTCTCAAGCACAAGATACCGATGAATATTCTTATTTTGTTAAGAGATTTGCTTCTAGACACACTAGAAATCCATATAACAAACCCAAATTAATTGTTTCTTGGGATGATTATCACGAAGATGACAGACTTCAATTTGAGACATCAACGTCAAATATACTGACAATTCGCCACTACGTAAAAGGAGATCTAAAGATACTTGACAATGTGACTTCTACTTTGACTTATGGAGATTGGATATTATCAGGGTCTGTCTCTCAAGTTTCTATTGGAGGAATTCTACAAGAAGGTTGGTATCAAGCCGCATATAGAGGAATAGAAATTTACAGCGACGCTGACTCTTTATTGCGGTCAGATTTATTATCAGAAGGAGAAATAAGCTTAACAGAATCTTGGTATTCAAATAATGCTTTGTGGTATCAAACTTCTGTTAGACTCAAAAGAAATTTGGTGACAACAAATGAAAAACCTAGAGATTATAGATTCTCTCTCACTTCAATGAAAGAAAAATACACCCACTCTGAAACTCCTGTTGCTCGGCTATTTGTTAGAGATACTCGAGAAGACAACGATCCTGTTAGAGTCCCCTATGAATTGCCTTCTAAAAGAGTAGAGAGGGCTTATTATCGAATCAAAGACTATGGAAATCAAAAAGAACCTATCGTTGATTTTTCTTATCCTTATGATGACTCTACCAGAATATCTGCTGATGGCGATGGTATGTACTTTAAGTTTCCAGTAGATTTATTGCCTCACGGAAGAACTTTTACAATAGATGTGTTATATTTTGATCGAGGAAAATCGTATATATGGGAATCTAATCTGCCATTTACGATAGAAGGAGAATAATGTGGCTAATATATTTGGGACTAAAAAATCTCAATCTGAAAATGAGAGAAATTCTCTTTCCGATATCACAGGTGAAAAAATATCATCGCAATCTGATTCTGCGATATTCGAGTCTTGGATAAATGATAGTATTGGCGCTGGTATCAAAAACACTCAACAACTAGATGTCAATTGGGAAAATTGGGAAAATCACGTATTTTTTCATTCTGCGGAAGCAAAAACCAATATCGCTATTGATAAAATTATCAATCAATATCCTTTTGATGGCACAGTAGAGGAAAAGATTAATTTTTATTCTAAAATTGATGGATTCACTAAGTGGTTGATTGATGGATTTGATCATCATACTGGATATGGAAATTTTACAGGGAATCACCGAGTATACGTTAAAGACTTAACAGGTTGGTTAGCTCCTGAATTATCTAGAACAGAGATAGGGCAATCTAAAATTACAAAAGACATATCCGAATCTGGTGCCACTATAGAATTTTGGATTAAGAAATACGAGAATCCATCTTTGTCTCAAGAGGTAATTCTTCAAAAGAGAGATGGAAATGTAGGAATTTCTGTATGGGCTGAATGTCAAGATTCTACAAATTATTCAATCAATTTAATATTAGCTTCTGATAATTTTAAGAGTATTAAAGCGTCAATTGATAATTTAAATATTGATGAATGGTATCACGTTGCGTTTGTTTATTTCAGAGCTAATACGGAGAGAATAAAGACCTATATAAATGGTGAATATTCTGGAATGGCTACAAATACTCAGGCAGAATTAGATGATATTACAATAGGATCATCACCACTGTATTTGGGGATCGGTGGTACAATGCAATCTGAAGCAGGTTCTCTATCTAATCCAGATTGGCTCTTAGCAGGAATCGATGAACTTAGATTATGGTCAAAAATAAGAACGTCTCAAGAAATATATAGAGACTATCTTCAAAATATATCAGCTCAAGTAGGACTTAAATTGTATTTTAGGTTTAATGAGCCCAATTCTGTTGATAGTTGGCAGACACCAGGAATTTTGTTAGATTATTCTGGAAACTCTTTTCACTCTATAGTCTCCGGAGACATTGAAGTCTTTAGAGAAAATAATGATACATCTCCGATTCAAAATCTAGAAGAGAAAAAAGATAATTTGATATTATTTCCAGATTGGCCAGCAACAAAGACTAAAAATGAAGATCTTGTAAAGAGTGCGAATCATTATGATATCAACAATCCAAATTTAATTACGAAATTGGTGCCTAGGCATTATTTTGAAGAAGCATTATTTTTTGAAGGAATTGAAAAAAATCTAGAAGATCCAATGGTACTAGATCATATGAGATCCCCCTATGTATTACCAGGGCATTCAAAAATACCTTCGAAGACTATAGTTTTTAGCTTTCTCTTAGTATGGGCAGCATATTTTGATGATATCAAATTATATCTAGATGCATTTTCTTCTCTAGACAAAATAGACTATGTATCAAGTGGACAAATTCCTCCAATCATGATAAATTTCTTAACCGAATACTATGGAATTCCAATATCGAATCCTTTCGCAAATGAAACTCTAGATAAATTCAAAGATGGAAAGAATTTAGAAAATGAAAAAACTACTAGTCAACCATTGAACAAAATGGTGGATCAACTCTGGAGAAGAGTCTTGATCAATATGCCATTTTTACTTCGTTCTAGAGGAACAATTTCGGGTATTAAATCTCTTATGAATACCCTTGGATTAGAAAGCAATTCATTTTTTAATCTTAGAGAATATGGAGGAAGTCTTAGTCCTAGATTTTCTTCTTCTAGAGTTGAACAGAATACTGAAATTATCTCCATAGATTTTTCTAGATCTTCTTACGCAAAATCCGCTAACTTAAAATCATATAGACATGAACCGGGAGCCCCAGATCCTTATGGCGCACCAATGGTAGAAGATGTGACTTTTCAAATCGGTGATATCAGCTTTGTAATTCCTGCTGAGCCTGGAATAAGCACATCTTATCTTTCTGGTTCTTGGGCAGTAGAAGGTCATTATCAAGTCTCTAATTCTGAAGAGCCCGAATCATTATTTCATATATTGAATTCTGACAATCAATTATTAGTAAATGCGATTGCTAATCCAGTTGATAAAAAATTGTCTTTCTTTTCTAGCTCTTATGATTCTAATAATTCTGAATGTCTAGTAGAAATAGAAGATATTGATATATGGGACAGCTATACTTGGTACATTTGTTTGAATTCTATATGGAAAGAAAATTTAAGAACCATTAGAGTGTTTGCTGGAAAAGTTTCAAAAGGATCTATCGTAGAATGGAGATCGGCTGAAAAATCTTTTGAGAGAGATAGCTCAAAATTACCTTCAGAAATTTGTTCTATTGATCCTTCAAAAGATTTCAATCTATACATTTCAGATTCTGGGGCTTCTATCGATACTTTAAATTTTTCTAGTGATGGATTTGACTCATATTCTTATTCTGGAAAAATGCACTCTTTAAAATTTTGGACTTGCTCCATTGAAGAAAATATCGCATTCGAACACTGTAAAAATCCACTCTCTATAGAGAATGTAAATCCAATTGTACAAGATCCTATTCCTATCAAAGTAGACGGTGTAAATTTATCGGACTATAATGGAAGATACACTGGAAAACTTGCATTAGGATCATGGGAAAAATTAAGATTTAATATAGCTGGTTTAGAAACACTAGACAATTTATCCGAAGGGCAATCTACGTTTTCTTTAATAGACACTACTCAAAATAATAGAAATTTAGAAATCTATGGTACTGATGGACTACAAGTTGAAAAAATTAGATATTCTATAGTGACTCCTAGCTCTGACTCTAGTACCACAGATAACAAGGTGAGAATTAGATCTTTCTTAGATGAAAAGATTGCAATTGCTAATTCTGTCCACTATGGAGAATTATACGAACTTCCAAGTGAAATCGGATTAGATGACAAGAGGTTTTCTATAGACTCTTCTATAGTTCATGCTTTAAATAAAGATATGGTGAATCTATTAGGAAATTTAGAGATCATGAACGAATACTTGGGTGCTCCAGAATTAGAATATGCAGTCGATTATCCAGAAATTAGAAAAATTAGAGAACTGTATTTTAAGAGACTTATTTCAAATATGCCTTATAACACAGTGATCGAATTCCAAAGATGGTTCAGCAATAATTTCGATGGTTTAATTGAGAAGTTTATTCCTTATACAGCAGATTTTCTAGGAATAAATTTTGTTATTGAGTCTCACCTTTTAGAGAGACATAAATACGAATATAAACAGGGTGATATTCACGTTGATATAAAAGATAGGATTACATTTTCTCAAGTACCTATAATTACTGGTACAATTAGAAATGATATTACCTAGGAGTTAGATCAATGGCAGCGCCTTTAAATCCCTCTAGAGATACCTTTAGATCTCACGTCTATTCTAGACCAATGAATGACCTGGGATTTCAATCATACGACTCTGGGATCTATATAACTCCTAGGTCTCCTCGATCGACAATGCCTATTTTAGGTAGGGGCGGAAACATATTAGGTGAAAAATATGTCCCTGTTTCAGACGTATATATCGTACAAAAAGATCCAAATTTAGAGCTTTATGCATCTGTAGTTTTTCGATTTGATACTTCAAGAGATATCTCTGGTTACGAATCTGCGATAATTTCCCTTCAAGATTCTTCTGGAAATACTATTTCGTATGAATTCGTGAGATCCCCAATCAATACTCCGCCTGCTGGATCGATCTATATAGATTTGGATGCTTTTGAAAATTCTCCAATCGCTATGATTGATTTTTTCTCTTATCAGATAGCTAATAATTTTCCAGGCAATGCAAATCAAAAATGGAAAATATCGAAACTCGAAAATACAGACGGCGTTATTCTTAAGATAATAGACATTACCAAGAGTGTATTGCCGACTAATATCTCTATTGTAGAAAATTTATCTTCCGGAATTGAAATAGAGAGCTTTCAAGATTCTAGTGAATTTCATCGTTGGTATTTAGATGGACAGAAAAAAGAGAGAGAAGATTCTAGAGCATTTCACGAAGACGTAATGAGTGATATTATTCAGACTTCTAGAATTAGAATATTCGAAGATATTCCAGAATCATATGATATCAAATTTAGAGATTCTCAAGTATCTAGTGGTGCTATTATTCCTTTTGGAGAGACTATAGAGAATTTATATGAATCTCTAGAAAATATTAGGCCTGCATCGGGCGAATCAATTGGGACAAAAGTCATTAGTGATGAATATAAACTGGGTATTACGTATAATGTACAGAGTTTAGAGAAATATATTGAATCTAATTTCTTCGATGACGAATATTGGCATGGCTCTAAAGAATTAGACTGGACTGTTTTAATTGAGCTTTACAATCATTTAGGGCTCTCCGCAGATTCAATAATCAATTTGTATCTTGAGAGAAAATTCAAGAGAAGAGTAGATTCAAATCACATGAGGCTAGAAGGAGAAATTAATATCTTCAATGATCCTTCTCTAGAATTTTTATTTTCCCCTGGCCAACAACTGGTGGGAGGCTTTGTTTCTCAAAACACAATGGAATATCATGACATGTCAGATATAGCGGATAATGATTATTCAGTGTGGGCAAAATTTACAAAACAAGCTTCTTTTTTAGATAATGATGGCCAATTTATAAATTTAGATAATCTCACGTTAGACGTTCCATTTGTATCTGAAGAAGCTTCTTATACAGATCCTCTAAGAGAATATTCTAGGAATTCTACTATAGACAATGAAGTTCTAGAGGTTATTATGTCTGTTGAGACAAATGATAGAAAAGAGTTCACTCTAGACGAAAATATATATACTAGCACTGGTTTTGTTGTATCACAATCGATTCGTAACCAAGGTATAATTTACAACGGTTTATTGAAGTAATGGAGATATTATGGCGATTTTAGAGAAAGAACTTCGAATCTGGAATCCTTTTGATACGAATGTTGAGCCATACATTAGTGGAAACGAGGAATTAGTAATAGATAGCTTGAATTTCCCTAAATTTTACTTAGATTGGAATGTCGGAAAATTTCGAAATTCTTTGAGTGAAACGAATATATCATTTAGTTATCCAAAATATTTCGACCTAAATATCTTTGGAAATCCAAGCGTTTTATATTCTGCAGGTGCTATTGGTACAAATTATTATTCTAATTATGAAATTCCTAATGCATTTTCGAATGAAAGACTAGAATATCTCTTTGAGGGAGCTGCTAATAATTACGTTTATATTTCTTTTTGGGTAAAAATTACTTCTCAAACTCCTGGAGATTCAAATACCGGACACTCTCTATTCATAATTCACTTCGATGATCCTAATGCTAATTCGCAAGGTCTTGGAGCTTATGTTGATATTAATGGATATACAGGCATACACATTAAAAATCAGATTTATCATGCGAATATACAAATCAATAGTCCGCTAGATTATGATAAATGGTACCACGTCTCCTATAGAATTGAAACAGATCCTACGTCTTATTTGATTCTCAGAGATCCTGGGGATCCCCTTAGAGGATTTGAGAATAATGCAAAAGCTTTTGTAAATGGAATAGAATCTAGCACGACTATTTCTTCAGAACAGACAATTGATTATTTTGATTATTCTATATTCCCATACGAAGAGAAAATAAATATAAATTATCAAGGGCCTCATAACAGTACAGGAAATTTTACTAGTTCTGGATTTGAAGGTTACTTGGGGAATATCTTGATATGGCAGAGTGAAAGTCCTACTTTTGCTAAGACACTATATAATATGAGCCTTTATGGTGGTCAATACATAGAATATAAATCTGGAATTCATTCATTCTCTGAACGGTGGATGAAAACTCAACAAGAGAGAATTAAAAAATATCCTCACCACTATGGTGGATTAGACATCAACTATAATGGAAAGGGAGCCTCACAATTCAATGATAATTCAGAATTATCTTGGAACAGCGAAGATCCTTTGAGGTCTTTTGTCCCTAGGGAGGGAAATAAAATTCCATACTTAGGTTTAGACTCTTCAGATCCAGCAATTGAAAATTATAGATCACCCAATAAGAGTATTTTCTTCTCACAAGACTTATCTGAATTCAACATTGATACCCAAGGCAGAAACACAAGTCAAGAATTATATGAGAGATTAATTCCAGAAACAAAAGGAATCCTTCCATTCAAAGACGATAAATGTATCGGAGATTATTCTGATATCTCTCTCAACGATAGAATTGTAATAGAAATTCCCTTAGAAATAATGCAAGATCTAGTGTTAGGGAATCAACATCAACCAACTACTAATTTTCCTTCTCAACACAATAGAGATAAAGACTTAGCATACTATAATTTTTCTACTGGAGAATTTCAAGCCTTAGATTCAGATACAATTGCCTTTTCTCCTGCACAAGGGGTATTAATTGAACCAGAAATGGGTTTTGGCAGAACTCTCAAGAATTTAGCCAGACCTACTTCACAAAAGGGATTTCCTTCTAACAGTAAATATCAACAAGACGAAGGCACTCTAAAATTAGAAAAATATCTCAAAGACGCATTTATTCTAGAAGGATATGAATTGATTTTAGAAGTAGAGACTTCTGAAGAAGAGATTACCAATTTTAACATTGGAATTGGCCATAAATTTGGAAGTGATTTGGGCTATTACAAGAATGATTTTGGAGTTCCAATCCCCAGCGATGGCACACGACAATTTAAAGGGACATCTTTTTTCTCTAAAATATTCACGTCTTTTTTAATGAGGCAGACAATTGTTAAACCTTCAAAATCACAATATGAGAATCATGAGTCAATAGGTACAAGCTTCTCTAGTGTAAGCAATGCTTATAATGATTTAGAAGATATCAGTGTAAATTTAGAAAATCTAAAAATTAACAGTCTTGAACCTTATGAGACTATCAATAAAAATCGAGAGCTAATAGGATATGGTCAAACAGTCATTAGAGATAATTCTAGATCTTGGAGTTCATATAATTCTGCAAAAATTCCATATCATCAAGATTTCGGTATATCAGCTTGGCAAACAATGAGTGGTGATAAGGGCCAATTCTCAAATATACGCGCAACGTATTCTGATTTCTTCAAATATCCACTTGCTTTGCGACCAGCGCAAGATTTTATGGAAGATAGAGAACAATTTATTTATGTTGATGATTCGAATGATTTGTACATAGGTACTAATTTCACAATGAATCACTTGGTTTTTCTTAAAGACCAAAAAGCATATCTAGACACAATACCTATCAAAGAGTACCATATATGGTCTTCAGAATCAAGAGTAGAAAATTTCTATGATCAGGCTGGACAAATCTTCAATGAAAATGATGGAAAATGGATATACGATGAAGAATTCGGTAATTGGCAAGGTGGTTGTAATATATATGAATTCGTAGAGAGTAGATCTGGCATTGGTGCTACCGGTGTAGTCAACGGAGTATCAAAAACAGAGAATTTATCACCCAAATTTGTATATATTTACAGCGATCAAGAAGAAACAACAAGCCTTCAGACGAAAATAGGAGAAGAATATACTAACACAATAAGTGAACCCATAGGTGATTTACAAAATTCTTATGTTCTTTACCCTGAAGATGAATTAATCTTGGGGATTCAGAATTCCGTGTCTCAAATAAAAAATTCTGTTTTATATTTGGGATCTCCTCAAAATGAAATTATAGATGATGCTAAACTCTTACACTCTAACAATATGTCTATTAAACAAGGGAAAGGTACCCTTAGGCTATTTGGTAGATATAAGAGAGAAGAGAAATTTGTGACTCCCACTTCTAATTTTTCTCTCTATCACAATGTAGAAGCAAACGAACCTATAGGCAATGAAGATATACACGATGTATACGAATTAGAACCAGTAATGTCTTATACCGGTTCAATGAGAGACGACATAGTTTTAAATTATGGAGACAATTCTCTCATTGCTTCTTTTGATTTAAAATTAGATGGATTCGATACACAGAGTGGAATATATTTAGAAGACTGTTTTATCGATCCAAAGACTTTAGTTTACGATTTTGAAGGTTATTATATAGAATATCCTGACCCCAATTACTATCCTAACTACGTATGGCAAGATTTGAATTCTCAAATATTTCCTGGGATAGCTGCTAATTTAGATGGCACGGTGAATTCGACAGGACAATATTTAGCGCCGGTAATTTATTGGAATCCTCACACAGCACCAGGAGCACCTTTAAATTATCGTCAAAATTTACAGTTTGTCACTAATAATTCTAATTTAATTTGGGTAGATTCTATAGGTGAAGAACCCCCTTATAGAAAAGGCGGTATTCACATAGAAGAACTCAGTAGATATGGGTACGATACGAATACAGATAATGGAAATTTAGGTGCAGATTGGACAGATCCTAGTGGAACAAACCCTGTTTCTAGGATTAGAGATATTAATAATTTTCCTTCACAGACATTTAATACTTCTCTAGCGCTATCAAATTATCAAATTAGTATTCCTATCATCTTTATAAATAGTGAAAAAATTTATGATCAAATTATTGACCCTTCGAATAATGAATCAGTGAATACGTACGGATTTGATATTTCTTTTGTTAAATTTGTCCCCGTTGTAATTGACTATGATAATCCTCCTCAGATCGATGGAAACCCTTTATCTGTAGGAGATTCATTTTTCTTTCCTATAGATGATCATAACGGTAATCCGTCTATTAATACTGGTAAACCGATAAAATTTGATGACAATTCGAATGTTTCACAATGGTCAAATCATTTTTATCTCTCTAGTTCAAGTGAAATTCTAAATATATTTGTTGTTGTAGGAAAATCTTCAGCTGAACCTGCTAATTGGAACTATATTCCTGTAGATGGAGACACAGGAAACGCTTATTATGCAGTGTCATCAACAAATAGGACTAGTTTACAATGGGGAAATTTTTATCAAATAGTCTTAAAAATTCTTGATATTGAATCAGGAAATAATTCGGCATTACTTTATGAAATTCCTTATGATTCAAATAGTGGCTTATATGATGATAAATTGAGATATCCTTCTACTGTAGAATTTTATCGAATATTCAATATTTTTAATATTGGAATTACAGGAATCACCGCATTTATGAATGCAAAAATGGGCATTGGTTCTTACACAGGAAATTATCCAGGTGGAAATCCAGTTGTTTCTCAGGTGTATCTAGACAAATCTAAATTCCTTTCTCACGTGTATTATGTTAATAATGATCCTGCTACAGGAACAATAACTGAACTCATAGATTACGGTTCTATATCTTGGGCTACTTATCCTTTTTACGAAAGTGAAATGGAAATAATTTCCGATCCTATTCCTTCTTCAGAGGTAGAAAGAGATATGAGAAGAAGAATAGTTGCAAGGACTACAGAAGACATTCCAGTTTTTGATTTCTTTGGAGAATCACCAGGTAATCCAGAATTTGGAGGAGGTTATAGGACTGCAGGACCTTATGGCAATCTTAAGAAAATTTTGAGTCTGCCTGCAGATTTAGAATACCTAGACTCAAAAATGCAGAAAATTTCAAATTCTATAGAAATTTTTGCTTCAAATAATCTCGAGACCGATTGGTTATTTGTAAATTCTGACTCTTTAGAAAAGTGGAATTGGAATGAATTTACAAGGGATTCTATGAAAATTACTTATACTTATAGCTTGGATCTTGCTGGATATATATGGCCTTCGACAGGCGCTTACAGTAGATGGATAGTCTCTAATATTAATCCAGAAAATGGTGTAATATGGCCAACAATCGAGACAGATGAAGATCAATCGATAGAAGTGAAAAATTATATCGATGACGAATTCCCAGAGATCTCGGATGTTGAAAAAACCTATGGAGACTTAGTGTTCTCTTTAGGAAGCGGAATAAAAAATAAAATCTATCTATATCCTAAGAAATATCCTCTTAAAGCAATTTCTCCTTCTGGTCCGATTGATATTGCTTTGACATATCAATATGCTCCTATTCGAGGTTTTAGATATGGACTAATAAATAACAGGCCTTCTTCACCTTCTCTAAAATTTTCTTCTACTTCTTTTGGGCAGCCAAGAGATTTACTGCAGGGCTATTTAGATTCTTCATATACTTCAGAACTTTCTGATTTAGATATTGGGGCTCCGGTTCGAGTGACTTCAAAGTCTAGAACAAATACAGATATCACGATGAGTACTTCTTCTAAAGTAAATACACCTGGCAGATTGAATCAAGACATTTACTGTAGGGTTACATATCCGTGGATTGATGATTCTGCAGATATCAATTATCCACCAATGCTAGCTCCCTGGAGATCAGGTTATGAAGAGTCCGGAGGAGACGGAACAAATCCAGTGGCTCAAAATTCAAATCCATTAGTAAGAAAAGATAATTTAAGAGTTGATGTTGTTGGAAGTATCAAAAAGAAAGCAGCTCTTTTGCCTGGGAATATTCAATCCAGAATAATTAAGCCATAATAGCTTCTGGAGAAGAGATGCCCACTTATGATAAATCTGATGATACGAAGATAACTTTAGCTGCGCCTAATAATAATATTAATGCGTGGACAGTAGACGATATTAAAAAATCAGATATTCTCGTATTTCGTCAGAGCGCAACAGAATATATTGACACTATCGTAGCACCAAATGGATTTCAGGTAGGCCTCTTAGACGAACAGTTTATCACAGATTTACTAGTAACAGGAAATATCACGGGATCAGGAGTGATATATGCAGAGCTGGGATTTTCTGGATCTCTAACAAAATTAATAGATGGTTCAGATTATCTTGTTGCTGGTTCTGGAATTACTCTTCTTACTCAATCTAACGGATCAATCATAATATCTTCGACAGGGGAAGGTGGAGGTGCAACACCTATAGATATAATTGCTGGTGACGCTATATCGTATCAGAATTCGCTCTTGGATGTTTTGAAAGATGATATTACAATTGGCATCAATGGTTCGAATGAATTGAGAGTCTTAAGAACTCCTGGTACATTGACTGCTGGCTCTGGACTTAATTCTACTTCTTTTAATGGAAGCACTAATGTCTCTTTTAGTGTTAAACCTTTAGCCAATACTCCAATTACCGTGTCTTCTTTGGGAGTAGGATTTGATCTTCCTGGACAGCAATCAGCTATACAGCTAGCTAATTCCGACGAAATTCTCATTTGGGATGGCACAGGATATAAGAAAACAACTGTTGAAGACCTCATTAGTCTTGTAGATGTAAGTGCTTCCGGAGCACCAACCGACGCATCATATTTGACTATAACTAATAATCCTACTCTTTCTCATGAGAGACAAATAGTGATGGGGGACGGTCTAGAACATATTGATACTGGACCAAACGGCAACTATATTGTGGCTGTAAGCCTAGATGCAAATGGACATTTAGAATTTGTTAATGGGAAATTAGCAGTCAATATTGGATCTTTCGCTGGATTAGGGTTAGTAGAAAATGAGATCACAGGAAAATTGGATTTAGACTATTCTTTAATTGTTGGTATCGGACTTCAAGAGAACAATGGGACAATATCAGTTGATTTTGGAAATAATTCTGGACAAGTAGCATCAGGTAATTCTCTTGTAACGATAGACGCTGGTGATGGGTTAGAAGGTGGAGGCAATTTTTTCTTAGGAGATCTTAATCCCACTATTGTACTGAATGTTAACTCAGAAGATATCGCTGGTGTTGGCTTGTATGCTTCCGATAATGATCTTCAAGTGAATTTAGAAGCTGGAACTGCAATCAGTATTACTACTGGCTCAAATGGCCAATTGATAATTACGAATACAAATGGTATTGTAGAAATTCCTGAGTATATATTTGGGGAAGGCTTATTATCGGATGGT
>Ga0255190_1000045_pt1 | contig 31043 bp, 58 predicted proteins | sample Miss_Miss_RepA_8_FD_189955 | JGI IMG/M metagenome (GOLD analysis project Ga0255190, IMG submission 189955) | Freshwater microbial communities from Mississippi River, Louisiana, United States - Miss_Miss_RepA_8h | ecosystem: Environmental > Aquatic > Freshwater > River | place: USA: Louisiana... | reverse complement strand
CTGGTCTTCAATGCTGCGATCCTCGTTGACGTGGTAGGCGCGGACCTCCGCACCGGGGATCGTACCCGCCGCCCACACGCAAAGGCGGCTGGCGATCATGGATTTCGACGAACGGTTACCACCTAGGATGATGTGGTTCGTGTACTTGCCCCAGTTGTTCATCACCGTCTGCCAAGACGGGAGAATCCAGCCTGCACCGACGGGGTTTTCCAACGCCTCCTTGTTTCGCTGCTCCCGAAATGCCAGATACGAGGCGAGTTTGTCATGCGGCCAGCTCAACAGCTCCGCATCGGGCGGGTTGGCGATCCACGGAATGCCAAAATCGGGCTTGAAATCGTCTGCGTAATAGCGGTCAGCGAGCTGCATGGCGCTTTTTCATCCTGACTGCGTAGGTGAGGCGGCTGGACTCCAACTGGGACCACGGAATCAGCCCTTGGCCGTCAATGTTCAGCCCTTCCGGCTCGGCGTAGATGCTCAAGCGTGCGTATTCCCGTACGCCTTCCACGTCCGGCTCGATCAACCACTCGTCCACCGCTCGTTTTGTGACCATAACTGCCAATATTGTGATCACTAACGTCAGTAAAGTCTCACAAGTAAGATGCTGATGGTTATTAACTCCGCTAATAAGTGCCTTGTCGTTTAACTTTGGGCTTAAACGGCTGCCAATCCTAGGCATAGGTACAGAAATGGCCCAAAAACGCATCCTCATCGGCACACCACTCAAGGGAGACATCCCCAAGTCTTATTTCCGCACCAGTCTGCAAATGGTGACGGCGGAGATACCTGACGTGAAGCTGGACTGGATCCTGTTGGACGGGCCGGCGGTGCAGATTGCCCGCAACGAGATCGCCCACTACGCGGTGGAGCAGAAGTTCGATGAGCTGATTTTCTGGGACAAGGACGTGCTGGCCCAGCGCAATGGTGAGGATGTGACCGCCAGTGCGCTTATGCGGCTGATCAGCCATGACCGGGACATCGTGACGGCAGTCTACTCGTCGCGTTCCCTCAACACGCATTGGCACGTCCACCCGATCAAGGGCGAGGAACCGGATGAGACGGGCTTGCAGCGCGTCGAGCGGGCCAGCATCGGCTTCTCCAAGATCAAAGTACCCGTATTCAAGAAGATCGCCCTGGCGAATGTGGACCGGGTTGCCATGCTGGTGGACCCGAACAAGGCGCCCAAGCTCGTACCGGAGCTGTTCCCAATGGAGCTGAAGGGCAGGAACACGCCAGAGCATCGGATGAAGCAGATCTGGGCGGCGCTGTCCGAGGTGAAGAACGATGAGGCGCTACGCGCACGCATCGAGCGGGAACTGACGATCCGTTACGACGAGCCCAATGCCTTCATCTCGGAGGACTTTGGCTTCTGCGACCTAGCACGGGCGGCGGGCTACGACATCTGGATGGATACGCTGATGGTGCTGGGCCACCAAGCATCCGTGGTGGTGCCGGTCGAAACCGCCAAGCTACTGGAGATGCTGTCCGAGCCGTGGCGCAAAGAGGAACTGGCTGTCATCAAGCAGCAGATGCTGGAGGCGCAGGCCGCCAAGAAGAAATGACCTTCATCAAGTTCCCGTGCGGTGACTTGGAGCCGGTGACCATCCTTAAGTACGAGGGCAACCAAGTATGTGTGAAGATGGAGTTCGGCCTGTTCTGGACGGACAGGGATCGCGTGTGGAGGTTCGGATGAAGGTAGGCAGACTCACCAATACGGAAGAGGCGCAGCGGCTAGGCAATCGCGTGCGCCGTTTGTACTTTGAACTAGGATGGCTGGAGCGGGAGATAGCTTCCGAGCTGGGCATCAGCCGCAGCCAAGTTCAGTACTTCAAGAACAGACAGAAGCGATGAATGCCTCGATGAAGGTAATGACACCGGAGCAGAAGTGGCACGCGGGCCGCCAGGCCGATGCGTTCTTCGGGCTGCTCGACCAGTACAACCAGCTCCTTGAGGAGCACAACAAACTGAAAGCGGACTATGAGCGACACACCAAGAACGGACGCGGCAATAAGGCAGCTACTGCAAGTCAGCCGGCCTGACCGCGTGTCAGCCGACTTTGCCCGTGAGTTGGAGCGGGAGATCGCCCGTCTGACAGCCGAGCTTAACCAGTTACGTTCACAGCAACGGGTTTCTTGACGTCGATGTCGTTGGGGTTGGGCAACTCCACGGGGGCGGCCTGTATCGTCGGCACGGGAGCTTTTCCGCTTAACCGTGCGACTATCTCCTCCTTGCTCAAGCTCCCGTAATTGTTGACCTGGATGTTCACGTTCGCGCCCTGCGTCGCGTTGAGCCCGGCTAGCCGTTGCCGTTTATCAATCGCCACGGCCAAGTTGAACCCGAGGCTGTTAAGTGGGGTGTCCTCCACAGTATCGAGCATCCGGTCCACGATCCGGTCAGCCAAGTTGTCCAGTTTGCCGATGAGTCTTTGGTTGAATTCTTCCACGGTGATTCCCACGATTCGTTGAAATAGTCGTTTGTCTTCCTCGGTCACATACCCGAGCCGAGGGTGCTTCTTCAGCCCCAGCCCCCGTCCCTCCAACGTAGCCACCGCCAAGTCATTGACGAGCTTTTGCGGTGAGTACGTCGTCCGGCCATGGCTGCCATCCGTTTTGATTCCTTCCGGCATGGCGCCTACCGTCCCTGCCCATTGGCCCACATGGCCGCCTCCGCCCTGATCCGGGCGATGTAGTCATCCGCTGACTCCTGCTTACGCGGATAATCCGGCTCCTCCCGCTGAAACTGCGGCAGGATAGCCACAGGTGTTCCCTGTTCGGGAACTGCGGATGACTCTGACCCCGAGTCTGACCCTGACTCTGGCTGCGGCTCTTCCACCACGGTCGGCACCTGCGGCACGTCCTCATTCACATCCATCCTCCGCACCACCTCATACTCCGCATCCGTGTCATCGCCGGACAGCCACACCCGATTCACCAGCACCCGCTCCCCTCTCACCAGCCCACCTGTGAACTGCCAGTTCCCCACCTTCGTCCACAGCTCTCCCTTCTCCCCCATCACCCTCAACTCATTGTACTGCTTGTTCCGACACACCTTCCCCACAATCCCCTCCCCACCCTTCGGCCACATTGAAGCCAATCTACTAGCGTCAGTAGGAATAGTGTTGACTTTTTCGCTATCCCCCTCCGACTCCCCCGCAGGGGGAGTGACAGTGGGAGTGTAGTCAGCTTTAGCTGCCAGACGAGTGAGGTCAGCTTCCACTGCCAGCGGCACAGCAGTGGCCGTAGCTAACGGACTGCACTGCGAATTTTGAACTGCGGGGGTGGTTTTATCCCAATTACTCCGCCCGTGGCGCTGTTGGCCCCCCTCCCCCCCGTGGCTGCCGGAGGCAGAGTCGGGGCCGATGGGGTGGGCAGCGTGGTCAAGCGCAGCTTGTGGCGCGGGCGATGGGATCCCGTAGCGCGCTAGATCATGCGAAGCATGGAAGCGCGCAGCTTCACCCAGTTGCCCAGCCCTAACGCAGCGGTTAAAATAGCTCTTCAGCCCAACGATGGAACGCTTGCTGGGGCGACCCAGCTTTGCCTTGAATCGGCTGGCCCTAGCTTGTTTCTGGGCTGATTTGGTGGGAGCGGGGTGGGTTAGCTGGGAGAGTGAAGTCGGCTGGGCTGAATCCATGAGGCGAGGGAAAATTGCAAATGGGGGTTGGGGGCAAGCTAATAGCGTGATTGGTGGCCTATTAGGTTAGCTTATGACTGCCTGGGCGATGAAATGAGAGCTTGAGGGTGAGGGGTGGGGCAACACTGTTGGCATCAAGCAAGCCCAAGGTGGGCGAGCAACCAAACCAGTACACAAGGCCAGTAAATGAAAACAGAGAACAAGCTGATTGAAGTTGAGACGGGCTACAAATGGGAAGTGCGGGACTCACGGGACAGGCTCCGCTCGGCGATTGTATGGAGCGAGTGGGGCAATCATTACTATGTCACGGCGGGAAGCCCCGAGGTGCCGTTTTTCACAGACTTTGAAGAGGCGCTGAAGTTTGCCGAAAGCTGCGAGTATGCTCACGCCTTTCGCGATGGTTGGGTTCCCTCTCTCTAAATCATGAACGCACACAGCACACACACGGAGGAAATCAGCGGGGGCGAGAGGTTCGCCCGTGCTTTGCGGGATACGTTTGGCGCGAGCCAAGGGCTGAATGCTGATTGGAGCTATGATGCGTGGCCCATTGGGCGCGGGCTTTGGATTCTCGACAACGAGGACGGCACGTTCGCTCTAGTGAAGCGCACGACGGTCGGCGACGAGTTTGTCATCGAGGAGCTCGGGAGGATTCATCCATGAAACGCACGCTTGAAACCCTCGCCGCGCTTGCCGTTTGGTTCGCGCTTTCCGTTCTCCTCGCCGTGGTCGCCTTGGGCTTCTGCGGTTTCTTCGATTGATTGATCTTCGCCAGAAAAACCAAAACCAGTAACCAAAACCAGTACATACCATGAAAATCACCGTAACCGAATCGATGTTCTGTGAGCAGTTCAAACGTGTTCGCCCCGATAACTTCTCCCGCGCTGCCCTTGAGGCTTTGTTCGCGCATTTCGATGAGATGGAACGCGACCAAGGCGAGGAATTCGAGTTGGATGTCATCGCCATTTGTTGCGATTGGACGGAGTACGACAGCGCGCTTGAGGCTGCCGAAAGCTACGGATTCAAGGCGAAGGACAGCGAAGACGAGCGCGCAGACATGAGTGAGCGCGACGCTTTGGAATTCCTCCAAGACAATACCGCGGTTTTGGATTTGGGCACCAATGGCGTGGTGGTACTGAACTACTGAACGCTCGCTCGTTTCGCCTCTGCCCTTGCCTAGCGCGAGGGCAGCACGAAGCGAGGGAACGACTCCCAAGCCTCAACAACCAGTACAACAACCAGTCATGAAAATCGGCATCAAAAAACTGAAGGTCTGCCAATGGATGAGCGAAGAGACAACGTGCTTTGACTGCATCGTCACGCTGGATGGCGTGGCGTGCATTGAAGCGAGCAACGAAGGACATGGAGGAAGCACATTCCTTCGAGACCTTCCTAACCATCAAGGGAGCGTGGCTAGGTTGACCGCTTACGCGCAAACGCTGCCCGACATCGTGTGCCACAATATGCGCGACCCAAAAGACCCTTCGCGCCCCTTTTCCTATCCCCAATCAGCCGATGGGCTGGTGGATGAAATGGTGAACGATGCGGAAGACCTCAAGAGCATGAAGCGAGCGTTGAAAAAGCGCGCCACATTCAAAACGGGAAAGACGTTGCGACACTATGCGGGCATCACTTGGGAGACCTTGTGCGCTCGCCATGCTGTCCTTTTGAAGATGGTGCCCTTGCAGTTTCCCGACGCTGTGTGGCTTAACCCTTTGCCAGAGGCTGAAGCGTTCGCGCTTTGGAAAGAGGCGATGAGGTAAGATCAAAGCAGCCCAAGCCCTCGCCCAAAAGCGGGGGCTTTTTCTTGGGGCTCGCTGCCCTAGCTGCTGCACGCTTTTGCGCGGTCGCTTGGGGCCAGCGAGAGCCCACCCTTGCGCCCACGCTTGTCGATGTCGTTGCCGATGTCGGCGGCTGGCATCCCGTAAAGCTGCGCCAATTCCGTTGGGCAATTTTGGGTTTCGTTTTTTACCCGAAATTCTCCCGCGCCCAGGCTTTTGGCCTTTGAGGAAACGGCCAGGGCAATTTTGGCTAACCGATTTTACCCGGACGATTTTACCCGAAACGAAATCGGCCAAGGCAATTTGGCCTTTCGATTTTACCCGAACGATTTTGATCCGAAAACAATTTGGCCTTGTAACCGTGGCCGCATTGTGGCCCAACCACTCACTGACACATGCCGAGAATACTGATTGCCTGCGAATTTAGCGGAATTGTCCGTGATGCCTTTAGCGCACGCGGCTGGGATGCTTGGAGTTGCGATTTGTTACCCACAGAACAGCCAGGGCAGCACATTCAATGCGATGTGCTGGCTGTTCTAGCAGACGGTTGGGACATGATGATCGCCCATCCTCCTTGCACTTACCTTTGTTCGTCCGGGTTGCATTGGAACAAACGCAGGCCGGAGCGCGCAAAGCAAACCGAAGAGGCATTGGAGTTTGTCCGCAGGCTGCTGGATGCGCCAATCGCACGCATTGCCGTGGAGAACCCCATCGGGTGCATCGCAACGCGCATTCGTCCAGCAGATCAGATCGTCCAGCCGTGGCAGTTTGGGCACGATGCAAGCAAAGCGACGTGTCTTTGGCTCAAGGGGCTGCCGGAGTTACGTTCGACGCGATTGATTCAAGCTAGGATCGTTGCTGGAAAACGCAGATGGGCCAATCAAACGGATTCCGGGCAGAACAAACTTGGGCCTAGTGTTGATCGGTGGGCATTGAGAAGCCTGACCTATCCAGGTATCGCCCAAGCGATGGCAGATCAATGGACTTTTTGACTATGAACACACTGATCGGCAGTCTGCCCAAGCATCAATACGTCTGGGTAGACTCATCCTTCACCCACAAAGCCGCCATCGGCTTCGTCCCTGCCGTGTGGTTTGGGCTGGTGTCGCACCCAGGTAGGATGTGGGGCTGCAATGTAATGCTGGAGAGCGGCGCAGTGTACCGGGGGCTGCCACTCCATGCGCTGGCGCATGATCGCTACCCGGAGGACGGATGGCAGCCAGAGCACGCGCAGCAATGGGACTGCTACGGCTACGGCTGGAGTGCCACCGAGTACACGTTCTTGCGGTCGCTGCGGTGCAGGGCCAAGTGCTACGACCGCGAGGTGATGGGTGAATACCTGTTCACCGTGGCTCCCGTTGGGGACGGATTCTCGGAAGTACCGGAGCAGGCGAAAGAGTTTATGTTCATTCGAACGATGAATGGCCGCTTCACGGTACAGCCGACGGATCGAGTGATCTTTGAAGACAAGAGCTTTACCACTGGCATGGCGTGGCCCGTTGGGCTCAAGCGTGCTGATCAAATTTACTCCTGCGAATAACCATGAAAATCATCAACAAACTCCGCGTGCGGTTAAGCACGCTTCTCATCCGCTCCGGCGCCCGCTTGTCCGAAAGTAGCGCCGAGTTCCAAATTGGATCGCTCCAACGTCAACTGACGGAAATGGAAGGTCAGTTGTGCGATTACTCCGAGAAGAAATTGGAGCTTCAAGCAGAGATCGTTGACCTCCATGAGGAGATCAAAGAGTTGAAGCGCAAACTGGCCTGCAAGACAGCCGGCGAATACTATTGGAAGAAGCAAGCTAGGGAGGCACGCGGATGAAAATCAACTTGGAGTTTGGAGACGAAGAGAAGCATTTGGCTATGCGTGCGATTCACGGATCACAGGCTTTCTCCGCGCTGATCACCCTAGATGCCGAGCTGCGTGCTTTTTTGAAACACGAATCGCCCCGTTTCGAGACCGCAAGAGATCTCGCCAGCTACATCCGTAACGAGATTTCCGATGTGCTGGCAAAAATCGAAGAGTGAAGAAACAAAAGCGATACCCCCGGAACTGGGCGCTGGAGCACAAGCCATCCAACAAATGGCAGCAAGTACTCGTTAAGCGCAAAGATCCCAACGACCGGCAGGCCAAGAAGAACGCCAAGACTCTCCCAGATCTTTCTCCCACAGAGCTTTACGAAGCTATTGACGAAGGGTACCACTACTTCTGGCAGCGTCGGGGCCGCATCCCGCCCAACTACAACGCGATAAGGTGGGCCAAAGCATGAATCCAGACACCACAGAACATGGCTTTCCTGCCGTTTTACGGGCATTTCGCCGCAAGTACGGGGTAAGCCAGCAACGGCTCGCTGAAAGGCTCCAAATCGCACGGAATACGGTTAAGGCATGGGAGTATGGCGATCCGAGGCGGCAACCCCATATCTTGACCAAGGAAGGGGTGGTTGCCCGCTTGACAGTCTACGAGCGGGAGCTACATGGTAGCCCTGTTGCCAACAGCCCCGACTCGCAATAGGGGAAAACCAACCGAGGCGAGCGGGGCCACCTTTTGGCCCGTGGTGTAATGGCAGCACAAGCGACTTTGACTCGTTTTGTCTAGGTTCGACTCCTAGCGGGCCAGCCAACCGGAACGTGAGCATCAAGGGCGGCGCGTGCTTCTAACGCAGCCCGCTTCATCTCGGCCAGGATGAACTGGCTGGTCGTCATGGCTGCGTGCCATCCGTCAATCGGCCCGTCGCCTTCCACCCGATCCTCGGCACCGCGGCGAGCCAGGGCAACCAATTCATCCCGATTGGACCTAGCCGGCTGCGGCTTGGGATCAGCGGCCATTGCCTTCCGCTCGGCGGCATAGCGATCAAGCTGCGCCTTCAACTCTTCCAGTGAGTCCACATCATTCAGCCGGCTGTTGGGGATTTCGTACAGGTCAGCGAAAGTCTGAAAGGTCGTCCCGTCGCTCCTCGCTCTCGTCGAGCCTTTCGGGAAGAACGCCGCCCGTTGGATGAACAAGTGCTTGGGCAGCCAGCCGCACACCGTCAGCTCCTGCTTCAGTTTGTGCAGCGAGCAGAAAACCAACACGTCCGTTGCCAGCGAGATCTGCACCGCAACGAGATTGTTGACGTAACTCGGACGCACGTCGGTGGTCCGCCCCATCGTCTTTACATCGAGCGTCAGCCCAGCGTACTGGAAATCCACGCCGTCATCGCACTCGTTCCCAGCCCGCAGCAAAGGCAGGCCGAAAGCCCTCTGCATCGCGCATTGGGCAGCGATGCCGTTCAGTTGCTGCTCTGGTGTACCGTTGCCGAAAGATCGGCGGCCGAAGTTGACCCGGCTGACTTGCTCCTTCGCGTGGGCGAGGACGTCAGCTTCAATGACGAACTTGAACATCCACCGAGCCTAGCAGGACCACGCTTTCCGACTCCAGTAGTTTGCCGAGAAAATGTTGCCCGTGTTGCCCTGGCCGGCACTGCGGGCGCAGTACGACTTCTTCCTCGCTGGCTGATCCTTTTTAATCGACAAGCTCGGATCTCCGAAGCGGACCAGCTTCACCTGCGAACCTTTCTTCGCCAAGACGGCAGACTTCTTCTTCCCGCCGGGGGTGCGCTTCGGTTTGTTGTACCCGGAGAACTTCTCGCCTCGGTATTCTACGCTCATGCCTTCTTCTTCCGCTTGGCCGGCTCGGTGTCAACCACGGTACGCCAGCGGACGACAGGCCGCCAATCTCCCGTTACGCCGTCCCGTTTCTCCGTGCCGCCACCAGCCAGCTCGACCTCCACGGGCATGTTCGCAGCGACGGGCAGGCGAAAGGTTGCATCCACCCATCTCACACTTGGGTGGCGGTCAGGATGATGGACGGGGAGCGGGGTGTGGTCGGGGTCGTACCAGCCGCAATCGTCTGCATCGACACGGCTGTGTTGGTCACGGCATAGACCACTTCAACGTAGTCCCCCGGCAGCACATCCTCGATGATGTTGTAAGCCAAGATCAACCGTCCATCAATCCCACCGTGGCTGTTCGGCACGCTGACAAATGAGGCCGAGTCCGCAATGTTACCCACATCACCTTGGTTGTTCTTCCTAAACCAGACAGTGATGTCGTGGATCTGGGCTGCCGTATTGATGAGCTGGCAACTGATCTGGATGTTGTACTTGCCCACATGGTCGAACGTGATCTGCGTCCCATTCGCCAGCCTCACCCCATCGTTGTTCGCATAAGCATCCGTAAACGTGCATGTATAACTCGTTGTGGTGTTGGCGGCCACCTGGCTCCCCGTAGACCAGAATTCCCCGAAGTATCCCCACACACCCGCTTTCCCCGCAGTCACAGTTACGGTGGACAGGTTGTTCGCCTCGGTCTGGGCCAAGGTAATGTTCCGCCCTCCGACGATGTCCAAGTTGCTCTGGCTCTTAAACAACGTGCCGTTGAGCTTGAGCTTCAGCACATCAGCGATCCGCTGAAGGGACATTGTACGGAGGAACTGTTTCATACGGGCTAGGTAGCAGCGGGGCCGCTCGGGGCAAGCTGGGAGAGGCTGATTGCGTTTTGGTTCGGGTAACCGCTACGGGCACAGCTCACCCCTGCTAGGGGGCAAGCTGTGATTCAAGGGGCTGTACGCGCCTTGGACGGGGTGTCACGGGACACATGAGGGGACCGCTCGGATGCGCCTATTGCACACGGTTGCTCCCTCGGCTCACTAGGTTTGACCTTCGCTCTTATGCCAGCGGGTGATGATTCTGGCTGCCGATTGGGTGGTGGCAGGACTCGCTGTTAGCGGGGTCGCTCACCGTTACCGTACTTCTGTGGCTCGGCCCCCACGGCCCGCCTTCGCCCAGGCTATGAAAAAAGCCCGAACCGTGGTAAGAGGCACGGCTCGGGCTTTTCACAATGAATACGAACACTAACAGAAAAGTCCTCGTCGGCTGCTCTTACCCAGCGAACGTCCCGTATGACGTGACGATTCGGGGTTGGGTTCAATCTTTTTTTTGGGAAAAGTGAAAATAGTGCTTGCAATGCACGCAATGCACGCACATGGGTAGTGACGTGAAGCACAAGAAGCCAGCCCGCCGCACGGTGACCATCGACCTTCCGCCCGCCATCTGGGAGAAGCTCTCCAAGGTCACCGACGTTCAACTGATCCCGAAAGCGGTGTTCGTCCGCTCGGTCCTCGTCACCCATTTGTCCCAAATCAAAACAACATGACAAAAAACAAGAACACCAGACAGATAGTTGCTCCGACACAAATCCTGTCCCAGCGGGAATTGGCTGACTACCTCGGTCTGTGCGAACGCTCCGTTCGTAAGCTGGAAAACAAAGGCGTGCTGCCTTTCATCAAACTCGGCAAGCGCACCGTTTATCGGATGGACAGCGTGCTTGAAGCACTCAAGAAACTTGAAGAGCAATCGACCCCAAAGCCGGCTGCTTCCGTACCAAACCCGTAACCCACCCGTAGCCATGACACACACCGACACACACGATAGCCATGTTAAGGACTACTACGAGTACCATGCCGAGCAGCAGCGGTACTTTGACGACCTAGCCACCACGCAGCAGCCGGTTGATGCTGGCCTCGACGAAGCTGCCGCCCTCAACTGGTGCGAGCAGATGCACGAACTGACCGGCACCTGGAACGCCGACGTCTGGTCGGAGAAAGGGTGGTGGTAACATGAAAGCCATCTTGAACAAAGATCCGGTCTGCCAATGGATGCTTGGTCGCGCCTCCGCGTACCAATTCCTGTCCACGGTTGGCTGTCAGGACGAGAACCAGAAGCCTTATCTTCGCGCCCTGATGCGTAACAGCTCCACGGCTGCCATTAAGCGCGCCCGATTTCTCATGGAAATGAAAGGAGCGGTCTGACCATGGTCGCCAACAAGGAATTCCGACACGTCAGCGGTGACGAGCTACTGGCCCGCGCCAAGCTCTGCGCCAAACTGCTGGAGATCATCGACGAGGTGACTCAAGCCTCCGAACTCATCAAGGACGGCAAGTACTGGGATGCATACCGCGTGACCAACAAGATCGAACTGATGGCGTCGGAGGTCAGCCTCGACCTGCACGGCATCGACATCGCCCTAGGCGAGGAGGGCAAGCCATGACTGAATGCACCACGCATCATCATGCCTGCGACTGCCGTGAGGAAAAGTTCAAGCAGCTAGAGCAGGAGAACGCCGAGCTGCGGAAGGATGGGGATCGTTTGGAGTACCTCTTCTGGCCCTCCGGTTCTACCAAGGCGAGGTATTGGGTGCGGAAACTGATGGCATCAAGAGACTACGATGACCCATCGCCGATACTGAAGATTTGGCGGGACGCCATTGACGCTGCCCGAAAGGAGACACGCACATGAGCAAGTCCCAACATTGGTACGACCGCGACGGCAAAGCCGTCTTTGAGGTGCCGAAAGCCAAAGGCGGCGGGATGCGTCCCACTACCATCGCCGACGCCCGCAAGCTGAACCTATATCCGTCCGTGACTACGGTGCTCTCCGTCCTCGCCAAGCCCAGCTTGGACGACTGGAAGCTCCAGCAGGTGGCCGAGCGGGCGTACTCCAACCCGCCGCAGGACAACGAGGACGTAGGCACCTACTCCCGCAGGATCATCGACGGAGCGTTTGAGCAAGTCTCGGACGCTGCGGACCTTGGCACCCGCATCCATGCCGCCATCGAGGCCCACTTCAAGGGTGAGCCCGTACCCGATGACATGCAGGTGTACGTCCGTCCAGTGGTCGCCATGCTGGAGCGCGAAGGCATCAAGCTGGTCCAGCATGAGCTGCGGTTGGTCAACCAAGAGGATGGCTACGCCGGCACCACCGATGCCGTGATGGTAACGCCGATGGGTTGCCAAGGCATCCTCGACTTCAAGTCCCGTAAGACCAAGCCAGGCCAGAAATGCGAGCCATGGGAGACGGAGCCCATGCAGATCGCGGCATACTGTGTCGCCAAGCTCGGTATGATGGGCGCGTTCTCCGCTGGGGCCAACGTGTACATCAGTACTACGGAACCTGGCCGCGTCGAGATCGTAAAGTACGATGCCGTGGATCTCGACAAGGCTTGGGGTGCGTTCAAGTCCGCCCTCCACCTCTGGCAGTATCTCAAGAACTACCGACCCAAGTAAGAGAAAACCCCTGCGGGGACACACACCCGCAGGGGTAACACGACACACGTCCGCTTTGTTAGTAACCCAAACCAGTAAGTCCAACCAAAACAACCATGCCCATAAACGTATCAGCCAGTTCAGGCTCCAAGTCCGATCCGGTTCCCGCAGGAACCCATCATGCCGTGTGCTACGGCGTCGTAGCCGTCGGCACCCAGCCCAGTCAGCAGTACACGCCGCGTCCCAAGGTGGTCGTAGCGTTTGAAATCCCGTCGGAACGCATCGAGATCAAAGGCAAGGATCTGCCGCGAGGCATCTCCAAGCGGTACACGCTCTCGCTCAACGAGAAGGCCAGCCTCCGCAAAGACCTGCAATCGTGGAGGGGTCGCCCGTTCACGCCTGCCGAGCTTGCCGGTTTCGATGTCAGCAAGCTGATCGGTGCCAACTGCCTCCTGTCGGTGCTCCATCAGGACCGCGCTGGGGCGACCTACGCCAACATCAGCAGCATTTCCGCGCTGCCGAAGTCGATGAAGTCGCTGCCACCCGAAAACCCCGCGTTGTATTTCAACGTCATCGAAGCAATCGCCAACGCGAAGAAGATGGGCCACAATGACATCAAGTGGCCCGAGGATCTCCCGCCGTGGATCGAGAAGCTCTGCGCGGAGTCCGAGGAGTACAAAGCGTTCGTCATGGGCAGCCCCAACGCCGAGCCGCCCGACGCTCCCGCCGAGGAAGACTTGCAGCCCGCCGAAGAAGTCCCGTTCTGACCACCATGGAAACTAAATCCAGAGTCAACGAGGCCGGGGTCTACACCAAGCCGGGGCTGCGTAAGCAGCTCTTTGAACGCATCAAAGCCGGTGGTAAGGGTGGTCGGCCAGGGCAATGGTCCGCGAGGAAAGCACAGTTCCTTGCCGCCGAATACAAACGCCAAGGTGGAGGGTACAAATCGTGAAGGCCACTCAAAAGTCCCTCCGCGATTGGACCAACCAGAACTGGCGCACCAGCAGCGGCAAACCGTCGCTGGAGACCGGTGAACGGTATCTGCCCGCCGCCGCTTGGAAGTCGCTTTCTCCAGCCGAGAAGGCGGCGACCAACCGGGCGAAGAAGAAGGGAATGCGGGCGGGTAAGCAGTTCGTGAAGCAGCCCGCCAAGATCGCCAAGAAGACAGCTAGGTTCCGTTAGCTGGATCTGTAAGCCTACCGTTAGAGATCACCAACATGACACACACACAATCAGGTCAGGAGTTGAAAGATGCAGGCTGCGCCCTCATTCTGGAACACACTCCAGAACGCTGGGTGGCAGACTTTGAACAGCAGGCAGCCGCCCTACTGAAGGCCAACGGTTCGTTCACGGCGGAAGAGGTCGTCACGCTGATCGGCCAACCACCCAACCATACCAACGCCATCGGGGCCGTTTGTCGGACCTTCGTAAAACGGAACGGGCTTACCGGCTCTTACGAGCCAGCCAAGTCCCCCACCGCCCACGGACGCATCATCACCCGCTGGAGCATGACCACCTTTTGACCATGAGCATCTATGCCTACCTCACCACGGTTGCTTGCACTTTGGTTATTGGTATCTGCATCGGCTACATGCTTGCCCGTGACAACAAGCCATGGAGCGACGATTGACCTCGACCGCCTGATCCGGTGCATCGAGGCTAGGGAAGGCGCCCGCTGGGCCAGCCCCGGCGGCGCCCTCCAGTTCACTAGGGCCACTTGGAGCGAATTCTCCAGCGACCCCTACCTCCGAGCCTCCCAGCCCGACAAAGCCCGCCAAATCGCAAGGAAAGCCCTATTCCTGACCATCCAGAGGATGGAACGGGATGGGATCAAGCCCACGGTCTGGCTACTAGCCCTGCGGTGGAACTGTGGGTATGAGGGCATGAGGCGGCGGATGAGGGAGCCCTGGAGCTACGCCGAGCACGTCCATAACCTGTACTACGACAATGACTTTCAGTGAACATGCCTTTGCTGCCTGCTGCCATAAGGCCAAGCAGGTGGGCAGGAGGCTAAACAAGGACGAATGGCTGGCTACCATGCAGGCTGCCTACGACTCCTACCCGCACGGTGGTCTGCTGGTATCGGACAGTCCGAAACCCAAGAAGGCAGCCCCCAAGGTGGTCGAGGAGGGCTGGCTGGAGGAGTTGGAAGCCAACCCCGCCTACGCTGGTATCGACATCCGCCGTGAACTGGGGAAGGCCCAAGCATGGGCATCCGTCCGTGGCGTCGGGGTATCCCAGCGTAGGTTCATCAACTGGCTCAACAAGGCCATGGCTGACCGCCCCATCCAGTACTCCGGTGCGGGCAAGACATCCTTTGCCCCCGTCCAGCCCCAAGGTCCGGCAGAACCCGCCGGCTGGCGGGACTGGGTGCGGGAGAACGCGCAGAACCCAGACAATGCGAACAAGCCTTGGTCCAGCCTCGACCCAGCAGCGCAGAAGTACATCATCTCACAACTCAATGCCTGATCCCATACATCTCATCAGCTTGGGCGCTGGTGTCCAATCATCGACCCTAGCCCTAATGGCGGCCAAGGGTGAGGTTGGCCCCATGCCCAAAGCGGCAATCTTTGCCGACACCCAGGCTGAACCGGAAAGCGTTTACAAGTGGCTGGATTGGCTGGAGACCCAGTTGCCGTTTCCTGTTTACCGAGTGACGGCTGGCAGCCTTACCGCAACGGCTTTAACCCCGCGAACCAATCAAAAAACGGGAAAGGTTTACCTGCGTAATTTGATTCCGGCCTACACGCTCAATCCAGATGGCAGCAAGGGCTTGCTGGGTAGGGATTGCACCAAGGATCACAAGATTTTGCCGCTGACCGCCAAAGCGCGCCAGCTAGGCCAAATTAAGCGCGGGCAAAAGGAACTAGGCGTCATCCAATGGATTGGGATTAGTTTGGATGAGGTTTCGCGCATGAAGCCGAGTCGCTTGCCGTGGAGCCAACATCGTTGGCCCCTAATTGAAAAGGAGATGACGCGGCATGATTGCATCCGCTGGATGGAACGGAACGGCTACCCCAAGCCGCCGCGCTCCGCTTGCTATTACTGCCCGTTCCACAGCAATGCAGAATGGTCGCGCCTAAAGCGCGAGGAGCCAGAAGCCTTCGCTATTGCGGCCAAGTTTGAGAAAGACCTCCAAGCCTTACACGCAGCCCACGAAGGCGGCGGTAAAATCAAAAGCCTGCCATTCTTGCACAAGCAGCTCAAGCCCATCGACGAGATCGACTTTGACGAAGATCCCCGCCAAGGGTACATGGACTTCATCAATGAGTGCGAAGGAATGTGCGGCGTATGACCAAGCAAGACTTCAACAGCATCAAGACCGCCATCAACGACGTGTGCGAGGCATACGAGCAAAGTGATAGCCCAGAAGCATTGGCCTACGCCTTTTACCAGTTGTACCGAGTCCGCGACACGATCCTAAAGGACAACGACCGCATCTTTAACCGTATCGCACGTCGAAAAAAGCTGTGAACGTCAATGGCCCGCCCGCCGTACATCCCGCCAGACCCAGCCCCAGTCCGGTATTGGACCGGGAGGAAGTATCGGACGAGGACGTCCCCGTGGCACGTCAAGCGAATGCGGGAGCTTTACTGGTCGGGAGTCTCCTGCGTCAGTATCGCTAGGCTCTTCGACATCTCCCATTGTTATGCGTGGCAAATCTGCAACTTCTACCGGGTCCGCAAAGCGGCGAACGAAGCCCAAGCCCGCCAATAAACCATGGAATCCCCAGACCCAGTATCCGATAAGTTTGACCCTGCCCGCTTACACAACCCCGTCGCTCAACACGATGCTGGGCAGAAACCATTGGATCCTGACCAAGCTAAAGAAGGAGGCGAGGGACGCGCTCGTTTCCGCGTTGTCATCACGCGCTACGGTTCCCGCCCCCTCGACGTCGATAACGGCGCCGGAGGCTGCAAACCCCTCCTAGACGCCATCCGCTACGAGGGTCTGATCCCGGACGACGATCCGACGACCATCGACTTCCACTTCCGCCAGTACCAGGTCAAGAAGCCGTACCGGAACACCCACGTTTTGATCGAACGGGTTGAATGAGCCGGTAGTGCGGTATGGGGCGCTTCCACCGGCCAACCTGCACCTTGTACATCCGCATCTCCGCCGCTCCATCCGCGATGGCAGTCCGTAAGAGCCGAGACGCTTGCGGGGTGCTACGATGGATCTTCTCCGCCCATTCCACCGTGGTGTAGAAGCCCTCCTCCGGCCTACCCGTTTGTTCCTCCTGCATCTCCGCAAACTTTGCGGCCCAACTAATAGCTTTTGAACGCCGTCGGTGCGGTGAATGTGTCATTGATACGCCTGATCTGTGTGAGTGTGTAGCTTCCGTCACCGTGGAGGATGCCAGCAGCCCAGCCGTGGCCCCACCGCAGCTTCCCCGTTTTAGCAGCTACATAGTCCATGTCACGCTTACAAAGGCAGCCGATGCTCCTAGCCTCCGCCGGCTGGAAGGAAGCTACCGCAGCGGACTCGATGGAGTGGACGTGGCCGAACAGGCAGTTGCCGTAGACGTTCGCATGGGACCGGCAGGCGGCGGTACCCGTATGGTAGCCATGCAGCACCCGCAGCTTGCCCAGATCCAGCACTCCTAGGGCTGAATCATAAGGCAACATCTTTGCATGGGACTTCCGAATTAAACCTTCAACACGCTTGATCCCATCCGTGGCGTAGTCCCGCAGGAGCCCGGTGGCGCTATGGGCGAACATCCACAGCCGTTCGTCATGGTTGCCGCGCAGGAACCAGTTCTCCTTACCGCCAGCGAAGAAGCTGGTCAGAAACTCCGTCCCCGCTTCCCAGTCATCCACCAAGCTATCCGCCCGTTCGTCATCCGTCGCTCCCCGCCTCAAATTGCGGAAGTCCCAATTATCTCCAGCGTGAACCCGAACCTCGGGCTTAAAATCGATCAAAAAGGCCTGTAAGGCGGCTTTTGCGGTACCATCAACCATGTCCCCATGGTTGTCCGAGACGACGACAAACCTGCGGTCACCCTTCACTTGTCCTGACTAGCCTCCCGGCGCCATCTCCACAAGAGATACACAATGCCGAGAACGCCAGCAATGATGCCAATCAGATCATTGATCTGCCCCAGAATGGTGGCCGATACGGCTGGAGCCGTGGCCGCGATGAAATCAGCGGGTTTCATGTTCATTGCTTCTGGGTCTTGAAAGTCGATCCGCCCTTCTGGACGATCACTTTGTGTCCATCCACCGTGACTGACATGGGCTCATTGCTGGATTCCAGCCGCTCAATCAGTTCCCCGATGATCTTGTACTCGGGCTTCTCCTCCTTGTCCTTGGTCCCGGTGATGCCCTGCATCATGTTGATCAAGGCCACCAGCGCCCCGCCGATCATGGTCATCACGGCGGTGATGGCTGACTCGGGGAGAAAAGCGGACGCACCCACGCCGATCAGGACAATGCCGGTGATGTAAGCCAACCCGTACCGGCCAATCGACTTACCTGCCACCTCCTTGGCTGTCTCGATGTGGGTGTCGATGCTCATTTCTTCCTCACCATCCGGTCACCGAACCACCAGCCGATGCAGTTCATGGCGGCGAACTGGAACTCATCGACCATATCCGCCTGTTCCTGCCCCGTTACGTTGAAGAAGATCACTGCTGTGATGATGAGCAGCAACAGGGTGATGAAGGGCCGGAAAAGCGTCAGGATGGCGGCTGCCCAGCCGGGCGTGTTGGAGGGCGGAGTCGCCTGTGCTTGGGAAGCAGTGAAAGCATCCCAAGCCGCCTTGTCCGCTGCGATGGCTGCCATGGCCTTCGCCTCCTCGATCTTCAGCTTGCTCTCCTTGTCCGCCCGCCATGTCTCGAAAAAGCCATTGCCGATGCGGAGCAGGACGCCCAGCGCACCACCACCCAAGGCATTGGTCAGTAGATCGAGCATGGCAGGCTAGGGATCAATCCTCGTCGTCTTCGTAATCCATCTCCCGCTTCCGCATCTTCCGGCCCTCTCCCATCCCCACCGGCTCACCACCGGAGCGGACTTCGACGACCTTGTAGCCGCCGTTGGACAGTTTCATGTTGGGGCCGATGGCTTTGACGCTCACTTCCTTGCGGGCGGGCCGCTGAACGTGATCGGGAATGCCCTGGAGGCTGTCACCCTTCTGGGGTGAGCACTGGCAGGGACCGTTGTTGGACCTAGGTAGACCGTTTTTCATGGTAGGAGATTATTTCTTCTTTGGCTTCTTCACGCGGGCAGGCAACTTCTTGTATTGGGTGGACTTCGCCCACTTCATGCAATCGACGGAGCCGTCGAAGCCACCGGAAGCGAAGCAGGCTCGGGACTGGGCTTTTGAGCGAAAGGGCATGGTATTATTGGGAAGCTGCGCGGATACCCGCAAAACGGGCCAACGAGGACGCAAAGGCTGGATCTTCAGCACCGTAGCGAGGAGCCGCCATCGCCCGCTGATAGAAGGGATTCATGGCAATCTTGCGGGCGATTTCCGGTGAGGCTGCGCCGAGCATACCAATTCCAGCGGTCGCCAATGGACTGGCGCCGAGTTGAGCAGCGCCGGTTATGGCTGCGGTAGCTGCCGCTCCACGTTGCAGCATTTGCGGGATGTTTTGCTCAACGACTTGGACGTCGGTGATGTCCCGCATAACTTTAGGCATCGTATCGTGGAATCGGGCAATTAGGTCAAAGTTGCCGTCAACGTAACGACGCTGGATGGACTTCTGGTCGGAGATGATGCCAGGGGAAATGTTTCCCTCAATCAGCGCATCGCGGTAGCCGTAAATCTTGGCCAGAATCTTACGGTCTGACTTCCACTGGGACAGTAGGTCTTTTTCACCGGCCTTCAAAAGCATCTGCTCAAGATTGCCCTCTTCTTGAACAGCCTTTGCGGTGAGTTGTTTAGCCTCCTCACGGGCGGCGGTGTCGGGTTTGCCTTTGGCAGCCGATGCTGTGTAGCCCTTCCAAGCGTTGCTGGACTCCTCGCGGGCCATGCGAACAACATTCACTTGGTCCTTGAAGTTGCTACCGAGCGATTCCACATCACGCAGCGACTGGGACTTCTTCACGATCAGATCCGTGAAGTTGATGGGTGCCAACGATTGTGTCTCGGGGAATCCCATCTCCTCGCGGGCAAGGCGATTAACGACCCGTGCGTTCTCGGCATTAGCCTCACGCTGAACGGAACTAGGTCCGGCCACAGTAGAGACGCCCCGATTAACCGCTGAATCGCGGTAACTCAAAGTCGGGTCAATTTTCCCTCCCTTGGACAGCCATTCCTTTACGTTAGTATTCGTGACCGCATCATCAACAGCCCGTTTGGCTTGTTCGATCTGGCCTTTAGTTGGCGGAACTACCGAGGTCTTTCCAGCAACGGCTGCACCTCCTACAACCAAAGCCGCTTCTCCCATGGTGGGAACACGACCTTCCTCGGTCATCGTTTTGGCTGTTTTTCCAGCCATCAACGTCCCCAAAGTGCGAAAGCCTTGGGGTGAGGCAAAGTACTCCAAAACCTTGGGAGCAGCTTGAATGGCGCTTCTGGCCGTAGCCATTCCTGCTGGGGTCGCGGATATGCCCGGAAGCGTTCCAATAGCAGCCTCCTCAATAGTCTGACCCAAGCTGTAGGGCTTTCCGCTCATGCGCTGCAAGGCAACATCGGTCATTGCAGCCGAAATCGCTCCGCCAGCCGGAACGCCAATAGCCTTCATTGCACCAGGAAGACGAAGGCCCGCCCCTTGACCAGCGGCAATAGCAGCTCCTCGGGCGGCCATCTCTCCACCCGTCTTGCCTAGGTATCCCACATCGGCCTTTAGTTGATCGGAAGTAGAAGGCCCGGATTGAGCAGCAACTTTTGGCGCCGACGAGTCCCGCTCTTTGCGAGCAACATCAATCCACGCTTCGATGTCGCTTTGAGCAACGCCAGCCTTTGCCAATTCCAACGCCTTACTCTCAATGTCGTCTTCCATTGGGTTCATTGTGTCTGCCCTTTCTTGGCCTTTTGCAGAAGCGTATTGAACATTGAGCTGGCATTGGTCACGGGCTGCGTGGTGGCAGCGGGTTCACCGCTGGTCCCAACTCCAAGACCTTCAGCGATTGGCTGATCGCGCACGCCAGAGCGTTCCCGCAGTTCGTTGGCGGACGGGATCGAATCGTCGTAGGCCTTAATCAGCTTGTTACGACGGTTCATGTAATCCTTCTCGCTGATCTCTTGAGCATCAACCTTGTTAGCCAACGACTCCATCTCTCGGTTCAAATTGATGCGTTTTTGAAGCACACCAAGAAGCTCAAGATTAGCCTTGTTGCTTAAACCAAGTTGCGGATTCCAAGACCTAAACAACTCCGTTTCCTTATCGGAAATGCTTCCCTTGGTGGCGGCAAACGTGGGAAGAACGATCTGGCCGAAGTAAGCCAAAGCCTGCTGGGTGTCTGACAGCTTTCGTTCATCAATCGGGAAGTTTAGTGCTTTCCCGAAATTCATGATGTTGGCTTTTACGGTAGCAAAAGCGCCTTCATCAAGGCTTCCTTCCCTAATGATACGCTCAAGGTTGGCTACTGCTGGAGCAATCAAACGGTCGGCTTGAGCGGTTGCTATGTCTGCCTTTATGCGATCATTAATGCGAGCGAGTCGAAACTCCTCTTGCTTTGTTTCCGCTTCAAGTTGCTTTTTTTCCAGAGGAGTTAGCTCGGCAATGCCGATGTTTAGGACATAATAACCACTAGTTCCCGACTCCTTGACAGTAGCGGCTCGTCGCTGTCCTGGCGGAAGACCCTTCTGGCTTTCATTAAACGCCTCTTGTTGCTGCTTTGCTTCATCAAGCGTCATCTGACGCTCTTCAGCCGATTGCTTCCGTTTTTCCGCTACTAGGCGTTGAGCAATCAGCGTAGGATCGGAGTATTGCCCAGAGGACAGGAACTTCAACGCAGCCTCACGTTGCGCCTGTTGAGCAATGTCAGGGGCGAAGGCTTCAAGACCGCGAATGGCAGCTTGAACCGACGGAGGGGCTTCTGCTGGAGCACGCGGTGGAGCTACAGGGGTAGGTTCTTGAGGCGCTGCTGGTGCTTCAGCAGCAACCGGAGGAGCACCAGCGGGAAGAGCAGGCGCAGGAGGCATTGCTGGACGCCCAGAAACGGTGGGCTCAACCGGAAGCTCTCCAGTAGGAAGTCCCAGCATCCGTGCAACAGCTTGCCGACGGCCCATCTCCGCACGCATCTCATCGACTTGCGCTTGAACCAAAGCGGTCTGCGCCACCCGTGCTTTGTTCTGTTGATACCCTTCAGCCGCCGTCCCAAGCAAAGCAGCATCGTAAATGTCGGGCTTGCCGGCCGCCGCGTTTTTGAACGCCTTCTTCAGCGCATCTGGCACCTGCGGGGCATTGGGATCGTCGTTTACGATTTGATTGACGTACTTTTGGAACGTGGGATCCATCAGCCCCTGACCAAACTTGCCCAGAGCTTGCTGGGTAAATAGTTGGTTCTGCTGGTACTGCCTGATGCCACCGGAGATGCTCTCCCCTAGGCTCTCAATCGCCCGCGCACGGGCTGCCCCGGCTTGGGACATGCCCTGCGCTATGAGCTGACCGCTGATGTCTTGGATTCCAGGTGCGTAGGGCATCTTAAACGGCCTCCTTCAGTGCCAGTTCACGTTTTTCCATCGAACGGATACGGCTGTCCATCCACATGCGGATCGGACGTTTCGCCCACGGATGGCGCTTTAACCAAGCAGCGATCTTCTCGCCATTCTCTAGGTAGAAGTTGAAGAACCAAGCGGGCGCATGGCGGAACATCCAATCGCGGAACTGCATCCACTTCGGGTTGTCTTCGCCGTAAACCTCGCGGGCGACCCAACAGAAGATGCTGGAAAGCAGGTAGGGAAGAGCAGCAGCACCGATCTGACCCGCTGCGGATGTAGTGGAAGCCGAACGACCAGCTGCACCAGACAAACGAGCAGATTCAATCGCAGCTTCGTAGTTCTTCTGGGCAATCTCGCGGGCAAGCTGGGCGTTGACGTTTGTTCCGTAGACGTCAGCCGGGTAGGCACCGAGCGGGTTGAACGTGGATCCCATTAGGCTGGCAATCGGGCTGAACAAGTTGCCCGTCTGGATGTTGGACATGTTCAGTATGTTGCCGTAGCTCTGCTGGAGAGCAGCACGGGCTTGATCCTCCCGTTGCTGGCGGATGGCCTCACGGTTAAGGATCTCGGCTCCAATCGCTCCCGGACCCATTACCTGACCACGGGCGCCATAAGCCTCACGGGCTGACTGCTGGGCCTGACGAACGTCCTCGGGGGACAGCATACCAGCCTGCCGTTGCTGCAAGCGGGCAAGATCGCTCTGGTACTGGTTAATCAGCCCCTGCTCCGTCTGGCTAATGCCTTTGGGCAGGAACTGGCTGTACAGGTCGCCATACATCTTCTGGATGGCGCCTTGGTACTGCTGGAGAGCGGGCATCGTCTTCGCCAGCTCTGCGGCAATGTCACGTTGAGTCATGGCGGAAGAGGTTGTTGTGGTGGTTGGCGTCGTTGTGCCACCAGTCACCGTGGTTGGTGCAGGCGTTGACGGCAGCGGCGTCGGAACAGTGGGCGTTGGGGTGGTCGTCGTCGGCACGGACACAGCCGGCGGAATGATCGGAGCTATCGGAGGAGGCGTAACGGGAGGAATCGTCGTCGTTACGGGTTCCGGTGTCACCGTGCCACCAGTTCCGACCGTTACCGGGGGAAGTGTCAGCGTTTGGCCCCAAGCCTGCGTCGCTTGATTCAGCAAGTCGCGCATCTGCTCTGGGGTAGCCGTAGGCGTCGTCTGGCGGGTTTCCGACACTACCATCGTCGGCAACGTCTGAACGCCAGCATCGGTGCCTCCAGCAGTTGGCTGGGTGGTCCCGGGGGCCAAATTGAGCGTGAATTGAGCAGGTTCCCGTGTTCCCGTAACTTGGAACGGGTCCATGACCACGGTAGCACCGGGGGCAGATGTACTAACGCCTCCAAGCAATGCACTACCGCCGGTCGGCCCCGGCGTGTAAATGTCACTCAAGTTTATTGTGCCGCCGGGAGGTTTTGTTCCAGAAACAACAAATGGATCAAGGCGTGTAACGCCACCGCCTTCAGCCCCCGTAGTCACAACATCACTGCCAGCCGTGACGGTCGGCGTTTGGGCGCCGGTCGTGGTTAAAACATCGGAACCGGCTGCTCCCGCAGGAACAACAGTTTGGTCAATCCCGACATTGCGATAAGGCGTGCCTTGCAAGGTAACGCCGGTCATGTCGGCACCACCAGTTTCTCCGAGGTCAATCCGTTCCAGCGGAGCAGTGCCGAATGTGGCGAACGGATTACCGCCTCCCACGGCAAAATCAGCCGGAGCGATGTAGGTGCTGCCGGGTGCGATCTGACCGCTGGGCTGGAAGAACGACATCTCGCCCGGCCCCAAGCCGGCACCAGCCAGAGTGCTCCCAGTAAACGGAACGCTAAACGTCGGCCCAGCACCGCCAAGGAAGGTTGGCGTACCAAAACCCGTGACGTCGGAACCACCAAGGATGCTGCTTGGGACGCTGAAGATGCTGCCGCCAGAGCTGAAGTCGAACATGCTGCCGAGGCCGCCGCCTTGGCTGATAGCTTCGTTTTCGACTAGGAATTTTGTTGGTTCAGCCATGGCTTCTCCCTCTTGTTCTTGAATCTCGTTTTGAGTAATGTCTTCTCCAGCGGGGTTTGTCCCGTAGGACTCATCGTCCATTACGTCTTCAAACCCGTAAGCTGGAAGTTTGATAGCCATTATCCGACAGCAGCGGTACGGCTGACCTCCAAGAGATTGTTTCCGTCAGAGATGAACGTGATTTGGAAGTACTTGCTCGCTCCAGTCAGCGTGTACGTTCCCGTGGTCTTAAAGTTTGTTCCAAACGTGATGACGTTGCCACCCGTGGCATCCGTGGTGAATGAAAGCTGAAGCGCGTATCCAGCACGGGGAACCGTAGCGGCGTTGATGGTAGCCGCCGTGCTGCTACTGCAAGCAATGCGGCGAGTGTTTCCGTCCGTAGCCGTAAACGTCAGGCTGATCGGAGAGCCAAAGCTAACCGTGCTGTATGTCTCGTAAAGGGGCGTTCCTTGCGTGATGGTCGTGCCGCCCGACAGCGTGGCGGCATCGTAGGTGTTCCCCGAAGCGATCTGGTCCGTCGTCACCGCATCATCGGCAATCTTTGCCGTGGTCACAGCATCGTCGGCGATCTTTGCCGTAGTCACCGCCAGATTAGCGATAGTCGTGGTCGTAACGTCGTTCGGCCCCACCGCCGCCACCGTCGGCTGACCCAACAGGTTTAGCTTGGTGTAGGTGATCGGGTCGTTTGTGCCGGTGAAAGTGTAGCCTGGACTAACAGTTGGCATGGTAGTGAAGGTCGTTAGACTTGTACAAGGTTGGCTCGCTGACCGGCTCGGGTCTCGTAGCCGAGCGACATGACGCTGATAAAGCCTTGGGTGTTCGTCACTTCAATCCAGCTCAACCGGCCCTGACGGCGGGTGATAAGCGGAAGGCGGAACTCCTGCACCATCTCGGGCTCAAAGCCGGTTCCCGGCTGCACGCTATCGGGTCCGGTCGAGTAATCTTTCCGGTACGCCCGATTGTAGTCGTTATTGGCGTTGGTCAGATCGTAAGCGGAATCCGCAAATTTCCACGTCTCTGACCGACTGTACGTCTGGTCCGTCAGTAGCGTGCTCTCCTCGCTCGCCCCTTCCGTGAAGGCGGCAGCCGAGAACTTGGGTCGGTTGGTAGCCACATCCAGGTAGATCCGCCGCTGGAAGTGGTTCAGGTTGTCCGTGTCGTAGGCACGGGTGACAAGCTGGGTGCTGATCTCGGCTACCGTCGTCCCGCTGATGTCGTTCTGCCCCTCATCCGTGACGAAGATCCGCCCATCCTCCGTGATGGCGTGCATCCGTTGCAGCCCCAAGTAGTTCACTACCTGCCAGCCTTGGATGCACATGTTGAGCGTGTCCGAGAACGCCCACTCACCGTACCAGTTCTCCGTGGTAAAGTTGTACACCACCACGGCATTGCAGACCAAGCTGTTGTCCAGCGGGAGGGCGACGTACAGCTTGTTGTTCCAATAGCCCAAGCTGATCTTGTAGCCCACCTCCCAGTTGACCCGATCCATGATCTTACGGATGCGGGTGGATAGCGGGAGGATCTTGTGCTGGAGGGCGTTATTGGTGGATGTCAGCGTCAGCAGGTTGATGTTCCGGTTGCTGACGTAGGCCAAGTCTGGTCCAATGGACGTAACCCCGTTAATGCCCACCACGCCCACTTGGCGGGTGATCTCGGTGACCGTGACGTCGGACAGGCTGCCCTCCACGTTCTGGAGCAGCAAGATCGATTTGTTCTTGAAGGCGACTAGGCTGTTCTGGCCGAAGGGGTAGGTGGCTACGATGTAGTCCGAGTTACCCGTGTTGAGGTTAAACTCGTTCGCCAGCGGGTCGTAGTCCGTGAACTCCAGCACGTCCGACGCAGCCAGCCCGTCCTTGCCTTTTACGACCCAAAGCCGGTTCTGGTAGTAGGTGGCTTGGTTGCTGTTCGGAATCGACTCAAATGAGTCAGGAAGGTTGGTATCGGGGACAAGGGCGAACGTCCCGTTCCAGTTACCGTCCCAGTACAGCGGGGTCTGGTCCGGCCCCCGGAAGATGTAGACGTAGTTGTTGGCTTGAACAATCGTGGACTGTTCAGTGACCGTGTAGCTTCCCAAGCTGATTGTCTTCTTGGTACGACCGTTGGCGAAGAAGCCAACCTCGTCGTACGCCAACATCATTATCCACGTTTCCCCGACGTTGTTGGGGTCCGAGTAGATACCGGAGGCAAAGATGGATGTGGAGACGCTCTCGGAGTACATCGTAGCTCCGCTATCCCCGACAGCTACAAATAAGCCGTTACCGTAGGTGCTTCCCTGCCAGGAGTAGTTCGGTACGCCACTCGGCCTAATCCAGTTGGTGGCGTCGATGGAATACATCACATTGTCGCCGCCGGTCAAATCGGCAAACGCTACGAAAAAGCCATTCCCGTAGGTTATCGTGCGCCAAGTATCACCATCGGACAAACGGGTGCGGGTCCATGTCACCGCATCTGGCGAGGTAAAGATCTGCCCGTTGGCATCAAGGGCGACAAACTTCTGATTACCGAAAACAATGTCCAACGGTATGCCAATCGACGGGATTGAAACGGAAGTCCACGTCACCCCATCTGGAGATGTGACCACACCGTTGATTCCAACAGCGGAGAAGATTCCGTTTCCAAAGCTAACACCTTGGGCCAAGGCTAGCGCGGAAATGCCAGTCGTGCTGCTCCAAGTAACGCCATTGTCCGTGCTGATTGAAACGGCTTGGCTGCCTACCGCCACCCACTTCCCATCGCCATAGGCAATCCCGGTACGCGTGGCGGTAAAAGGAGTCGCGGGCAGCGTCCAAGTGATGCCATCATCGGAATAAGCGACGGGCTCCGTTACGCCAACCACGGTGCCTCCAACGACCACAAAACGTCCATTGGCGTAAGCAATGTCCGTGTAGTTGGCCCCATTAGGTGGCGTCCGTACCGTCCACGTTACGGCGTCTGGACTACTGTAAATGGCGCCACCCAGCCCTACCGCCACGAACACGCCAGCTCCGTAGCTTACGTCTCTGAAGTTAGGAACAGCGCCAACAGCATTGTACGTCCAAGCCTGGCCGAACGGCACCGTGCCAAGCTCGGGATAGCAGACGAACCCACCCCGCGTATTGGCATCCTGCGAGGTGAAGTCGTGGTTTACGGCCTTCTGGACGTTGCCGGGCTGGATGTTCTCCCCGGCGTTGTACTCGTCCACGCCGATGAACGATCCGTCCCCAACCGTTTTCGGCTGGTCATCAAGCTCCCCGTATGAGCGGTAACGGTTCATCGCATCCCCACCAGCCGAGGGAGCGCCTGTTTAGGCGTCCTTCTTCAGTTCAGCCAGCTTTTGCTCCAGCTCCGCAATCTTGGCATGGGCCTCGGTGAGCGTGTCCACCAAGACAGCCATGGACTGCTGCTGGAGCTGGCTGACGATCTCGGCTTTGATGAGTTCCTTGGACTTCATTAGGCGCGAACCAGGCCGAGATTCAAGGCGATACAGTCCAGCTGGTAGGGCTCGTCCTCGGTCTCGGGACCAGCCGCCCAGTTGTCCCATTGGTCGATGGTCATGTTCACGTTGCCGTTCTTCAGAACGACAACGGTCGTCTCCGTGTAGGTCTCCGTGATCGTGGGCTCGCCCTGCGCGGGAACGTCGTTGCCGTCAGCGTCCACGGAAGCGGGGACGTAGGCGGGATTGGCGACTTCGCGGGTCTTCTCGACCACCTGCACATCCTGCAACTCGTAGTAGTAGGAGGGCGGCGGGCCTAAACCGATGCTGCGCAGGTAGAGCGTGTTGGCGGTGGCCGGATAGACGGCGACTGGTACAATAGCTGTATTCATGGATGAAGGTTAGGTTGAGGCTAGGAGCTTGTATTGAACGCCGCCGATTTCGATGGTGACGTAGCCGGTAGCAGTCGGAGCGGTTGCGCTATAGACGCCTAGCTCCCACGCGCCAGCGCCGCCAGTAGGAGCAGAGGTTGTGAGGCTTCCTGCAAACGTCGCGTTGCCAGTTACGGCACTAATCACCAATGTATTTACGCCAGTTACCCGTTCACGAATACGGAATGAATCCGCTGCTGCACCGCCATCTGTAGAGCCGGTTCCCCAATTCCAACGCGCATTTGCAGATTGGGTTCTTGCATCAGCTTCGTACAACGCACCAAAGTTGGCACTCGCAGATGTAGAAATAGCGTAGAAATTCGCATTTCCTTGTGTGGATGACGATAGCGTAAGCGGTCCACTTGCGGTGATACTCTTCGCAAACGTCGCGTTTTGAGAGGAGTCGAGCGTCAGGGCGGTGGTGGTGCCTCCAGAAAGGAAAGCAATGTCACCAGTTGAATACATATAAACCTTACCGCGCACACCCGTAACTCCAACCGAAGCATTACCATATCCAATCGCGCCAGTTTGTGTAGATGTATTATCAAACAGCTCAATGGATGAGTAACCCGCTGTATTTGAGTTTGATAATCCAATCAATCCATAATTGGCTGTATCTTTTTTAATGCTCAAAAGTTGGTTAGCTGAAATAGCAGATGAACCAAGAATCGTTTGATCAGTAATCGCCGCCGTCCCGTTCACCTGCAACTTCTGCCCGCCGTCCACCGGAGATGCACCGATGAACAGATTGCCGTTGGCGAAGAAGCGAGCCGCTTCAGTACCGTTAGTACCGAAAGAAAGGGCAGCGTTTTTTCGGTTGTAGAGAACACCTAGATCAGCGCCGCTTTGCCCGATCACTACGCTGCTTGTCCCTGCGGTGTTACCATTTCCAGCAAGTTCAATGTACGAGTCTTGGCCAGCCGACTTTGCAATGTGAACGCGGCCTGTACCGCTTGGCGTAATTGATAAGTTCTGATTGGTGCCGCCACTAGCCAGCGACATTCCGCTCGTCCCGCCCGTGATCGTCCCTCCGCTGACGGTGAGGTTGCCGGAGATGGTGGTGTTTTTAGAAAATGTCCACACATCAGTAACCTGATAGTAGCTACCTACTTCATTACCTGCGCTATCTCTAAAATTGATGCCGCCTGTAGCATTTCCATTTTGAAGCGTGATGAATTTACCAGCTGCACTTGGCCCAGTTAAATAAACATGACCGCTTGTTGGAGTGATCGAAAGATTGTTGATAGCGCTCGTCCCCGTCCCGCTGACGGTGAGGTTGCCGCCAAACGTGGGGCTGAAGGCGTTCAGCTTGCGCGTGCCGTTCGCGCTGCCGTCAACGGCTACGAAATCATCTGACGCCGTGCTCGCGGCTGTCGTGGCTAGGGCGTTAATGCGAATGTCAGCCATGGAAGTAGGGCGTTAAGGAGTTTGGACGTACACGATCAGGTCACCAGCAGACGTTTGGAAACGGTCGCCTGTTGCCGTCACCAGATACCCGTCCGGCTGCACCGGCTCATTGGAATCGTAGATGACGGTATCGTTCAGCCCAGTCGCAAACCTGCGACCAAGCATATCAACGAAAGAGGCGAACGTGCCGGGGGTCACAGTTGGAACTCGCTGGCTTGGATGGCGGCGCTGGTGCTGCCTTGGCGGATGAACTTGGCCGCCCCAGCCGTGGCCGTGCTCCAAGTGTAATGCGAGCCGCTGTACAGCCGGTGACCATTGGTGCTGGTCGGGGCCGAGCCGTCGAACGTGCACATCACGTCGGCGTCCTGCACGTCCAGCACGATCATGTTCGTCGTGTCAGCAAACGCGGACAACTGGACGCCACCCGCCGTGCCGTCAACGGTCAGTCGCTGGTCAGCTACCGGCGAGTTGCGGTAGATCGCCGGCTTGGGGAAGAGATTGTTTAGATTGTAGGCCATGGCTTTGTTCTAATTAAACGTTGACGTAACCCAGAACGGAGTTAGGTATCAATGCGTGACTACTGAAACCTACACCCCGATTCGGGGCTACGAAACCTTGTACGAAATTACCGAAAGCGGACAAATTCGCTCTTGGTCTCTTGGGCCACACAGGAGACGAAGACGCCCAAGACCTATCAAATGGAGAATCAACAAATTTGGATACGCAGCTGTTATTTTGTCCAAAAGCGAAAAACCGATTTGGAATGTTTTGGTTCATCGCCTTGTTGCGCTGACCTTTCTGCCAAATCCCAATGACTTGGCGCAAGTTAATCACAAGGATTCCAACAAGCTGAACAATCATGTCAGCAACTTGGAGTGGGTTTCGCACGCGGATAACATGAAGCATTCTTGGCGCGTTGGAACGCATGTGTCGCCAAGAGGCGAACGCGCTCATCATGCCAAACTGAACTCCACGCAAATAGCTGAAATTCAAAAGCGTTTTGCCGATGGACATGGAGGCCCCGCAATAGCCAAAGACTTTGGCATCACGGCAACTCACGCCTATCGGATACGCGATAATTTGCATTGGAAACCAGAATTACCAAGACCTATTCTGACTGGTAACGTGATTAAACACTTGTAGCTGGAAGTTATCTGGCATCTGCCGCTCGATGCGGTCCCATTCGTTGAGCTTCTTGAGTTCTGCGGTCTGGTAGGCGGACGCCGCCTTCTCCATCTGTCCATCCTGCGTCAGCCAGTCCCCGAAGGTCTGCCAGACCAAGATACCGGACAGCGCCTCGGGCAGCTCTTGCAGTTCCCACTTGGACGGGGTGTCCTCGGGATCTTGGCCCGCCGTGGTGGCGCTCAAGCACTTCCAGTAATCGGATGTACCCGCCTGCGCCCCCGTGGTCCGCGTGTAGTAGACGTACTGACCGGCAACGTAGGTGGCGGTGGCGCTGAACGTGTCCCCAGCGTAGGTGTAAGGAGCACGGCGGTAGAACAGGTAGACCGGGTTGGCAGGATTGGTGTTGTACGAGACGTAGCCATTCGTCCCCATGAAGCCACCAGCCGTGGAAATCATCTGGAACCCCTCGGTCGTCACCACAAAGCCTTGGGGACGGGGGTAGGTAACCATCGCGGGATTGTCGATCCACGCTTGGAACAACACATCAATCACCTTCTCGC
>Ga0255190_1000036_pt1 | contig 35140 bp, 33 predicted proteins | sample Miss_Miss_RepA_8_FD_189955 | JGI IMG/M metagenome (GOLD analysis project Ga0255190, IMG submission 189955) | Freshwater microbial communities from Mississippi River, Louisiana, United States - Miss_Miss_RepA_8h | ecosystem: Environmental > Aquatic > Freshwater > River | place: USA: Louisiana... | reverse complement strand
AAGACGGAAGGTTTATGTTCTGGAAAGAAACCGTTAGTATCGTATTTTTTGAAAAGCCTAGATTTTGCGCCAGCATATCTAATGGGTGGTTTATAAGGATGAACAAACTTTGCGTTGTCCGGATTTGTATCATTAATAAGCATAAAAAACTCCTGAAATAATAAAAATTATAATAGGAGTAAATTCTAGTGTAAACTATAGATGTTATTTTATAATGCCAGCAAGTTTACTCCAGCGTTCAAAAATGATTTGGTCTGAAGAAGTTTGAAATGAAACGCTTTCTTTTTTGACATCTTCCTCATTACTTGCTTTGATTTTAGTACCTAAGAATCCGGTAATTTTTTCATCCGAATTAGCTTTAGAAATTATTTTTTTGAACTTATTCTTGCCTTTCTTTTTTGTTTCATCCCACGATTTTTGATATGGTTTTTTGTCTTTATAAAAACTCTTTATATCAATTCCAGAATCACCCATTGCGCGATTGATAGCTTTAAGGAAGTTGTAAAGCTTGTCTATGTCTCCACGCTGTTGTGTGCTCACCTTATTAGATCCTACTTCGTTTTCGAGGTCTTGAATTTTTGTCTCTAAATCCCCTCTTATTTTCTCTAGAGTTGCTAAGTTTTTTTCTAAAACATCTTTTTCATCTGATAGCCTTAAATATTCTCGAATATCATCTTCTACGTCACTCTCAAGTTTTTTAATCGTTTGTGCCATGGCTTCTTCTCTATTTTCGGATGAAGCTGCCTTATTCAATGCTTCTGTTGCTTGATCAACCAATGTTGGTTTAATAATATTAGCATCGGCTAAATCTGACAATAAAACTTCTATTTCTTCTTTAGCGACTTCAGGATTTTCTTCTGCAATATTAACAATACTATTAATATCATCAACAAAATTTTGAAGTGGCTCTTGTGTTTTTTCAGGAAGATCACTTGTATCTGAATCTGATTCCCCTCTTAATTCTTTAGCCCATTCTTGTCCAATGCCTATTTCGTCTGCTCCTGCTTCTTTTGCTAAGGCTTTTTCTGCATCTTCTAAGTTATTGAAAGCATCATTGTAAGCTTTCACTGCTGCAAAAATAGGATGTTCTGTTTTTTCTTCTGAAGATTCAGATTTTCCCTCTTCTGCAGAATTAGAACTATCATTGGAAGTATCTTCTCTCAAAAGTTTCATCCATCTCTTAAAGAGCAGGGATTCCGTTGTAGTTTGACCAGAATCAGAATTTCCTTCTAGAGCTTTATTCAGGTTTTTGATAGCTTCTCCCCACTTTTTTGTTTTGTCGTTTTTGCTATCCATTCCTGCTTTTGCTAATTTTTCCTGTAATTCTTTGAAGTATTTTTCCATATCTTCTTTTTTCTGAAAATAATCCGTTTGTGGTGCTGTGTCATCCTCAGCATATTTTTCTAAGAGTTCTTTTGCTTTCTTTTTGTCTTCATCGGAGGCTTTCTCATCTTTCAAAGTTTTGTAAGCTTTTTGAATTTCCGATATATCGTCGGCGTTTTCCTCTTTGGCTTCTTCTGTATTCTTTTTCCAAGCTTCCATGAATTTAGAGATTTTATCTTCTTCTAGGCCATATTCTTCCAAAGCTTTCTTCAAAGCATCTTCTTTTTTCTCTTCATTTTCTGGATTATCTTTGGTTACTTTAGTGACTATTTCTTGAATTTCTTTTCTTTGTCCGGGTGGAATAAATTCTACTTTTTCCCATAAGTTCTTAAAGAAAGTCTTTCCGATGAAGAAGGTTGCCATCGCCATTGCTGCCAAAAGTAATAATCCCACAACCTCAGTTAGAAGACGTTTTGTCGTTGGAGTATTTTCGGTCAAAAGAACAAAATCTCGAGACCATCCCTCTCTTTCGGCTAAGAATTCAATAGCTTTTTTTCTATTTTTTCCATAATAATTTCTATTTATTATCATTAGAGTCTCCTAAAAAATATTCACTTAAATTATAACCTCCACAGTCGATTTTTTTATCAGAGCAGTTAAAATGATTCATGAATCCTTGCCAAGATGCTTTGGTTGTCTCTGGCGAATAATAGTCTTGCTTTTCTGGTACAATATATGGAATTCCACATGCGGAATGAATAGCTTGCATTAGAGCTGATAATGCTCGCAATTGAATATCATAGAATCCTAGGTGTTCATCCAAACTTTTACCGTTGATTTTTGCATCCGTAATTATTGGTCTAGGCCCAAATCCATTTTTTATATACCAATCTTGGTACTTAGTGTAATAGGCATTTGATATCTCTACGCCTACCGAATTCTCATTGACAGTTCCTACACCAGCGTGCCAACATGCATCATTGATATCATGTAACTGAATAATATCTCCATTATTGTCGATCATAAAATGGACAGATACATTTCTATTTTTTAATACGTCAGCACAAGAACTTGAAGACAAGCATACATCCCAATGAGCGACAAAACTCTTGATTTTTCTAGGCTTGCTTTTCTTTGTTAATCCTTCGGATATTGCAAATGGGAACGCTTCATCTTTAAATGTATGGACTTTTTCTGCAGGCCAATTTATCTTTATAGGTTGATTATTATGCCATAACACATCTGAACTTGTTGGTTCCCATGATAGTCCCACAAATGGGCGTTCACTCTCCACTTTCGCAAGTATTCTTCGATACGTAGTTGGACCGCACATTCCATCATCTAATAGACCCATTTCTTTTTGAAATGATTTAATAGCAGATGTTAATTTCTTATCAAAAAGCGTATAGCCAGGAATAAACCAGCTTGGTAGCCATCCCAATTTAGATGCAGACGCTTCATTATAAAATTCTTTATCAATTGCCATCCTCTTAAATCCTTTAATAAAATTTTAATCCATGTACGAACCATAATTTGAAGCTTGAGAAACTGTTCTTACAAAGAGTTTCCCTGGTACATTTCTATACGCACTGTGGATGTCATCAGCGTTTGCTTCCTTAAATCCATAATCACTCATTACTAAACCATCTTCTGGAGTAAAATTAGGAATATAGATTTGTAGATCTCCACTTCTTTTTGAATGGTGTTTCCAACCGTCCAAAACTTGTGCGCCGTATGACAATTGTGGCAAGAGTTCCTCTCTTGCCAATTCTAAATTTGCGTCCCAATTTTTATTAAATAGAGTATCAGCATCAAAATGAGACTCTGAGTGACCTCTCCCCCATGTGAAGTCTGGGTCTGGAACAAATAAATCTTTAATACTTTCTCTAATAATTCTTCTTAATTGATTTTCTGTTAATCTCATTTTCATTTTCTCCTATTTTAGAAACTAGCTCTCTGTCCAACGAGATACAATTTACTCTCGATATCATTACACATTCCAGCTAACATATCATCCAAGCCCGTAGATAAAATTCCTTGAATTTCCATTTGTTTTCTCATTGCTTCAAGGTACTCTAAGTATTCTTCCAATCTTCTCTGTGCTTCTAGGACAAGTTGTTCAGCGTTTTGACCGGAGGGAATAGACCATCCCTTTAAATGATTAGAAGCACCAATCGCATAAGAAACTGCATCAGCTAAACTCTGGTCTTTTGTTAGTCCTATGCCTCTTTCTACTATAGAATCAAAAGTATCACCAAGACTATTGTAGAGGTCTCCATATAAATGGATGTGGTCTGCTAAAAAAGCACTACCCCTAACATTATGATGGGCACTATGAAACCAGAGTTCAAGTGCCTTATGATATGAGATCCAATCTCGAAAAATAGGTAACAACATAAAAAACCCCTAGACTTAATTAGTATAGGGGTAATTATACACACAAATTCTTTTTATACACCGAATTTATAGTCTACTTTCATATCTACGATAAGAGTTGGAACACCAATGATATCAGAGAATCCGATTTCTACTGCCTTTTCTGGAGTTACGAACCAATCTGCTCTTCCACGTTTATTGATTTTCTTATGAAACCAAGACGCTTCCTTACCAGTATTTTTAGCTAGAATTTCATAGATTTTCTCATTCAATCGTTTAGTTTCATCTGCACCAGATTGAATCTCTGCATTTTTACCCCAGTTTCCTGAACTCACATCGTGTACCATTAGAGTTGCATTAGAGCCAATGTAGCGTTGTCCTTTTGACCCGCAAGAAGCAAGAATAACACCGCAAGACATTGCTTTACCTTCTACGATTGTCGCAACAGGAATTTTACTAGTATTGATAGCATCAATCATGCGCATAAGAGAATAAACCTCTCCACCATAAGAATCAATCACAATAGGAATAATTGGTTGTCCTGTATTTTGAGCTTTGGCCATATCTGTACAGAATTTATGTGCTGCTTCTTCATTGAATTCATTGACAGTGATAATAACGGGATTATAGCGAAGCTCTGCTTCTTTGATATTTTCATCTTGTTTGAGTTTCCAAAACATGATTTCTCCTATTGAGTGGTTAATTTAACATAGTAATTGTAGGTATATTTGGCATTGATTACAAGCATTCATTGATAATATTCGTTAATTAAACTGATAACATGTTCGTAATTTTCTTTTACGTGGACAGAAGTTCGTCCTGGGCTATTCAAAGAAATATATGTAATTCGAGTTTTACTGTTTGAATAAGTTTGATCTTCGACGTTGCAGATATTGTTTATGTTGACAGATATCTTTGCACCACCATTAGTTGATGTGAGTTGAATAAATGGACTTCTCATATTATATGCTCTCCTTAAGCTTGTTGTTTTTGTCCAGAACGATAAGACTGTTGTTGTTCCGCTAATTGGGGAGGATAGACAATATCACGTCCAATAATTTCGATACAGATGCAATCTCCTCCGTCTACAATAATGGCACGTTGGATAATGCCTGCTGCTGCAGAAGGACCTTCACACAATCGAAGGATAGTCGATCCAATTTTATCTGCGGTGATAGCTTCTTCTATGTGAGTTTCGCCATTATTAAAAGTGATATGAGTTTTGAATAATTCAGCCATTGTGATCTCCATTTGTTTGATTTTTATTTACATTACTAATGTAATATATTGTGAGTTTCATTTGTCTAGCTGTGCATAAATTTTCTAGAAAAAAGAAGCCAGGCTGGGAGACCTGGCTTCAAGAGTTAAATTCAGTGATTTTTCATGTACATTTCGACATGCCACAAGAACTACACATTGAGCATCCGTCTTGATATACCATAGAGCCTGTAGCACCACAGTCTTTACAGTCTTTGTCTGAAGCTATAGTGCCATCTTTGATATATTTCTTCAAACATCTCGCAATAGCTTTTGAGAACGAGAACATATCTGCTTCTTTGTCTTTCTGCATTTGTTCTACGAGATACTGTACAGGAGCACCATGACGTAGAGCCAAACTAATAGTTCTAGTGTAGCCAGCATAATTCGCATTATTAAAGACCGATACGACATCCTTGATAACCATTTGCTCATCACCTTCCCCCATAACGAGATCATACTGTGAGTCTTTAGTCTTCCAAGAGCGTTTCTGTAATTTACCAGTCTTATACTTTTTGGGAATTTCAATGTTTTCAGTTTTGCCACCAAAGATTTCATAAGGTTTTCCATCCATTAGTCCTACGAGAACGACCCATTGATCCATTTTTACCGAAGTATGCATGATATCACACTCTAGTATTTCAGGACGTTTTGGTGCGTGTCTATCGCTGAATGCCTGTGTGTCTTTTTTCCCTTTATCTTCAGTAGATACAAGAACACCTGAACGTGAACCATCACGATATACAGTCACACCTTTACAGCCGAGTTCCCAGCCAAGCATATAAATATCTTTCACAGTTTCAACAGTTACATCAGATGGCAAATTTGTAGTATTTGATATCGCATGGCAGATCCACTTTTGTGCTGCTGCTTGCAATTTAACTTTTGCCTTCCAGTCAATTTCGTTTGCGGTGGCACCATGATATGGACTAAATGTAACAGCGTGATCTAAGTCATCAACGAATGCAGTTGTTCCGTGATCACTATCCAGCCACTGTTTAAATCCATGATGATACACGTTGAACTCTGTCCATTGATCTCCCATATCATCAATGAATGTTACCTTTTCTCCATTGACAGCTTTCTTGCGACGCTTGTAATATAACATGAAAGCAGGTTCGATACCTGAAGTTGTCTGCGTCAAACAAGAGACAGATCCGGCAGGAGCTGTTGTTGTGTTTGCAATGTTTCGTCGTCCATATTTTCTATAATCAGCTTGTACTTCTTCTGTTAAAGAACTTGTAACACGAGACAAAAACTCATGACCTTCTTCTTTCGATATGTTAAAGACTGGGAATGCCCCACGTTCTTTTGCTAGTTGAATTGACTCTTCGTAAGAAGCAAGAGACAACCATTTATAAATCTCTTCTACAGTTTCAATTGATTTGTCATCACCATATCTTTGACCTAACATTGCAATAGCATCACCAAGGCCTGTAACCCCTAAACCTGTTCTACGTCCAGATTTTGCTACATTTCTAATTGTTTGCCACAAATTTCTTTCCGGAGTTTTTGTAACTTCATGTTCAGGATCACTATCGATTTTTGCAAGAATCTTATCAATCTGTTCGATCTCTAAGTCAATCATGTCATCCATCAATCGTTGTGCCTTTCTAGATATTGTTCTAAATTTTCCCCAATCAAAACTAGCTTTTTCTGTCCATGCGTTGTCTACAAAGGAAGTAAGGTTCATCAACATAAGTCGACATGAATCGTATGGTGAAAGAATAATCTCTCCACAATTGTGTACGAGTAGTTCGTTGGCGAAAAAGTTATGGTTGTCTTCGACAGTTAAGTCATATACATCCTCTCTTTCTTCCATGGCGATTATAGATGTCCATTTCTCAAAACTTTCTAAGGTTTTAATTTTATGAATGACACCAATATCTTTGGCTTCTACCCAACCATGGTCTGTATATACACGATGATCTGGAGTTAGTCGAATTTCTTTTCCGCTATCCAATACAATTCTCATGATTTTTGCATTTTCTTTTGTCTTGAAAGCAATTGCTGTTTTGAATTCATTTTCAAATGTAATTGTATTTAGAGACTGGACCAGAAACTTTTCATTTTTATCAGCTAATTCTTTTACTGTTTTGACTCCGGTATTTGTCATAACTAGAGTATCACCGGTCACACACGGGTTAGTCGATACAGATCCAAAACCTACATCTGAATAAGCATCTGATGGTGTCATTCGTGTAGCAGTATCCCAGAAAAGAACGCCTGGCTCTGCCGATGCATGCGCACCTTCAATAAGTGCATTCCATACTTCACAAGCATTAACATGTTGATGAACTTCTGGAGTTTTTGAATCTACTGGCCATCGTTGAATATATTCAGTATTTTCTTTAACTGCTTTCATAAATTCATCAGATACTCTAACGGAGATATTAGCACCTGTCACACGAGTCAAATCACGTTTAATTTTGATGAAATCCATCACTTGTGGATGATGAACAGAGATTGAGAGCATTAAAGCACCTCTTCGACCACCTTGTGCAACCTCACGGCATGAATTAGAGAATCTATCCATAAAGACTTCTATTCCATCAGTGGTTTGTGCAGCATTAGAAGTGGTCATACCTTTTGGACGGATAGTAGAAATATCAAATCCAACACCTCCACGACGTTTCATAATTTGAACTTCTTCTTGATCTGCCTTGAGAATACCACCATAGCTGTCTTCTGGTGAATCAATAACAAAGCAATTAGAAATTGATTGAATTTGCCTTTCGTTTCCAATTCCGCTCATTGGAGAACCTTGCGGTACTACGTATTTGAATCCTGCAAACATATCATAAATTTCGCGAAAACTCATAGGGTTATCGTATTTACCTTCGATTCGTTCGAATTCTTTCGCTAATCTAATATGCATGTCATCTGGAGTTTGTTCTAAGAATTCTCCTTCATCATTTTTCAATGCGTACTTGTTCATCCATACGGATGTTGCAAGTTCATCACCCTTAAAATATTCGAGTGTTGATTCTCTTACTTGTTCTTGTGGATAAATTTTATTCGTCATCATAGTCTCCCATTTCTTCTTTAACTCTTTTAACGTCATTCCAAGCTTCTAAAAGCTTTTTCTTTGGATCTGTTTCAACAATCTCTTGTGCGTCTAACACTCTAAACCTAGACCTGGATGTATCGATACCTAAGTGCATCTGAATACCATCTCGTCCTGCTCTGTTTTTTGCAACAAAAAGTCTCCCTGTTCCTCTATCTTTCTCTTCAGGCTTACGTGATAATCCTACCACGAAATCTGATACTTGTGCTTTTCCATAAGCTTCACCCATATTTTCCAAGCCAATGATATCAGAGTTTGCACCAGACCTATTTGACTGTGATGCCGTCCAGATAGGCAAGTGCATATCCGCTGCAAGTTGTCGAAGTTCTTCATAAATTAGCATTAATTCGTGTCGCATAGCATCATAAGCTTTTGTTGATTTCATCACGTCTGCATAGTCTACAATCACTAGAGAGGGCATGTAACCACGAAACTTAAGTTTCTCCAAGTGATTACGAAGAGTATTCACGGAAGCAGATCGAGTGGGATAATACTTGATTACAAGTCTTCCATATTCGTCATGTTCTTCATAGTGTTTGATTACACTTGCTTTTTCATCGATGAGATCAGACACTGGAATTCCGGTTAGATTTGCATCGTAACGTTTACCCACCAATGTTTCAGACAACTCAAAAGTGTAGTGGACTACAGTCTTGCCTCTTCGAATAGCTTCTGCTCCCATTTGAACTAGCCAATGAGACTTTCCCACACCAGTTGGAGCTACAACACAGCCGAGTTCACCTTGGCCTAAACCGCCATCTAATACATCTCGAGTGTCTAGTTCTTTAATACCTGTAGGGGTAGTAATTCGAGTAATCTCCTGAAAACGTGCTTCCATGTCATCGAAGAAATCATGACCAACAGAATGAGGCATACCCACGGATACCGCTTGTTTCATCAGTCCCACAACAGATTCGAAGTTCTCACCTTTTACGAGTTCAACAGCTTCTACAAGTGCGTCCTTGAAGGCCTGACGCTTACAAAAATCTAGTGCTTTCTCTTTCACACCATGGAGGTCTTCTGGATTAGGATTGCTTCTCATACGATGAAGGAATTGAACAATTTGCTGTTTCAAAATACCTTCTGATCCTTGTGACTCTAATTCTGCAGAGATATTTGATATCAATAGTTGCATTGTTGGAAAACAACGATAGCGATTGAAGTAATCAAAGTATCTCTCTGTTAGATATTGCAAGTATTGCAGTTCAAAGTAATGAGGCTTCATTACCTCGTGCATTTGTTGTGCCCAGTCTTTGTCCATAGCAAGACCTTGAAAGATCTTCTCTTGAAATAATTTACCATACTCATGAAATAATGCTGGTCCATCTTCACGGATTTGCAAAGCAGGTTCTCCCATATTCTCTCCTATTGTGTTTGTATCGATGATATTCTTCGCCAAAATGTATCAACGTTTATGTGTTGTGGATCTTTTACACCAAGCTTGATAATTCCCATTTGGAATTTTATTTTATTGCGTGATGTGACAGGATTATCATAACGATAATCAAGTTGCTTTACATGCTCTGCAGAGAGATTTGACATGTCTAAATACATAAGTTTCCAATTTAACCGCGGAATATCTGGATTATTTTGAATGGCTTCAAGAATTTTCTTAGGCTTCTTGGAACCAGCAACTAGCTCGTTGCACTCAGTAAGTATATCTTCTACTCCAATAAATTCTTCTTCAAGAAGTTTCGGGAATTCCTTTGCTAAAGTTTTGAAACCTACGCCTTTGACGCCATCAATACGGTCGGAACTATCACCGATAAATGCTCTTGCAGTAGCGAAATTCTCTGAACTCACACCATATTTTTCTAGTACACTCTCTTTTGTATACAGTTGAGCACCCGTATGAGAGTACATGTATACATTGTCTCTCAAGAGTTGCAACATGTCTTGGTCAGAAGAACATATCACAATAGGTCGAGTTTCGTTTCTAAGCCTATGTCTACATAACCAACCAATGACATCATCAGCTTCGCAGTCGTCAGCGTACAATTGTTCGATGGGGGTCATTTCTAACGATGCTACCGTTTGAACTACTTGCCATCCAAAATTCTCTGGTGAGTCCAAGTCTTTCTCGTAGAGTTCACTTCTATTCAAGCGCAAAGGCTTTCTACCAGCTTTATAGCCTGGATGTAATGCACGACGCCTAGCACTCTTACCTCCCTCCCAAGCTATAATAATCCTAGAGGCTGTGAACATCTCCGAGACTACACCTAAACTTCGAAGAAATCCTGTGAAACCTCCTATAGGTTCCCCATTCGATGACAATGAAGGATTTACCAAGTAATTTCTTGCAAAAATATTATAACCATCAATTAATAAGATAGCACCTTGAGGAAAATTAGAGTTTGATTTAGCCATTACAGGTCTCCGAGAATTGTTACTGGAATATTGGCTTCATCTAAAAATGATTGCCACCCCTCTCTATCTAATGTGAGAATTTTTAATTTTCCCCTGAGTTCTTCCCATCGGTCTACTTCCATTTGTGTACCAGTAGATAACACAATTTCTCCATCAATTTTGTCGCCAATCACCCATAATTCTGACTTAGGGTCTCGGGCAACAAGTTCTAAGATAGACATTGTAGAAGCAATCCCAGCATTTCTCTCGTGATCGTCTAAGTCATTACCGTAGACACCACGATAAATAGAAGAGTGTGGAACAATAGGCGCTAATCCTTTACGTTGCGCTAATTGACCCACGCGTTCTGCAAATTCCGTATTTCTCTTCATGGTCATGCCATTCGATGGACTATAAGGTCCAGCTATATATACGATTTGTTTCATTATGCTTCTCCATATAATTTTTTCAATGTTTCTCTGACTTCTATTTCTTCTTGAATGATTCTATTCAATGTTTTAAGACTCTCAAGAATCTCTCGAGGTAATGAAGCAGACTCAAGTTGCCATTGGACTTTTTTCCTTTGAGACATAAGTTTCTCCAAAGCATGTTGATGAATTTCTATTTTGTCGTTATGACGCATATATGTTCTCCATAAAAATAAAGGTGGTACAGTAATTTACCATACCACCCTCAATGATTACAAAGGAATTATCTCTTATAGATCTGTGAGATCATGATCAAGATCCATCGCAATTTGCTTCATCTCTTCATAAGAGTCCGGATTGATAACCATATTTTCTAAGTCTTTACCCATATAGCCTGAATAGAAATTATTGAAAACTGTCATAGCATATTGACTCCATTGAGGTGACTCTAAGATTTCTCCAAATTCCGGTTTATAGAACTTCTTCTCTTCGATTGTATCTCCGGTATTCTTGTTCAACAACTTAATTGTTTTCCAAGCACCAGTTCCTTCAATTAAGACCTGAGTATCTGCATCATGATCGATAGGACCATTATCTGCGCAGTGTTTTCTCACCAAATCAAAGATATATTCAGCTTCTTCAATACCTTTTCCAAAGTGAATCTCAAACTCACATCTGCGAAATGGAGGAGCTACTTTATTTTTAATAGTTTTGGCAATGACTTTGATACCAATGGTATTCCCATTTTTATCTTGAATTCTCTTGCCTGAATCAAGCTGAATGCGGACTGACGAATGGAAGGGAATAGCTTTCATGTTATTCCTCATCTTTCGAAGAGGCACGGACTATATCTTCAAAAATGTCTTGTGTTGATTTCTCGAATAATTCCGATTCCCAGATTCTCAATACACTGAATCCTTTCTCGGCATATACGGCATTTTTCTTAGCATCACATTTCCAGATTTCTTTAGCTGACTTCCCTTTCTTGCCTACGATATCATCAGGCATAAATCGATCGGGGTTGGCATGCCAATAATCTCCATCTATTTCTACAAACAGATTAAAATCAGCTAAATAGAAATCTGGATAATACGGAGCACAATGAAATTGTTTCTCATATTTGAAACCTAATTCTTGAATATGTTCCTCAAAGAGCAGCTCCCCATGAGTATCTTTGCTTTTGAACCTCTGGAGCTTATTGGCTTTCATCCAAGCATTGAGTCTCTTATCGGCTTCTTCTTTTCCGTATTTCATTTCCCATCTGGCATAATTCGACATCTTCATTATTTCAGTTACATTAGATTCGAACAATTGTGGAAATTTTTCCTTGTTCTTAAAAATAAATGACTTCGTAATTTCCGAATGATTTTTCAATAACTCTGGATCTTTCCAAGCTCTTTTTATGTTTCGTATTCTTCGTTTTTGCAATTCAGAATCCTTAGCATTTTTTCTAGATTGATTAGTCCAATGTTCTTTATTTTCATCAGATTGACGCCACTTCTCAAATCTATCGAAGTTTCCAAAACTGGCTTCCGGAAATTGTTCTCTGTATTGAATAGTCGTTAATCCGTGTCTTTTCAGATGGGAATTAGTGATTGCTTTGAATTGTTTTCCACAAATCAAACACTTGTATTTTTGTCCCGCGCTCATGGTTATTTCCTCCTGTTTTCTATAAGTATGCAATGGAATAGCTTTTCCATAAAAATATTTAACAGGAACTACTTTAACTAGTCTCTGAACCTTCAACCTATTACTAGGAAGCTTGGCTGCTGATTGTCCAATCTGATAATTTCTCAAACAATTCACGCTCGGAATTACTTCCCACGTTGTAGTATCATCAGCTCTAAGGAGTTTCCAGCAATTCACGGGATTAGTTAGCATCTATTTATACACCTGCAAGGGAGGCAAAACGTCTACCACCCGGTGTTGTATTGTGATTGACTTCACCACCAGCCAAATAACAATTTCCGTTAGGAACATGCATATCTACTACTTTCATTGGTTCATCGATTCGTTTAGCATCTTTACGATTTTTTGAACGAACCCAATTACCATCAACAAGTGTTCGATGAGCTGGTGTGGTTTTTAATCCTCCAATTTCATAATGATGATCAACAGCTGATTTCACAATAAAATCTGACATATCTTGAAAACCTGTTGGAGTATTCACTTTAATGCCGAATCCTTCAAGATCGTATTCAGCTGGCTCATCTAAGTTAGGGATTCCGAGAATCTTTGAAAGTTTTTCCATTGTCATTTTTACTTTTATATTAGGCATTAGGACCTCCTTGGCCATTTTTTAATTTATTTTGATATTGAGCATAGTATTTAGCAAATTTGGAATTTTCATCAAATTCTAATTCCACTTCTGTCGTAAATGGATCAACACAATGTGGATCACCAAACATTACTCCAATAGCTGTACGAATTTGATTTAAACAGATGAATAGGACTTTTTCATTTGCGATAAGACCTGTAATCTTTCGCATTCCCTTTGAGATAACACGAGCGTTGAGACCTATTGTTTGTTTATCGTAGTCTCCTAACAACTCGTCTTTTGGAGATGTAGCAGCTACTGAGTCCCACACAATAGTAATAGGCACGTCTTTATTGAGTTCTTTAGCACGAAGAATAGTTTTCTCAGCTACAGAAAGAACATCTTCAGTACAATGGGTATCAACATACACAAATCGTTTTGTGATGTCTACTCCTAAAGCTTCTAAGTTTTCTATCGAAGTAGCATTTTCAGTATCGATATAAACTACAATACCTCCTGCTTTCTGTGTATTTTTGCAAGCTTGGATTGCAATATGAGACTTACCGATAGAAGGCGGCCCAAATACTTCTACGATTCGAGATTCTGGAAATCCACCACCTGGGGCTCCACGAATAATAAAGTCTAGCTGTTTTGATCCTGTTGAGATCCAACGATGTACGTGAGTTGGTGAATCATCGATAGCAAGGTTATAAGCTACACGAGACCCATGCTCTTTGTTTAGAGCTTTAATGAGATCATTGGTGAAATCAATTGATCCACCTGAATTCTCTGTTTCTGTTGTTTTTGGTTTTTTAGCCATATTGACTCCTTTGTTTAATAACAATTAAATTTTAATAAGAAGATTCGGGCTTTACAAAGTTTTGATTATATAAAAGGGAGCTCCCTAAAGAACTCCCTCACTTTTCAAGCAATATTTAGATTCGAATTAGAATGGAAACTCTTCTTCGAGATCACCGAATGCATCGTCCAAATCGACATCTGTTTTACGATTCGATCCTTTAGACTCTGTTGTAGAGTTCTTTGGATCTGAATTTGATACACCAACGGAATCATCGGATTTTGCATAAGGATCTTGTGCACCACCTGACAACCACTTGGTTACAGAATTCTCAATTTGTTCATAAGATTGCAACTCAAACAAGTCATTTAAATCAGGAACATTAGACATGATTTTTTCAATCTCTTTCTTTGTTCCCAAAGGTGATTGTTTAGGACGTGGCATAATAGACGTATCTGCCCATTTTTTACCAGGTGTCTTAGTCACAGTAATCTTAATATCAAAACCGTTTTCGATATCAGTGATATCACCATAGTCTGGATCCATCATTGTTTTCAACAAGTCTTGATAGATGCCTTTTCCAAAAGACCACAATCGCAAGCCTTCTGACTCTTCTCCTCGAACCAAGACCAAAGCATAAGTACGCATCTTTGGATATAGCTTTTTAGCTAACTCGTAAGACTCTTTAGTACCTTCAGATTTCAATTTTTGGATAAGTTCATTGACAGGATCTGGTTTACCAAATTGGTAAGGAGCCAACATACCAAATTTTTCGATACCGTAGTAGAAGTAACGTTCTTGAAAAGGAGTTCCATCACTATTTGGGAACGCTACAATACGAACAGTAGTTGTCTCACCTTCTGGTGGTTTCCACATCAATTTTTGTTTATCATTTGTGCCAGTCAAACCAGCCAATCGTTTTTTAATAGCTTCGAAATCAATCGCCATTTTTATCTCCAATGTTTAACATTTAACTTTTAGTATTTATTATGAACATCACCAGGATTGGTGACAAGATAATAATACAAGAGATATCGGCGTATTACAATTGATAAAAAATAAATTAATAAAAAAGGGGGAAGTCTTTGACCTCCCCTTCTATTAGCTTCATTTACTAGTATACGATCTAATTTGTTAATTTAATAGGCCTTGAGTGTGCAAGCCATCAATCAACATGTGTAGGTGAATCTTCCATTGCAAGATTGTATGCTACACTATTAAGGGCACTAATCAAAGAACTAGTGAAATCGTTAGTGCCACCTGGTTTCGTAGTTTTCGTCTTTGTTTTAGCCATAAAATAGCCTCCTTTAGTTATGTAGACAACGTACTCGGAGGCAGTGGTAATTTACAAAAGTATTTACGAAAGATAGGAAATGTTTAGATTACGTTTTTATCGATCGTAAGGCCCATAATATATATCACCTCGAATTCCATACTTATCTGCTTCGTTTGCAGCCTCAGCTGGTGAATCAAATCTTAAATGAGAGATTTTTAGACCGGACCAATAATGGGCGTTGATTCTCCATTGGCCGGTTTTTTGATCTTGTTGGATTGTCAGGGCTGGTTCCGCATCAAGATCGCCAATCACATGTTTTGGATACCACTCCAAATCTTCCCAATCGACTTCCTGACCATCTGGATTGATGTCTGGCTTATCAAAGCTATCAGCTCCGATGAAAGACTCGGTAATCAATCCTTGTCTTTTCAATCGAGAATATTCTTCTCTAATAATTTGTTTTAGTTGACCTTTAGTAAGTCTCATTTCATTCTCCTTTTGATGTGTTAACACAATAGTGTGCTATAGTTATTTAATTTTACTTAATTTTTCATGAAATAATATTAGCAAACTGCTAATCGTTTTGTCCTCACTCTTCTAATGTCTCTTCTGCTTCATCCATTGGGCCGATATAACCAGCTCCAGCAGCACATCCAGAACTCTCTTGCATAGATCCGTCACACTCAGAACATCCTGCACAATCACCTTCTTGACAATCAGTCAAGACTTGTTCTTCGTCTTCTTCCAATACAGCTTCTGTAAGTGAGTTTCCACACTGTGCACAATTTGGATCTCCACAGTCACAAATAGCACCACAATCACACTCATCATCACACGTGCAGACTCCCCAAGAGTTTAATGGTTTCAATTTAGCTTCTGGATAATTTCCATAAATTGCTTCCATTAGAGAATATTTTCTACGCATAATCAATCTCCTAAAATATAAAATGCCTCCATGAATACGGAGGCATCATATTCCTAGGTAATTATACAGGATATTCTACATTGTTAGAATTTTCTAACATATTTCTCGCATGTAAGAGAATAGCCCCTAATTGATTCTTGGCTTCCTTATCATCTAAGCCTAACAAAGCATTAAATTCTTCTTCAGAGAGAACAATTTGAAACTGAGAGAGCAAAAATAGAGTTCTCTGTAAATGAGAAGTCTTTATGTTTGGATTGATTTTAAATTGATGTCCTAATTTCTCTCTATGCCAATCTGAATCTTGCTGTAAAAAATATTCATCTGTAAGCGTACCAAGTCTTCCTACATCATGAAGGAGCCCGACCTTATAGACTGATTTGATATCGCAAGCATTTCCGTGGAATTCATTGAGCGCTTGCATAGATTTACCTAATTTGGTTGAAGTCTCGACCAAACCACCAAGATAAGCTCCATATTGACCCTTAATTTGATTTGCTGGTGATAGTGCTAAGCGTTGTCCTAATTTCTCCAGCAGATTATTGATATTATCGTCTTCTAGTCGAGTCAAAATCGTACTATATACTTTCCAATTCTTCTTAATATCATCTATAGTGAGTTCTCTCATATTGTCTCCATTTGTGAGTGTTATTTTGACAATATAATATTAATTGAATTTAAGCTGGATTACAAACGATATTAAGACTTCTTAGTCTGAACTATATAAACATTATTGCCTTCAAGTCGAAGATCAAAATCTTTTAAAGCAAGACCAGCCTCTCTATTTCTATCGTGGCCGATTGCAACTAGAATCTCAGTAATCCAAAAGCCGATAAATCTTCGAGACATATTTTCGTCTTTGTCTTGATTCTTGGAGTCTTCTTTTTTCACCCCAATAGAACGCCAATTTGGTGCTAATTGAATTTTTAGAAGAGAGTCATCTACTGCTTTAGAATCTAAGAATATCTCCGAAATAGAAGTGGCATCTTTAATGTCTTTTAGTACTTTTGTCCATTGAGACTTATCTAAATTTGACTTTAAATTTAGTTTTTTCAATAATTTTGACCCATTGTAACTTGACAAAGAAGTAGAAGACACACTGGTATTATATTCTTTACGAATCTCTTTAATTAAAATAGCTAAATCTTGGCCCATTTTTCCAGAAGGAAGCAAAGGTTTCCCTATTTTTTTAGAATCTGACTTTTCTACAGGCTTAGGAGTTTCTTTTGGTTTCTCTTCTTTTTTATCGTCTTTATTTTCTCTTAAGAGGTACCACATCAAATCTCTTTTCATTCTACTCTCCCTATCTTATATGGCATAGTAATTTTCATACCGTTATATTCGATAATTATACTGCCTCTTGGTTCTAATTGAGAATCGCAAGAATAAATCATGGCATCATGAATAAGCCAGTGTGGTGTGACATTCGGATTATCTCTAAGAAATGTCTGGAAACCTAATACCGAGGCTTCTGCAGCGGTGGATTGTAACCAAAGAGACACTAAGTGTCTTCCTGTTACGTCTTTCACATTGAGAGGTCTACCAAACCAGTTCCTTGTCCAGCCATTTACGACGTCTTTTTCTAACTCTTTTTCAAACACATCTAAACCTAAGACCCTAGTGACTTCTGGAATTTGAGTCTTGTGACCATACATTGATGATATTACAGCGAGTTTGATTTGTGCTCGACTCATAGTCTTAAATCCACACTGTTCACCCACCCAAGTATAAAAATCACCAGACACACTCTTGCCTAAGAGAGACAATAAGAATCTAGGCTCTAATGCTTCGAAGTCAAGCTGCCAAGCATCTTTCAAGATATTTCTATGAGATGCTTGCATCGTAAGGGCTCTGACTCCTTTCACAATCGAAAATCTACCAGTTTTAGAGCGATCACGTGAATATATAGGAGGAGGAATCTTATATGTGCCATCTTCGTCAATATAAGGCTCTGTGCCTAAGTCTATACCCATGTTCATGATACTTCTATATCGAGTCAAATCTATCTTTGCAGGCTGCAATTGAGTTAAAAGTTTATTAGTGTCTTGATAAAACCGTATATATTGATCTTCTTTTCTTGAGTGAAGCCACTCTGCACACTCTATCAATTGAGACTTAATGACTTGAGAATATTTTGGACCTAAAATTTTCAAAATATTTGCTTTCGAATCTAAATTTAAAGATCGAAGCATTATTGAATAATTTTCCGGAATGAGTTCTTTGACTTCTTTCCCATAGATTCTCAGTATCGACTCTACTGAATTCTGTTGATATTCATCTCCAAGAATCCAATCCATGTACGAAATTCCTTCTGAAGAAGACCAAGCCCAATCTTGAGAAGAAATATCCCACCCTATAGATTTTTTAGTGCCAGTAATTTTATTATTTAAATATATCATAAATCAATCATAATAGATTTTCTATTATATTACACTATTCTGATTCTTCAGCAGCCATATCTGATATATCCCCAAGCGTGTCTTCTAATGCTCCAAATTGACCGAAGGCTTGCATAGGAGTCAATTTTATCTGTGTCTTAAATTCTCCTGGAGAAATATTATGAGACACTCCTGTTACAAAATACACATCGTCGATAGTCGAATTAGTATTAAAATCAACAAAAAACTGCTGTCCAAAATTCACTAATGGGCATCCAAATACGTCTAGACTCAATTGCGCTGGTCTCACCCTCATTGGAAGGCCATCATCTCCTGGCAAATTAGGTTTACTTCTGTCTTTTTGAGCTCTTTGCATTTGAATAGTTTCCATCTGAGGATTCGAATTGTTAGAGAGAGAAGCTGCTAAAATTCCGGAGTACTCAGTTCCATATTTTAGTGTAGGCATATTTGAAGCCATTAGGCCACGTATTCTATTTGGGCCACCTTTAATTTTATATTTCTCATTTCCTACTTTTTCTAATATTTTCTCATCGATAAAAAATTGTTTTGCTTTTTGAAAAGCTTCTTCATGACTATTTAACCTAGAAGAATAATCGCCTTTATTCTTCTCAAACTCTTGTTGTTTTTTCTTGTCTCCTTTGAAGTTAGGAGATTTTTGAGTACTCTTGATTTTAAGTCTCTTATATTCTGCAATCGTACCAATATTTGATTTATTCATAGAATTCCAAAGATCAGCATAAGAAGAATAAGAAGAACAGTTTGCATCGGAAAAATGAAGTCTCAAAACAGATTTTGTACCACTTTCATCTTTCACAGTCTCTATTACCATGGTAATATTAGGTTTCTTAAATTTTGCACCGGTGGTTTCATAGCACGCTTTCATGATTTCTTGTTTTTTGATACCCATATTAGCTTTTTTCGTCTTATCTTCTTTTATCTCTTTTTTAATCTCTAATCTATTCTTAGAATCATAAAACTCAGAAAAACCATATACGTCATCTCCTACATTGTTCATGAAAATTTTTCTAACTAGATTCAAAAGCGTCTGAATTCTCATTGTAGGATTTTTAACAAACTCTTTAGCGAATAAGTCTTTAAGGAGACTTTTTGACATAGGATATTGACCCACGTTTAATTCTCTAGCCCACATTGCGGACTCATTCATGGGATAAAAAATAAATTGAATTTCATCAAATTTTTGTTCTGCATGTAAAAGGTTTGTCCCTAATATAAATAATAAAAATTTCGCAAAAGATATGTGAGTATCATGGCTAATATTTACTTGTTGTGGCTTAACACCTACAACCTGAGAAACCAAATAAGGATCATCACCATCAAACATATCGCTAAATAAAGCATTCAAATTCTTTGTTTGCTGAGCCGCAAAATCGGTACTAGCTGTCAAAGCTCCAGAAAAGGCCGTGGAGAACTTCTTCATTGCATCTCTTGTAGTATTATTATTAGTTTTCACTTTTTTGAGATTCTTAAGAAATTCATTCAATTCTTTAATTTGATCCTCTGTAAGAGATAATATACCTCTGGAAGACGATGCTTTACTTAGAGTATCCGGAGCTCCCAAATCATCTTTTAAATTATAACCTTCTCCTCGTAGATTCGAAACTACTTCTCTAAATGCTAATACGGCATCTTCTAATTTTTTCTGCTGATCAGCTCCATCAGTTCCGGGTTTCCCTTTAATGAGATCATAAGCTACATTGAGGGCACCTTTTGTATATAACTTAAGCGAAATGTCCACTTGTCCTTCTGGGGTAAAAGAATATGAAGAATTGGAAACTCCATATATCTCTTGGACTCTCATTGAGTTGATAAGCGCTCCAAATATATTTTTCTCAGGATCGCTTTCAGGATGACTCCACCCCCATTCAATGTGAAGATCTACGTCTCCAATTCTTGCTGGCACCAAAAGAGGAGCAATTTCATTCATTCTAGATCTGTCGTGTAATTTGATTTTTACATCAGCCTGTTTTGTAGATATCATCCCAGTTGCAGGAACTACATTCAAAGTGAATGATTCAAAAGTCATTAGGGGTCTAAATGGATCCATAATGGACTGTTGACTTGGATTTACTGCGTTTTTTCTAGCATCTAAATCAAAATATTTACCATTTCCTTGAACCAAAGTCTGTGGAGTCGTAAATAATTCCATTCCAGCGTTAGTGTTAGGATAATCTGATTTCTTATTTTTCTCCATATTGTTAAGGACTTTTTTGTCAACTGTTTGTCCTGCAGAAAATTTTGCTAGCAAATATTTGTTCAGGACACTATTATCGCTATTCTCTAATTTACCTCCCAAGAATTTTCCAATAGAAATTCCATTATCAAAAACACTTTGGTTATCTATTTCGCCTTCATTAGTTTGTACTGTTGTAACTACCTTACAATCAAAATAAGGAACAGCTCGAGATATCTCTATAGAAGGTAACAATTGCAAAAATGTCGCTACAGAAGAACAATCTCTATTTGAAAAATTTAAAGAAGGCTCAGATATTTCGAATACTGATATAGACGTCTTGATTGAATCGTCTAGCCCTAAGATACTTTTGACTCCTGTTTTTCTTTGATAGCCGTTTGCATTTTGGTCATCAGACCAAGTAGTTAAAGAAAATGGCGGTCTATTTTTATCAGTAGGAGGTTCTTTTAGCCTATCTGCTAAACCCTTTGTTGCATTATCTTTGCTTGTATGAGAATTACAATATTCGTCTATAGATCTCTTCATATCAGAGCCAAATTCGGCTTTTTTCTGAACTGATAGAAGAGATTTAATCATTTTTTCAAGAGAAGACTCTACTGTCGTGGTATCTGTCCTCATATCATTTTTTAGACTAGGATTTAATAAGAGTTTAATCATATCGACAGAACTCTTGATATTCAGATATTTGTTCAATTTGTAGATTTCGTCTTCTAAATTACTCATCCTAATAACGCCTCAATTTTTGCCAAGTCATTTGGCACCCTAATAATTGTACCAGGAGGAACTTGTAATCCCCATCCAATGTTAGAAGTAGCAGCAAGAACCCACCAGAGTTGAGAGTCACCTAAGAATTCATGAGCAAGATGGTCTAACCTCTTGGATTCCGTGACAAATATTTCTGTTGTTGTCAATAAATTCAATTCAATGGCACGCCTGATATTAGCTACGCCAGCATGAGTGGACAATTTATTGCCGGATAAAATTCTGTCTTTCGAATACCTTTTTATCATAAGAGCTATTCCTTATAATCATTAGCATTAAATTTATGGGGAGATTTCGGAGGTCTAAGATTTTGTGCTTCTTCTAAAGTAATATCGTGCATCATTTTATTATAAGAATCTGTCGATAAGTGAGGATCGCCCTTAAGATTATTTGAATAAGAACCAACCCCATATATAGGAGCACGATTGATACCATTGTGGTCTAGACCAGGAGTAATATCATGAATTGGTGTCATTCCTAAAGATACATCACACATTCTAGGGGCTCTAGAACCTGGATCGGTATTCCAAGGATATTCTCCTAATTTCCAAGAAAACTGAATTGAATTAATTGCTACAGCAATCCCTCTACCCGCAGTAGATTCAAAGGCCTTCACTATAGGATTATTTTCACTCTTAAAAAAATCAGAAATTCCATTTTGAACTTCACTTTGGGGACTATCTTGATATTCAGTCATTGCAAGATAGTCTTCTACCTCAACATTTCTTATGATTGGAACACCTTTTGCATTGATTGTCTTATGTAAAGAATCATAATTAACTGTTATTTCTGAATCTAAAATCTTAACATTAGATGAATCTAATCCCAAATTTGAATTCTGAATTTCAGAAAAAATTCTCAAACCTCTTGTATTTAATTTTCTCCTTTTTATATCTGTAGAAGGAGTATATTCAAATTTACTAGCATCATTCTCAAACATCCCAAATAATCTTGCAACATTCTGCTTTGAGTAATTTGATGTAAAAATATCACCTACCCTAACTCTAGCAAGAGGTGAAGCTGTAGGCACTTGAGAAAACGGTTGCACAAATGATTTTCCTTCTGAATCTTCCATTAGAGTACCTCTAGACCACTGTGGATACACAAGCGTCGTGAGTTTATTAATTTTCCACCACATTTCATCGAAGTCTGTCTCATTAAATGCAACCATGGTAAAACTCAAGCCAATAGCCCTAGATCCTCCTCCATATATCTGCGCAGCTTCTAATCTTCCAAAACCTTGCTGAGCAGCCCAAGTCGCTGAATAAGAATCCGATAGATCTCCGAGAAAAGCATGAAAAGCAATAATTTCATTTGTTCTAAGATCTTGAATATAAAATGGCATCTGTTCTGCTTCAAGTTGGTTCTCTAGAGCTATTACTTGTTCTCTAGAGAAACGGTTTCCTGTAATGCCACTAAATTTAGAAGATTTGTCTTCTTCATTGGACTTATCTGAATTTTGAGAACCAAAATACGATTTGTTGCCTATTTCTGACATTCTACCTAAAGCTACATTTTTTTGATCATCTTGTAATATCAAATATTGGCTAGGCAATTCTGAAAGGCTCAAGGTGGATTTCCTAATTCCTTTCTTACGATATTTTGCTAGTCTAGTAGTGGGACTATTCTCTAAAGTATCTAAAGGTACTTTTGAAGCAGAATATTTCACGTGAGATTTAGGATCACTCAGAGCGACAATATCTCCTAAATTTACAAGATAGTTAAAAAATCTCACAATTTTATAAGAATCACCGAGCCAATGTCTTACGTCTTCTACTAAGAGATTATCGACAGAAATAAATTTTTTATAAAAGTCTCTTTCTTTTTTAATGTTCACGGTGAGATTTTCAAAGAATCCTCGGTTCCTATGATCTAAGAGACCATGAATTACTCCATGTGAAACCAAGTGCAATAATCCCTTTGCTGCTGCAATATTATAAGCTAATACAATATTGCCACCTTCTTTTTTGGGATTTAAATACTCACCATGTCGAAGATTACTCAAAGTAGCTTTTGGTACAGAAATATTCAAGTCTCTCAACATGTAAGAGAAAAAATTGATAGCTCTAACTACTTCATTGAGGCCTGCATTTTTTAATTCGCTTATGATAGCGTCAATTGAAGTTCCTTTATCAAAAATCATCTCGGGACTCGAAAAGTTATTGTCAATATCTTGTAATAATATTCTAAAACTGTCTTGATTGTATCCAGAGGATCCCTTAAATAATTCCGTAGGATCTTGAAGTTGCGGATTATCAATATAAATATTCTCCCACGATGACCTATTAATTACAGGTGGGCTTGAGTCTTTTGTAAAGCTCTGTGTCTCACTTATTGCAAAACTCAAAACCTGAAATAAATTCCCAGCATTTGCATTAATAATACCTAACAAAAATATCTCAAAGAGATCACTTGCAAATGCCAAGACTTTATTATCAGAAGTATCTCCTAATTCGAAATTAATCTTCGTCTCAAATGGATTATCATGAGTATTTCTGTTTCCATAAGTCGTCGTAGAATATCTAGATCCATTAGTATCCACTCCCCAACGAGCCTGTGGATCATCAAGAAATTGCAAATTTCTATGATCTACATCAATTCCGATTGTAGACCCGCTAATAGCTACTTCAGAAGAAGGAGTTATCTCTTTTGTGTTAGATAATCCTAGATTCATATTCTTATTTTTAATTAGAAAATTATCACGAGCAGCAGAGAGATATGTGTTACTATTTGAAATCAAGTCTTTATTTATTTTTTGATAATCAATTTCTCTTGTAACTCCAAACCATCGACTCTGTTGTGACCTGTTTGGATCTAGACTAGTTTTGACAATATCGTTGGTTTTTTCAGGATTGTTAGAGATAAAAGAATCCGAAGTATTACTAGAATTGTAAATTCCTTTCTCTAGAGAAGAAATTTTGCCTTCAAAAGAAGTCCCAAAAGATAGTGTATTAAAGGATTCGAACGCTTCTCGAAGGGCCTGTTCCTGTTCGAATGTGTTAGTATTTGGACCATCTCCAGAATCGATAGGATATTTATTTTTTGTTCCAGAATAAGTGACATCTGGATTAGAAGAATTCGCACTAGTAGTATCAGCTAAATAATCCTTTAGCCTCTTTACTCTCTTAGGATATAAATCGTCTTTTGATTCAAGGGTAGTATAGCCAGAACCATCATTTGGCTTCACAGACGCAAAAGTACTCTCGTCATCGGCATTCTGTCTACTTCTTGTAGTATCATTATTATTCGACATCTTTTTTCTCTTTTAATGTTTCTATTTTTTCATTAACGCTTTCGTAGAACTTAAGTTTTTCTTCTGCGATTTTATCAAATTGAATTCTCTGGTTTTCTGGCAATATTTGTCTAAGAGACTCTATAATATTAGTAATTTCTACAACTCGTCTGATATCCATACATCCTCCTATGCATCATCTGCAAATGCTTCAGATTTTTTAGCTTCTTCTGTAAGGACAAAGAACCCTTTATTGTTTGTCTTGTCATTGCCTTTATGCATTGTAACAGCCAATTGTTCTGCATCCATTGTAACATTAAAGTTCACAGTCATGTTGACTTGCCCAGGTTTAATTGTAATCTCATGCTTTCCTGTCGCTTTCAATGTGGAATCTAAAAACGGTTTCAACGCAATTGATTCTAAGTTAATCTCCATGTCTTTCAAGTTATTAGAGATTGTAACCATTTCATCGTTGAGCTTTGCCATAACAGTACTTGGCAAAGAATTTCTATTTGTTAGGTCTTCTAGAGCAGTAGAGACTGCAGTAATATTCGCTACGCCTTCTTCTTTCAAGTACGAGCCTAAATCTCCCAAGTCTTGAAAAATACTCTTTATTGAGCTAGCAAAATCAGAAACTGCTGTAATTTTTTCTTTAGGAACAGTAATATTGATATTATTCAAGAATGCATTAGTAGAAGTTATAAGAGTTCGAAGGGCGTGGCTTTCCATCATATTTGAAGCATTCTCGAGAAGTCTTTCAAATCCTTCAGAATTAGTTGAAACTAAATCATTCCATTTATTTCCTTTTGCACCTAATTCATTTAATTTAGCAACAGCGTCTACAATAGAGACCACAGCATTAAATACAGAAGAGAGGGCATTTGCTTTTTTCTCTATTGATTCTGCATCAGTAATCAAATTAAGAACAGGAAGTAAATTCTCAAAAAGAGTTGGCAATTTCTTTGAAATACTAGTCATCATTTTGCTAGCACCATCTACAACAGCCGTTATTTTATCTTGTACGGAAGATCCCCACCAATCGTCTACAAAAGATTGATCTGTTGCTATCTTTGTCAATGGTCCTGACATTGCTGATCCAAAACTTGCTATAGCACTAATAATACCTGCAACTGCTTCAATTCCCTTGAGGGAGTCTGGTGTTATTCCATTTGTAAGAGTCACCACTTCTTTGATGAAAGTCTGTAATCCACCAAGAATTTTATGAATAAATCCAAACATGAGAGAGAAAGTAGTAGCTATAGTATCTCCTTCTTTTCCAAAGAGGCTTCCAAGGAGTGCCATTTTTGTAGCTTCTATCCCAATTTGAGAGAGATTTTGAACTGCTATAATGAGCTTTCCAATAGCATCTATTTTTTCAGAAAATTCTTTTGGATCTCCAATTCTAACTTTATTTAATGCTCTCACTATGCTATCTAGGTTGCTAGACGTGTCTCCAGAAATAAACCCCGCCATTGACTCTATGCCTCGGCTTGCAAGTCTCATATATCCAAACCAAGATAAAAATCCAATACCGGCCATATTGTCTATCATATCATCGATTGCTTCAAGTGTAAAAGTTAAAGCAGTTAAATTCGATTCTAGTTTCGCTTTATTAATATTTAAAGCCGATATTTTTGATAATGGACCACCTTGTTCAGCAAATTCTAAGAGAGACCCTACGGTGTCTCCATCTTCTCCTATCATGAATGCTCTCGCGTGTTTCAATCCTTTCTTAGCAAGCCAAATAACAGGTATATCAAGTGCTAATGCTGCACCATAAGCAATAACAATTCCCAATAGATCTAAAGCCAATATAGTTCCAGAAAGTATTTTCTCTAACTTCCCAATTTCGATGTTGGTCCCTTGAGTCAAAATATTAATAGCTTCGATTAATTCTAATCCTTCATATTTCAAGAATGGAATAGCAGCGGTAAAAGCTATGGCAGCTAAAGCTATCAATGGTAGTGACAAACCTAAAAGAGCGCCTGCAGCTGCAAGAATTGCTACTTGCTCTATTGCAGCAATCATCAATTTAAAGGTCTCTTCTACTTCTTTCATATAGATACCTTTTGATTCCTTTACTATGAATCTAAGAGCTTCCGCAAATGCCCAACCTGCACCTGCTAACAATGCAGCTCCTCCTGCAATACCGGCAACTACAGCAATTGCTTGTGGGCCCCCTAAAAATTGACTTACAGCAAACCCCGCAAGAGAAAGTATGAGTAACATCTCTAAAGCAGAAATTATTTTCCAAAACATCTCATCTACTTCTTTCATAGGGACTTTTTTCATGAGAGAGTTCACTGCTAGTAATGCTAAAGCAAATGAAACACCACCAATAGCAAGCAAAGCAGCTCCTGCTAAAAGACTTAAAGAAGTCTTAAGAACAGATTTTGGATCTATCAATTTTGCTACCCATTGCAATGCAGCAATTTCTAAAATCGCCATCCCTATTGTTGCAAACCCCTTAAGCAAATCTTCAAAAGGAACTTTTTTGAGAATTGTCGCTACAATAATTGCCTCAGTAGCAAAAATAATCAGAGTAGGCAAAACAGATAATGCAATTGCTGCTAACTTAACTCCAAATTTCGCAATAGATGCTGGAGTCATTGCAGCAGTAGACATCATAAACCCCTGCAAAGAAGCACCTGTTGAAACAGCTGTGGCAGGATTAACAGCGGTACCAAGAGCACCTGCACCTGTAGTTGCAGCAGCAGTAGTTCCTAAAAATGTAGAAAACCCACCAGAGATAGCAGAAATAACAGCTTGTTGAACTAAAGCCGTCAGAATTGTCTTCACGAGAACAAATCCCCAAAGTTTTATCAACAAATCTATCAAAAATGGTTTCACTTTTTCAAAAAGCACAGAGAATAAATTCATCAAAGCAGGCAATAATGTGTCTTGCAACGAAGTAAAGATAGTTAACATTGCTGAAGTCATGGCACCACCAATACCAGATTCGCTAGCTTCTTGAAGTTTATTCTCTACACCGTTACCTGAAATAAAATCTGCAACCAACTGAATCATAGAAGCTATTTTCTCTATTACTATGGGTGCAAAACCTTCAACAACATATATGAATCCTTCGATCAAACCAGAAAAGACATTGCCTCCTTCACCACCACCCACACCGCTGAAATATTCTTGAATTCCTCCAATGATTTCTTGTGCTAGGTCTCTTCCTGCTTTCTTTGGGTCTTTTTTGAAATTCTTGAAAAAGTCCTGAAATGCATTTTTAATTCTTGCAAATGCTTTCTCCAAGCCATCGAAATTCAAGAAGTCTTTCCATAGTGTTTTTACATCACCTAGAGTACCTAGCCAATCCGCAAACATACGTCCAATACTCTCTCCAAATCTAAAGAATTTCACTAAATAGTCTCCGAGAATTTTCATCATCTCTCGCCATTCTTTAGATCTCTCTAGACCTCTCATAAAGCCATTCGTCATAGCAGATAATGGGCCACTTCCTAAATCAGCTAAAGAATTAGTAAGCTTTTGAATCGATTTTGCAATATCAGCCATTGATTCTTCAAGCGTCATTTTCTCACCTGCTTCATTCATAGCGTCTTCAAAATCATCAAATCCCATTTCATCAACTGGAATAGATAAAGCATTCTTCATTGAATCAATATCCATTCCACCCATCTGTTGACTAAGCATTTTCAATTCGTGTCTCGATAAGTCTGCTACGGATTTACCGGTGTCTTGGAAGGCTTTTCTCAACTGATCAATTCTCTCCGCAGGATTATTTGCCATCATCATATCCATTGCGTCAATGTTCATTCCAAATGCTTCGGCAAGATTTCCAGCAGATTGAGCAGCTTGTTCAAAAGAATCAAAACTATCCATAATTCCAGCTAAATTCTTAACTTCAATGCCTAGTTTTGAAGCATAAGCAGCAGTCGCAGCTAAAGCTGCAGGAGCAATATCACCAAAATGAGCTGTGTCTGCTGCCATTTGAGAAAAACCTTTCCCAATTTGTTTTACATCTATCCCAAATTTCTTTGCCATGTGAGCAGAAGAAATAGCAACTGAATCTAATTGTTCTTCAAGAGTACCACCCATGGCTTCGGCATTAACAGACATGGTCTTCATTGTTTCATAAGTGATGCCCATACCCTTTTCTAAAAGCATCATTTTTCCAGCGGCACCTGAAACATGATGACCTAATCTTACAATCATCTCACCAAAAGCTTGTCCTATCTTATTCAATTCTTCAATTTTGGCTGCTGTATCACCTAGCACATTAAAAAGAGAAGTACCAGCTGCAGCTAAAGCTTTAGAAGCCTGTGGTAAATCTTTTCCCCAAGATTTTACCATACCTCCAATAGGCCCCTGTAAATTACCAAAAGATGCCCTGATATTCTCATTGGCTTGCATTACAGCACCAGCATTATTAGAATAGAATGACGATGCAGCTTTAAAGAGGCCACCCATTAGACCTCCAAAGAATCCAATTGTTCCTTTAATAATAGAAAATGAAGCCTTGACAGCACCACCAATTAGACTAAAAGCAGCTCCTGTAGCAGCAATTCCATTTTGAAGACCAGAAATTGCAGTTGTAAGAGCTGCAGTCACTCTCATAGCTTTCTCTTGCTCTTTAGTAAGCAATTTGATTTCTTTTCCAAAGATCTTTATTGATTTTCCACCTGCTTTGGTTTCGCTGTTGTAGTCTCTGATGGTATCTGTGAGTTTTTCAGAAGCTTCTTGTTGGTTTTCTGTCTGGTCTGTGAATTTCTTAAGATCTTTTAGAGCCTCCTGAAGCCTCTCTGAAGTACTAGTCGCAGAATTAGATATTTTTTCCCAAATATCCGAATTTTCTTTTAACGCATTATTCAGCGCTTGTGCTATATCTACTTGATCTTGTGTTGGACCAGTACTCATTCAACTCTCCATTTATATAGAGGTAATTATAGATCTATAAAATTTTAGAAAGGCCAACGAGTTCCAGTTATTTTCTGAAATTTAATACCTGCTTTATTTCTAATCTCAACTAATGTTTCGATATCTTTTAATGAAGACTTATCATTATGAAGTGCTTCATAAAGATCTCTTGATGCTTTGATTGCTTCTTTATAAGCATTAACAAAAGGTGTTGGCCCTTTGACTTTTAGATTCTTTTGATTGCCAGTAATATATCTAACACTCTCGATAAGTAGTCTATTCTTCTTTTCATTTCGCATAGTATAGTCTCCAATAAATGATATAGTGTAATTATATCTAAGTTTCAAATCTCATAGCGAGTTCACTGAGAAGATTGTTTCTCTATCTCATCTATTTTTCTTTCAATAACTTCACGGACATGCCACCCTAGATAAAGAGTCAACACCAATATCAGAGCTACGCACTCTAATAAAGTTCGAAGAACCAGGAGACATCCTTTGGATACCAAATTTTTTAAGCGTAATGGTGTTGAAATACTCATAGACTATATACCTTTTTTGTAATTCTTGAGAAGCGTGTCCTTGCTTGTTTATTTTTTTAGACAAATTCTGGTGATATTCCCAAGGTATCAATTTCACTCGATGAGAATAATCATCTCCATAATACTCTATTGCCCAAGCATGCGCTTCTTTGAAAACTTTTCGATATTTTCTCTTTATTTCTCGTAATTCTTCTTTAGTATATCCATCGTGCCAGCCTTCAGTCCACATAATGTCTGGTAGAAATAGGCCTCTAGAGAGATAACAGTCATTATATTCTCTCTTATAGTCTTCAGTGTGTTGAATCTGTAATATGTGAAAGATATCTAGAATTTCCATAATATATCCTGGCTAAATACTACTAAGGGAGGCTATTGCCTCCCCTTTCGTTTGGTTACTTAATTCACCTCTATATCTCTAATGATATACCCTTAGTTATAAAGTGGGTGGAAGACCCGGTCTTTAATTATCCTGCAATTTTCTAAATTTAAGTAAATCTTCGAAGGTTTGCAGGTACCTGATTTCTCTGTCTGCCCATTAATTCTCTCATCTGTTGAGTATTTTGATGTGCTGCCCTTGTAGGTTGAGTATTTCCATCTTTATCAGTATATCTCTTTATCTCTTCTTGAAGTCGATCGATAAACCAGATCCTCTGCCAAATAGGTATATTGTAACACTCCCAATAGGTAAAACCAACATAATACATTAAGAGAAATATATGTTCGAGAAATATCTTCTTATCATCCGGCGTCAGGCCAAAAAAAGCTGGCACCTAAAGGCATACTCACCTCCGACTCCTCAGAACAAGAAGGACATGTTACATGCTGTTTCATATCAATTCCTGGTTCTCCTGAATCCATTACTTTTCGTAAGTTTCTAGAGATTTTTGTAGGCATTTTTTGTACGAACATTTGAATTTTTGTCTTATCCGTGATGTTATTCACTGCCAAAACTTGATATTGATAACGAGTAGTAATCAAGTTATCTGATTGAAATCCTTGTTTTTTCTTTCTTTCAGCGGCTTTTGACATTTCTTTCTCTTCATGACCAGTCATATATTTGAAACGAATTGTCATATTATCGTCTACTTTGGCTTCAAAAACATTAGAGCCTTGTGCAACAGGTTCTTGTTCTAAGAATTTCAAAGGAAGTTCTGATAAATTAAATTCAAATTTCCCTTTTTCATTGCAAGCTGGACATGTCATCTCAGTAGGATATGAAGAGCCATAACCTGTAATTCGAAGTGCTACCATTAGAGCATTTCTGTCTCCCAATAACATGTCATCTGGATCAATTCTTTTGTCTACTAAGCAAGAACGAATTAATTCAGAAATTACTGTACCATTTTTAATCAATGCCCGAGAAGTCAAAATATCTTCTTCTCTTGCTGTCATTGCTCTGATTTGCACTGTCTCTTTCATGTGAAGTGGTGAAGATGGTGGATACACTAATCCCTTAGAAGGCAGAGGTATGTCTTCTACAGGAATCTCTAATCCAAATTCATCACGCAATACATCTTTACGCTCACCAGCCCAACCTTGAGCCATAGAACCTTCAGGTGCACCATCAGTTCCACCAGTAAAGACGTCATTTCCTTTTCTAGTTGTCATAAATTTCCTCATAAACTATTGTTGAACAAAAAAGAGGTCATTACCTCATAATTCAATTATATTATACAGAGAAATATGCCTAATTGCAATTTTTCTAGAATTATATTTACGAAAATTCTTCTTTTGTTTATGTATATTCGTAGTCGATAAGAGTTTTTCGAAATTTTATCTACGTTCTATTGTAATATAGAACGATCTAGCTATAAAATTCCCTTGCACGGATCAATTGGAAAATGAATATATACTGAAAGGGAAAAAAGTGATAATACTAAATTCTAATTACTGGAATTTATTGTTCTGGAGAACAAAAAGAAACCCAAGCTCTTTCAAGCTCAGGTTTACTAGTAAATCTCTATCTATCAAGTAAGATCAGTACTGAAGTACACAATTATCAAATCTCAAAGACAATGAGATTTCCATGAAAGCACCATCGTCTTCATAAGAGAGGTCACTAAAACCAGCTGAAGTGATGAAACATCCCTTGATATCCCACAATTCAATTACTGTTCCTACTGGGTCAACCAATTTCAATTGAGCGTCTCTCTTGTAGAAGTCTGCATAACCAGCACGGCCGGATACAGATTCCCAGTGAGTACGTACCCATTCCATAACTTGTTGAGCACCACTTGGAGCGATAGGATCATGCAAAGTCAAAGACAATGCATCGAAAGAACCATTTCCTGCCAAGTATCTCTTAGAGTTCATGTAAGACACGCTTTGTTCTGAAATTGTGATTGTCGGTCTGTTAGCTGTTTTGATCAAATATGAATCGATACCTTCTAAAGCAAAAATCCATCGATTCTTTCTTTTTGGTTCGAATTTGTTTGGTAACATATCTTGTACACTTAATGTTTCTGCCATTTCGGTCTCCTTTTGTAATTCTATAGAATGCGGAGGCGAATATATCGCCTCCTTTTATTTTAATTATACATCCATTCCTTGATTTCCAACAACAAAGTCAAGAGAGATAAACTCGATAGACTTCGTAGGCTGTAAGAAGATTTTTCCTCGGATTGTATTATTTTCGATGTCTTCTTGAGTTGTTGTAGTGGTATCGATAATCACTTTGAATTTTTCGAGACCATTTTGAGATTGAATTCTCTGAAGGATTGGATTCACCATTGCAGAGAACTTAGACAGAGTAGAGTCTCTGTTTGGTTCGAACAAGATACTGTTGGATACTTGTTTTACTTTTCTTCTCACATCAATCAGCAAACGTCTTACGTTCACTCTATCCAAAGCAGATTGTGCTTGCAAGAGTGTCTTTTGACCGAAAATCACAACAGATTCTCCTGTCAAAGGAAATGAAGTAATCGGATTGATATCAGCTTCATACAGTACATCCATATTAGCTCTATTCAATTTCACAGCAGTCTCAATAGTGGTAGGCAGTGCTCCACGAGCAAAACCAGCAGGAGCATACCAAGGATGTGCAATTGCGTCATTGAGTGCTAAAGCTCCAAGTACAGGAACCGAAGGAGGAACTACTACTGCAGTGTCTCCGTCTTTAAGCACTACGTCTGGAAAATATGCGGCTGCGAATGAAGTGTCCAAGTTTCTATTAGCCAACGCTTGTGCTGTATTAGACACAGAAACTTCTTGAGAAGAAGCTGTCACATAATACCCCTCATGATCGTAAGACATTGTGTCTAAGATGTAGAGTGCATCGAATCTCTCTTCAGTTTTATCGATTGCATAATCGGTAATGCCATTAGAACGCATTCCAGGAGTTGCCAATAGTTGTACATCGACATCGGTTTTTTCCGCAAGGATATCGATTGATTTTCTAAATGCAGCGGTAGTAGCACCGTCTGGTCCACCGAAGTAAGAAGAACCTAGGGTATCCATTTCTCTTACGGATGATACGTTAGACATTTTTGCCTTTTCTTTATCGAAGATATCCAAACCGTCCCAACCACCTTGGAAAGGTACAGTGAACTTAATGAATTTCTTCGAAGCGGATTGACCAAAGTCTTTAGAGACATCCAAGAATCGATAGCCATTAGCAGAATTCTTAAATTTGTTACTGCCGTCTGCTCCTATCTCGACACTTTCCAGAAATCCGGAAGATACGAGAGCAGCAGTACTCAAGTTATATCCTGCTTTGTTTCTAATATATACAGCCTCGTGCCACTTATTAGGATCTACTGGATTTTCTGTATTTACAGTGCCATCATTATCAGTCTTGGTAGCAATCAAGATGTTCTCGAGAGTGAAAGCATTATTGTTATAAGCATCAGCTGTCGTAGAATCTCCTTGCCAAGCAGCATTTGTTCCACCTGTTGTGGTAAAATGTTTCGTGAGTTCATTTACGAGGGAAATTACAGTTGTCTCTTTATTTTTCAAAGATACTTCTCTAATGTCTTGGATTTGAACACCCCAGAAGAATCTAGAATCTACTACTTTAGTATTTCCACTTCCAATTGACACATTATTTCTCAATGGCAAAGGAGCTTCAACAAGTGCTTCTTCTAAGTCTTCTGCATCCAATTGTAAGAAATTCTTACCTTGGAAACCTACAGGAAGTGCACTAGGATTCATTGTACCGTCTTCGATAGATTCATCTACTTCAATACGTACGAATGGAGACTGATTTGGATATAGACCTTCCATCACTAATTTTTGTTTACCTACAGGTTTTTCAAAATCGAAGAATACGTGTTGATCACCAATTAGTCTTGCAATATATCGATCGGAACCAGGATTCAAGTTAACACCACGGAATTGTTGTAGTACAACGGGTTTGTCATCAGAATCACTCGCAGAACGAATCAAAACGTCAAATGTGCCATAAGGATTCGACATTTCTGCGGACTTATTGATAGAAGAAATTGATACTTTGAATTTACCTGCACCAGAAGCACCAGCATCTAAAGCGTGAAATCTGAATAATTTCTTAGCAGTGTCTCCCAGCACTTGAGACGTGATCCAAGGAGTTGCAGCATGTGTGAATTTTTGTTGCCAGTTGTCAAAGTTTGTCTTAGAGAAATTGTCTTTAGCCAAGCCACTTGCAGCGTGTTGACTCTTTGTGAGATATACAGCATTTGTTCCTTCACCTGTTGCTACAGCTAATCCACCTGGGATATCGTAGTGAGCATACAAGAAGTGACCTCTCTCTTGGAGCTTATTTGGATCTGTATTCAATACTTTTGGAAAGTACACAGGAGAAGTAGGATCGAAAGAAGCTGTCAACAATGAACTATAGTTCGAATTATCAAAACCGTTCAAAGCAATGACGAATCTGTCATCTGTATTCTGTAATTCGCCAGTAGCTCCACCAACGTCTTTACCAGCTCCAAACTCTCCGTATGCTACAGTAGGAACACTACTTAGAGGCTCACCTGATTGTTGTAATGCAGGCACAATTCCATTTGCTACCATTAGAACACCACGAAGAACTTTAGAGCTAGCACTTGTACTAACACCCAAATAGTCTTCTGTGTTATCGGAA
>Ga0255190_1000021_pt1 | contig 54001 bp, 47 predicted proteins | sample Miss_Miss_RepA_8_FD_189955 | JGI IMG/M metagenome (GOLD analysis project Ga0255190, IMG submission 189955) | Freshwater microbial communities from Mississippi River, Louisiana, United States - Miss_Miss_RepA_8h | ecosystem: Environmental > Aquatic > Freshwater > River | place: USA: Louisiana... | reverse complement strand
AACTTGCCACGCCAGATACTTCAATTGCTGATTTGATCGGTGAAGTCGACCCGATAAAAGTTGCCGAGGGTCGTTATCTGAGCGACGAACTTACTTTGCACTACGGCCTCGTGCCGCGTTGCAACCGAGGCATCTTTGCGATCAACGAATTGCCAGATCTGTCAGAGCGAATTCAAGTTGGGCTACTCAACGTGCTTGAAGAAAGAGATATTCAGATTCGTGGTTACAAAATTCGCTTGCCACTTGACATCATGCTCGTGGCATCGGCAAACCCAGATGATTACACGAACCGTGGTCGAATAATTACACCGTTAAAAGATCGTTTTGGAAGTCAGATTCGAACTCACTATCCATTAGAGATTGCTACAGAGATAGAAGTCGTACGCCAAGAGTCGCGTAACGCCAGTGTCGGCGATGTGAAAGTGCGAATTCCAAACTTTATGGAAGAAATAATTGCCACAATCAGTCATTTGGCACGGGCAAGTACAAAGATCAATCAACGCAGTGGTGTGAGCGTGCGTCTGACTACAAGCAACCAAGAGTTGATGTGCGCAAACGCGATGCGACGCGCACTTAAAGCCAAAGAAACTGAGGTGGCACCTCGAGTTTGTGATCTCGACGCATTGGCGGCTTCAACTGCTGGCAAAATTGAGATTGACGTAATCGATGATTCACGTGAGTCACAAGTTTTTGACCAACTCATACGTGGCGCCGTGCTTCAAGTTGCCAAGCAACGAATTTCACCAGAGAACCTTCGTCTAGTTACTGAAGAATTCGTCGAGGGCAAGGTCGTGCAAACAGGCGAAGACATTGCCTCGAGCGATTATGTTGCATTGCTCAAGACGATGCCGGGTTTACGCTCGGTCGTTGCTGATCTGGTCGATGGCGACGAATCAGCAGCGGTGGTTGCTAGTGCCATTGAGTTTGTACTCGAAGGCCTGCATCTTTCAAAGCGACTGAACAAAGACGCCAAAGCGGGTAAAGCGATTTATCGCTCAAAAACTGTTTAGATTTGCGGTCGCTCGCCGCACGTACTCGACGAGTTAATCAGCCAATTAATCAACCGAGAAATGGTTGTCGAGTCCAGATTTCGCTGGTGTCGTTGCGTTCAGCAATAACAGGGCGCCCTGAGAGAATTGAAACCTCAATTGCGTTGTTGAAACCATGAAGTTTGAGTGTGCCGTGGCGAGTTGCCGACACGCCTTCTGGCAACTCTTCGATGTGTTCTGTGGGTATGAGTACACCCAAATTTGCTGACTCGTCGCAAAGTCGCGCCGCCAAATTTGGCGCACTGCCGATGTAATCGTCGCCTTCAAACAGCATCGTGTCACCCGTATCGATGCCAATTCTCAGTTGCAGAGGTGCGCAGGCCGTTTCGGCTCGTCTGGCTAACTCGAGTGCAAATGTGATGCCGTCAATCTGTTCTACGGCAACAGCCATCAAACCATCGCCAAGGTATTTATCGATGCGTACGCCGCGTTCTGAAGCGACCGCTCGCGCGACGGCTCGAAATTCGCCAAGAAGTTTTGTTGCTCGGCGATCGCCATTTGTCTCGGTGAAGTTTGTGAAGCCAGACAAATCAACGAATATAAAGGTTCTAGGAAAGCGCATTGCGATTATCAGTCTACGGACAGTCGTACTATCGTGCGCTTATGCCAAGTCGGTTCAATTATTCGCGCTGGGACGGAACGCAGCATGGTTTTGAATTTGACGCACAAAGTTTGATCGACGAGTTGACCGATGATTTAGTTCATCACGGCGATGTAAATGCGGCGTTGCGCAGAATGATGCAGGAAGGCATGCGTAATGAGCGCGGCGAAAATTTAATGGGTCTTCGTGAAATGATGCAGAAGTTGCGTGATAAGCGCAACGAGATAAAAGATCGTGGCGATCTTGGTGGCGTTTACAAAGAAATTGCTGACGAGCTTGACGACTTGGTTGACGAAGAACGACACGCCATTGATCAAGCGCTAAAAGATGCGGTCAGGTCTGGAGACGAGCGTCGGGGCGCATTGGCAAAAGAATCTGCAGATCAAAAGAACTTTCGGCTCGACATGTTGCCCGAAGATCTCGCCGGCAAGATCAGCGAGCTTGAGCATTATGACTTTCAGTCGCAGCAAGCCCAGCAGCGATTTGAGGCATTGCTAGAAAAACTTCGCAATCAGTTGATGCAGCAATATCTAGATCAGGCATCAAGTGCAGTCGAGAAGATGACGCCTGAAGAAATGCAACGCACCAAAGACATGATGGCGGCACTTAACGAAATGATCAATCGTCGCGAACGCGGCGAAGACCCCGAGTTTGAAAAGTTCATGGAGAACTTTGGTGACTTCTTTCCGGAGAATCCGCAAAGTCTGGATGAACTTCTCGAGATCATGGCAAAGCGAATGGCGAATGCTCAAGCGATGCTCAATTCGATGACGCCAGAACAGCGCGAACAGATGCGCCAACTGAGCGAAAAACTTCTTGAAGATTTGGATTTGCGCTGGCAAATGACCGAGTTGGCGCAAAAGCTTCAGAACATGTTTCCGCAACAAGGATGGGGTTCGAAACAAGATTTCACAGGCGAAGACCCGATGGGGTTTGGTCAAGCAATGCGCTCGATGCAAGAACTGGGCGATCTTGATCAGCTCGATAATTTGCTGCGCAATGCATCCTCGCCGTCGGCATTGGCCGAGGCTGATTTAGATCGAGTTAGCGAACTGCTCGGCGAAGATGTCGCAAAATCTCTGCAACGTATGTCTGAGATAACAAAGAAACTCAAAGATGCGGGGCTAATTGATCAAACAGAGGGCAAGCTAGAGATGACCCCACGAGGTTTACGCAAAATCGGTGAGAAAGCGTTGCGTGATGTGTTCGGGGCACTAGATAAAGATCGTCTTGGCCAACACCAAGTAGAGCGAATAGGTGTCGGACATGAGCGAACCTACGACACCAAGCCTTATGAATATGGTGATCCTTTTCAGTTAGACCTTCAGCAGACCTTGCGCAACGCCCTAAAGCGCCAGGGTTCAGTTGTGCCAGTGCAGTTGAAAGCCGAAGATTTTGAAATTGAACAGACCGAGCATCTAACTCGGTCATCCACGGTACTGATGCTCGACCTCTCATTGTCGATGCCGATGAGAGACTATTTCTTGCCAGCAAAAAAAGTTGCTATGGCTTTGCACTCGTTAATGAGTTCGCAGTTTCCGCGCGACTTTTTGGGCATTGTCGGTTTTAGTGAGACAGCAAGAGTGTTGAAACCGCATCAACTACCCGAGGTTTCATGGGACTTTGTTTATGGCACGAACATGCAGCACGGGTTTATGTTGGCTCGTGAAATGTTGTCCCGACAGAGCGGCACAAAGCAGATAATCATGATCACCGACGGCGAGCCGACGGCTCATATTTCGCAGTCTGGAGATGTCTTTTTTAATTATCCACCCGTGCGCGAAACTATCGAGGCGACATTGCGTGAGGTAATGCGAGCGACCCGCGAAGGCATACGGATAAACACTTTTATGCTTGATGCGTCGCGCGCGCTGCAGTCGTTTATTGAGCAACTGACGGCGATAAATAAAGGTCGTGCGTTTTTCACGAGCCCAGAAAATTTAGGTGAGTATGTGCTCGTCGACTTCATCGAACACAAGCGTCAACTTTCTCGGTTGGGTGGGGTTCGGCGCGCAGGTTGAGCAGTATTTGCATTTTTTGTTAAAGTTTGGCAGAATGACACGGCTGTAGTTACACCATTGTTGGGTGCTTGTGCATCGGGCAGTGTTTATTGGGAGGGTTTCAAAATTGGAAGATCGCATGCACATACCGGTGAATAGTGAGCGTGCATGGCAAGATCAGGCGAATTGCCTCGGTGTAGACCCAGACCTTTTCTTTCCAGAACGCGGCGCCTCAACCCGTGAGGCCAAAGAAGTTTGTCGTGGCTGTGTTGTTAAAAACGACTGCCTTGAATACGCCTTAGAAAATGGCGAAAAATTCGGTATTTGGGGTGGGCTCTCAGAACGAGAACGACGTCGCCTTCGTCGTCAGCGCGCGCAGAGCAATCGCAACATCGCTAGCGCTTAAGCACATCAATTTAGATTTTGTAGTGCGCGGTTGCGCGTCGCCAAACACCATTCGATCGTCTTTTCTTTACTCAAGTCGAGTTCAGTCCAACGCGATTTAGATATCTGAGTAAGCACTCGCGCAGGCACCAGACCAACGAGTTCGGCACGTGAAATTTCTGCTCGTTTTGCCACCTCATCGAAGACAAAATCTGGCCCCGCTACATCGGGGCTAATCAGGTTCATGCTGACCTGAATTTCGCTGCCTAATTGAAGGCCTAATGTGCGCACCTGAGGGCTTCTAATCTCACGTGCAATACGCCTGCCGTCTTCAATAGTCGAGTTTTTTAACCAGATGTTGTAGGCAACTAAAACTTGTCGTGCACCAACGCAAATTGCGCCGGCTGTTGGGTGTGCTTGGTTTGGCCCAAAGTCTGGGGTTAAGTCAATAAATGCTCGCTTGCGAATTTCGGGCAAGTCACGTTCCGGTCCGTAAACAAAACTCGGTATTTTTAATTCGCTTGCTGCAAATTCGGCGAATTCGTTTCGTGCCTGAATCGCTTGTTCAATCGTTGAATTTTCGAGCGGAACGAATGGAACAACATCAATGATGCCTATTCGTGGATGCACACCAACGTGCTGACGAAGGTCAAACTGCACAGCACTCAACTCTGTGAGTTGTCGTGCCGCTTTTGTAGTAGCGAGCGTAAACACACTTCGGTGATGGTGATAGTCGCTGTGAATATCGAGCACATCATGGCCAATCTGGCTTCGAATCTTTTCAATGGCGTCTAGACGCCGTCCTTCGCTGATGTTGATTACGCACTCAAGCACCTATATTGCTTAGCGCATTTTTAGGTGGCAATGCTAGAGTTGTCGTATGTTCAACGGCCCTGAAATCTGGATCATCATCTTGCTTGTTGTAGTTCTTTTCGGCGGATCACGTCTTCCAAAAATCGCTCGCAACCTTGGCAAAGCTCAAAGCGAACTTAAAAAAGGTCTCGCCGAAGGTGTTGCCGAGTCAAAGAAGGACGAAACTCCAAAAACCGACTCCAACTAGTTTTGGCGTCACGGCAGATTGTCTGTCGACTATTTGAGTGCGAGTACTTTTACTTTCGTCGCAAGCACATCAGCGAGCAGGTTTCTTCGCTCGTTGGCTGCATAAAGATTTAGTTCGATATCTGCCTTGGCAGATGCCTTAGCAAAAATAAGAAATTGTTCATCTTCGGCGCGAACCGTCACTGATTTGACACGTCCGTCTTGAGTTCGATCCAGACCAATAGCAATTCGCAAGATTGCCGCAAGTGATGTCACTAGCTTTTGGTCGGTTTCGCTGAGTTGCGCAAATTCTGCGTGCGACTGTTTAGGTGCGCTCTTGCGGTGGTAGCGCGCGATGACTGCGATCAACTCGATCTCGCGATCGGTGAGACCAACAAGTTCTGAATTTCGAATTACATAATAAGAATGAAGGTGGTGTTTCGAGTGCGAAACGACCACACCGACGTTTGCGAGTAAAGCCGCGGCCTCAAGGTATCTACGCGAAGCCTGAGGGAGGGCCAACTTCTTTTGCAAGCAATCAAATAGTGAGAGGGCTATTTTTGCGACATACGCCGAATGCTCGGGGCGATCATCGCAACGGTCAGCAAGTTGTTTGACGCTGAGCAGTGCTGGGTCTATGTCTTCAGGGTTGTTGAGTAGTTTTTCGCGAGCAAGAGTGTCAAAAAGGACGCCTTCTCGCAATGCATAGTCAGAGTAGGTGAACTTAGCTACATCAAATGACAGTGCGATACCTTCTAAAATCACGGCTCCAGCCAGAATGATGTCAGCACGCGATGAGTCGAGGCCAAAGATCTGCGCTCGCTCTTTGACGGTCGGGGCGTCTGCCAATAAATCCAGCATCTTTGTCACATCTTTAGCGCTGAATTCGTAACGGTTGAACGATTTCGGTTCTGGTTCGTTGTTGAGCTTTCGAATCAGTTTGGCAACTGCTTCGACCGAACCTGATGAGCCGACGGCAATTTCGAAGCCGAGTTCGAGAACTTCTGGCTTGATAGTCGCCAGCATTGATCGCACGAACTTTCGACAACTGCTGAGAGCACTTGGATGAAGTGCATCTGTACTGAAAAATCTGTCGGTTAGACGAACTGCGCCAAGTTTAAAACTGCGAGCCAGCAATATTTCATCACCCGCAGCGACCACCAACTCTGTAGAGCCTCCACCGATATCGCATAGCAACATTGGTTGTTCGCCAACAGCGACTGCATATCTGGCCCCAAGGTGAATGAGTCGTGCTTCTTCGATGCCTGAAATCACTTCGACTTCAATATCGGCTTCTTTACGCGCACGCTTTATAAATTCGTTGCGATTTTTGGCCTCTCGAACTGCGCTTGTTGCAACAGCGCGCAGTTTTGCACCGTGCACATCGGCGACGGCTCGCATTCGTTTCAACGAAGCGATTCCTCGCTCGATTGCTTCTGGTTCGAGTTGCTTCATGTCGCCGGCACCGTGGCCAAGTCGAATCACTTCTTTTTCGCTGGTAATCACTTCAAAGCCTGTTTCGACTGGCTTGGCTACGACTAAGTGAAAACTGTTTGTCCCAATATCAAGTGCGGCAATAACTGCTTCTGATTCTGAGCCCACAAATGCACATCTTAGAACGCGATGGTTCGACGGTAGGATTTAACGACTAATCGAAGGAGACGTCATGACTAATTACGCAGAAGCAACAACTTTGAACGAGCCACCGCGTGGTCATGCGCGTATCGTTTATCTCGGCCCAGCGTCACCTCATTGGGAGGTCTACGGCGACTACGGCGACCAGAACATGCTTGAAGAATTTCGCGCTCGTACTCTCGCTCGACTCATTCTTTTGCCGCGCAACGACCCACAATTTCGTCGCAATCAAGAGCGAGTCAATAAAGACGCCGAGCGCGAGCGCATCAGCATCGAATGGGAGCTCGGGTATGCAAATGCTGCCGAAGCCCCTGCTGCGGCTCCAGCGGCAACACCTGCCGAATAGGCGCGATTTTCAATCTGCATTTTTATGCGACCAAAAATGTCGCTGAAGTGAAGTTCAAGTGACATTTTGGCGAAATCGCTTTTTGACGAACGTACGGGAGCAAACAGATTCGTACGATGAAAATCAGGTGCAGAACTACATCAACCGCGAATTGAGTTGGCTCGACTTTAACGATCGTGTTCTAACTCTGGCAGGCGACGAAAGAGTTCCGCTGCTAGAGCGCTGTCGCTATTTGGCAATTTGTTCGTCAAATCTTGATGAGTTTTATCAAATCAGAGTTGCTGCGCTTAAAGATCAAATCGCCGGTGAAGTTCATACGCCAACAGCAGACGGAATGACACCGCAAGAACAACTGACTGAAATTACAAAACGAACCCAAGACTTTGTCAATAGGCAACACAAGGTCTGGGCAGATGAGTTGTTACCAAGACTCAAGAAATCTGATGTCATGGTCGTCAAGTGGGCAGAACTGGGCGAGAGCGAACGAACAAAACTTTCAGACGACTTTGATCGAAGAATATTTCCAGTTTTGACACCCTTGGTTGTCGACCCGGCTCACCCGTTTCCTTACATTTCAAATCTTGCACTTAACTTGGCGGTCGTTGCCCGTGATCCACAATCAGGAGAGCAGCGATTTGCAAGGCTGAAAATTCCGAAGAACATCTCCCGTTTTATGAAGGTAGGCAGCGGCAACAAATTTGTCCTGCTTGAAGAAGTTGTTTCGGCTAATTTGCCGCGGCTGTTTCAGGGCATGATCATCGAGCAGTGTTTTGTCTTTCGAGTTACGCGCAACGCCGACTTATCTCTTGACGATGAAGATGCCGAAGACCTGTTAGCAGCCGTAGAAATGGAACTACGTCGTCGTCGTTTTGGTCGTGCCGTTCGACTTGAAATACCAATGGGCACTGCACAAGAAACAGTTGACTTGATGTGCGAAGAACTCGAACTAGACGCCGAAGACATCACGTACCACACAGACCTAATCGAAATGAATGCTTTAAATCAACTGGCGTCACTTGATTTACCCACTTTGAGATTTAAGCCCTGGCCGCCGCTTACTGCAGGCAGATTATTGGCTGCCGAATTTAATGGTCACAGTATTTTTCAGGTCATTCGCGAGAGACAATTGTTGGTACACCATCCTCACGAGTCGTTTGCCTCTTCGGTTGAGTCGTTCGTGGCACAAGCTGCAAGTGACCCAAAGGTTCATTCAATAAAAATGACTCTTTATCGAACCTCAGGTGACTCGGCGATCGCCAAACATCTAGTGCGTGCCGCCGAATCAGGCAAGCAAGTTGCTGTTGTTCTTGAGATTAAGGCGCGCTTTGACGAAGCGCGAAATATTGCGTGGGCCAAAGAACTTGAGTTTGCGGGTGTCCACGTTACTTATGGCATCGTCGGCTTAAAGACGCACTCAAAGTGCATCTTGGTGGTTCGCGAAGACAGCGACCAGATGAGACGATATGTGCACATCGGCACCGGAAATTACAATTCGGTAACTGCAAGGGTTTATGAAGATATTGGTTTTTTCACCTGTGAAGAACAAATTGGCTCGGACGCAACAGAACTTTTCAACTATTTAACTGGGTATGCCAAAGAGCCAGATTATTTGCGATTGTTTGTCGCGCCACATCAACTTCGTCCACGAATTCTCGAGCTGATTCATCGCGAGGCATCATTCAAGGACAAAGGGCAGATAACACTCAAACTGAATTCGATATCTGACCCGTCAATAATTGATGCGCTCTATGCAGCGAGCAATGCTGGCGTGAAGATAGACCTAATTGTTCGAGGTATATGTTGTTTGCGCGCCGGGGTGCCGGGCATGTCCGAGAACATTCGAGTTCGGTCAATACTTGGTCGATATCTTGAGCACTCACGTATTTATAGGTTCGAGCACGGGCTAGAAGATGAGTCTCCGTTGCACTTGATTGGTTCAGCAGATTTGATGGGGCGCAATCTTGACGGACGAGTTGAGGTGTTAGTACCCCTCACGCACCCAAAACATCGTGCATGGCTAGATAAAGTTCTCAGTTTTTTGACTGCAGAAGATGTCGTTCACTTCAAACTCGGTAGCGACGATAAGTGGGTTGAACATAATTCGGGTGCCGAATTCGGAGACGCTCAACAACGTTTGCACGAGTGGGTTGTTGCGACTCAAGTTCGCTGACCTAAAAATCTGTTCACCGTCGCGTCACTCGTTTGACAACTAAAGTTCACTTTTGACGGGCTACCGTTAAGGGCAGTCGTAGTTTGAAGTCGAGTAGGGAAAGGTGCCAGAAATGGACGAAATTCGCAAGAATTTTCATAATGACCTTGAGTCTGTGCGTGCCGAAGTTATTCGACTTGGCGCATCTTTGACCGAGTCAATTCCTCGCGCTACAGCGGTTTTGCTGAGTGGCGACCTTGAAGGCGCCGACTACTTAGTTCAAGCCGACGACGAGTTTGACGGTCGAAGTGCCGAACTTGAAGTCTCTTGTTTCGAAATTTTGGCATTGCAGGCTCCGGTTGCTGCCGACTTACGGCAAATAGTTGCAATCATCAAAATCGCGGGAGAACTCGAGCGCTCGGCAGATCTTGTAGTCAACATTTGCAAAGCTGCGCGTCGTATATACGGTCACGATATTGATCCGATGTTGCGCGGCGTAATTTCGAAAATGAGTGAGCAAGCTCAAAAACTTTTTGCGGCGACTATGGAGGCTTTTGAAGAGAGCGATTCTGCGAAAGCAGCTGCAATTGACGATATGGACTCATACCTAGACAGCCTTCATCGCCAATTTATTCAGCAAATTTTTGAGTCTCACTCAAAGTCAAAGATCGATTTGCAAGTCGCAGTTCAACTAGCAGTTGTTGCACGTTTCTATGAGCGCATTGGCGACCATGCCGTTAATGTGAGTGAAAAGACGAGATTTATCGTCTCAGGTTGGGTACGAGAGCGTGGGGGCATTGATCGTTATAAGGCTCGTGTCGGCGATCGAACCGGCGAAATTTTTCTCCCACGAACTGAAAGTTAAGTTCAGAGACCCTTTGTGGACTTGATTTTTTTCTTGTCTGGAGTATCAGTAGCTGCAGTATTCGCATATTTGGTTTCGAAGCGTTCATCAAAAAACTTGAGTGCTGCGATTAGAAGCGAGTCCAAAGTAAATACAACCCGCTCTGAAGATCAGCTTGAGAATTTGGTTGAAGCTCTTGATCTTTTACCGATAGGTGTTGTAATCATTGATTCAAAAACTGGTCGCAGATTGCGCAATAACGCAGCGGCAGCAATGACTGGCGTGAGATATGTAGACATTTTGGTCGATCAAGCCGTCGATGAAATGGTCAAGACAATAGCCACAACAAAGTCAAGTGAGCGCATTCTTGAAGCAGTGGCGGGCACAACTCGTTTCTTTAAGATTCGCGGTCAAGCTATTGATCCGCAAAAAGCAATTGTGACCATTGAAGACATCACCGAAAAGTCACGAATTGACACCGTGCAGACTGACTTTGTGGCGAATTTGAGTCACGAACTCAAAACACCAATTGGCGCTGTGGCGGCACTTGCTGATTCGCTTAGCGGAGAAACTGAAACCGAGGTTGTGTGGCGACTTGCTGAGCGAATCGTCACTGAATCTCACCGCATGTCGCGCATTGTGGATGACCTTTTAGATTTGTCAAGAGTTGAATTCGGCGGAACCGAAGAGTGGTCCGAAGTCGATCTTGGCTCGGTTCTAGTTGAGGTTGTTGGCACCAACCAACATGCGGCCAAGCGTCAAGGTTTGGGTTTGTCACTAACTGGATCGGCAGAACTGTTGGTGCGGGGCGATCGAGCCCAACTAGTTTCGGTATTTTCAAATCTCGTCGATAATGCGATCAAATACAGCGAGGCCGGTGGCGTAGTTCTGGTCGAAGGAATGAATCAAGGTGATGAAGTCGTAGTGACCGTTACTGATCACGGCATTGGTATCGCCGAGCGTGACCAGAAGCGAATTTTTGAGCGTTTCTATCGAGTTGACAAAGCGCGAAGTCGGGCGACAGGTGGCACCGGTTTGGGTTTGTCGATCGTGCGACACATTGTTCTAGAACATGGCGGTTCGATAGATGTGCGGTCCGAAGAAGGCACTGGCTCAACTTTCATGGTTCGTTTACCGCGCGTGATTAGAAAAACCAAAGAAGTATTCTCAGACGAAACGCGAGCAATGGCATGAGTATCAGTAATTCGCTTCCGACAATTTTGGTGGTCGACGACGAAGAATCATTTATCGAGGCACTTCAAGTTGGTTTGAAGCGTGAAGGCTTTCGAATCGAAGTAGCCCGTGATGGCGCAGAAGCATTAGCGGTGTTCGATGCTGTGAAACCCGATGCGGTTCTTTTAGACGTGATGCTTCCAAAAGTAAGTGGCACAGATGTGTGTCGCGAAATTCGTAAGAAGAGTTCTGTTCCGATAATTATGGTTTCAGCGAAAGGTTCAGAGATCGATACTGTTGTCGGCCTTGAAGTTGGTGCAGATGACTATATTGTCAAGCCATATCGCCTTCGTGAACTGGTTGCGCGATTGCGCGCCGCACTTCGCCGAGGTGAGTTGTCGAAATCTGACAGCGACTTGACAGGTGTCGGCACAGTTGCAATTGGGGCGGTGTCGATTGACCCAGAACAACACGTAGTGACTATTCGTGGCGAGGTAACAAAATTGCCACTAAAAGAGTTCGAGTTGCTATATATGTTGATGGCAAACGCTGGTCGAGTGATGACCAGAGAGACGCTTATCGATCGGGTTTGGGGCACTGATTACTTTGGCGATACCAAAACCCTTGATGTTCATATCAAGAGGTTGCGCGCAAAGGTTGAAAAAGATCCAGCTGACCCGCAGTTGGTCGTGACCATCCGTGGGCTTGGCTATAAATACGAGAAAATAGGCGCATAGCTCTTTCAAAGTCAGGTCTTGCCCCTGCGTCGCCGCTGCGTCGCCTTGGTCGTGTGCACTCGCTCATTGCATGTGGTGAGGCAGCTTTCGCAATTGCTTTAGCAGACTCGCTGTTTTTATCGATAAGCCCTGATGCCGCTCGAAGTCGCGTGCTGTTGTTTTTGGCGATGAGTCTGGCACCATTTGCAATCGTCGCACCGTTTATTGGACCAGTCATCGACAGAATTCCGGGTGGCAGACGAATAACTGTTTTCATAGTCGCGCTTTTACGTTGCGTAACTGTGGTCTTGATGATTACTCGACTTGAATCGAATTCACTTTTTGCTTTGGCATTTGTCTCTCTTGTGTTAGCGCGCACCTACAGCGTTAGTAAAACCGCAATAGTGCCGACGCTCGTGAAGAATGATGATGAGTTGGTTTCTGCGAACTCCAAGCTGGGTTTGCTATCGGGTGTAATGGGTTTCGCTGCAGCCGTTCCTGCAGGTTTGCTGCAATTGGTCGATTCAAGGGCAACACTTGTGATGTCAGCGGCGATGTTTGGTCTTGCTGGACTTGCAAGTTTGCGGTTGCCTCGTCATGTTGCAACAACGCCGAACGAAGCCGAGAAAATAGAAATCGAAGAGTTGCGAGGTTTGCAAGTTCGAAGAATCGCTTTTTCGATGATGCTTCTGCGTGGGATGATTGGTTTTTTATTCTTTCACGTTGCCTTCTGGTTGCGTGATGAGCGAGCGGGAACAGCGTGGTTTGGGCTAGCACTTGGTTTGTCTTCGCTGGCAATAATGATCGGCAATTTGATTGCGCCTTTTTTACGACGTCAAATGTCTGAGCGGGCGATGATGCTGTTTGCTTTTTTGGTCATTGGGTTAATTGGTATTTACGCCGGAGTTGTTGGGGGAATCACTGCTGGAATTATTTTGATTTCTGTAACGAATGGAATGGGTTCAATAGGACGACTTGCGTTTGAATCGGTGGTACAGCGCGAAGCGCCAGATGCGAATCGAGCACGCGCGTTTGTTCGTTTCGAAACTTTGAATCAACTCGCGTGGGTGGGCTTAGGTCTTGTTGCCGTGATTCTGAATTTGCCCGGAGCAATTGGCTTTGCGGTCGTCGGAGTTGTTTGCCTGACTGGGTCGGTTTACTTTTTCGTAAAACGATCGCGTTAAAGATTTATACGTTCGATCCACAAGCCAGGGGCGGCTATTTCGTTTGGTGTGGGCAGATTTCCGTCGCGAGTCCAAAGGCGCGTCAGCCCAGTTTCGCCTGCCCGTTCGATGACGCCGGCGATAAATTTTTCGCCACGATCGACTTGATCATCGGTTAAATAGATGCCAAAAAGTTGCTCAACATACTGATCTTGAGAACTTGACTCGACTCTCCTTCGTCGAAAAGCCTCAGAAATTTGAGCACCATTCCCAAGAATTCGGTTGGCGACAGTGTCTACAACATGATCGACGTAGCAAATTATTACGCAAATTATTGCGTCAAGTTTTGGGGCTAATGCTTGTTGTTTTGCTGAACGTTCGTTGCCGAGCAGAAGAGTTGGGTCTCCCAAGAGTTTTTGCATCATTGCCGCTGGGTCAGTATCGGTGACATCAATATTGGTGAGGCGTTGTCCGAGTGCGTTTGGATTTGGATGAAAGCCTGCAACGTGTTGCTTAACCAGGTTGGTAACGGCATCACGCACAAAGTTGATGCGAAAGAGTGCGTGAAATGTCAACTCTTGAATCAACAGCCACATTTGCATGTCGTCAACTTTGATGCTCCAGTCTTTTGCGAACTCTTCGCTGTTGCGTGCGACAAATAAAAGTTGCGACTTGGGCTCGCGTGGAAGTGGCAAGTCGTACTGACCAAATGTTCGAAGTGAGAGTTGCCCGATCATTGAACCGACCGACATTCCAAGCATTGCTGGCGCCATCATCTTTGTGAGGTTCGACATCATCGCATCCATGCCGTTTGACTCAAGTTCGAGACTCTCTGGGCTATTGGCTGATGCTGAATTGCCTGTGAAGTCCGAAAAGTAAAATTTGAATGCCTCAATTGTGTGGTGTACCCAAGTTGAGCGCGTTACCACGTCAATTGCAGGAGGCTGAGTCGTATCGCTTGTTGATAACCCGGTTACATCTCGAACATGCAAATCGGCGACAGCAGCAAGTTGTTGTATTGCAATTCGTGAGGTGGGTTCAACATTTGGCTCGGCATTTGAGTTTGTCGCGGTCATCATTGCAAATTGTCGCGCCATATCCCATTGCACTGGGCCGGCACTCGACATCGCTTTGGCAATTTGCTCAAAAAATGGAATCCCCGATGCTGAGAAGTCATTGGGATCTTGAGGCATAAACAGATGATAGGCAGACCAAAATTGAATTCATCAGTTCTTGAACAGTGGCGAATGGCTCAGTTCGCAGGCAGAGATACACTTATTTCGATGTCATCATCGCACAACAAAGTTGAAGTCGACACTCGACTTGAGTTGACGAGTGAAGTTCTTGATGTCGGCTCTGTTTACAATTGGGCAGCTATCGAATCGTGCGGTGCAGTCGTAGTTTTTTCAGGAATTGTGCGTGACAACGCTGAAGGTCGCACCGATGTTAAGTCGCTTACTTACGAGGCTTACGAAGATCAAGTCGTGCCAAAGCTTGAGATAATCGCCAATGAGATGCGCTTGCGATGGAGTGATCTTGGGCGAATCGCTCTGATTCACCGTGTGGGCAAACTAGAACTGACCGAGTCGTCTGTTTTGGTTGTCGTTTCGTCACCACATCGACCTGAGGCGTTTGCCGCAGCAAGATATGCGATCGATGCTTTAAAAATTAGCGTGCCAATTTGGAAACAAGAACACTGGAAAGACGGAAGTGATTGGGGCACGAATAGCCACGAAATTTCTGATGCTCGCAAAGTGAAGAGTTCAACGTTGTGATTATTTTTGCCGTATCAACACTTGCGGTATTTTTCGCCGCCGTTTCGATCGTTTCAGGTGTGAGCTTGGCGCTGTTAGTGCTAACTCAAGATCGGTCAAGTTCGTCTAACGAGGGCATGGCTGCGTTTCATCGACACCTTGATGCTCTGTCAGATGAGTCGCGCGAGCACCTGCGAAGTCAGTTGCGAGAAGCCAAACAGCGACAGACGAGGGGCTAGTCAATGGCACGCGACCTTGCAATCGATCTTGGTACCGCAAACACACTTGTTTATATGCAGGGTCGGGGCATCGTTATCAACGAACCATCTGTAATCGCGGTGAATCGACGAAGTGGCGAAGTCTTAGCAACCGGCGAAGAGGCCTGGCAGATGATTGGTCGTACGCCTGGTTACATCGTTGCTGTGCGACCACTTCGAGGCGGAGCGATCACCGACTTCGAAGTCACAGAAAAAATGATTCGGTTGTTGTTGCAACGTGCTGGTGTATCTAAGTTTTCGCGACCGAAAGTTTTGATCTGTGTACCTTCGGCGATCACCGAAGTAGAACGACGTGCAGTCACCGACGCAACGCGTCGAGCGGGTGCGGCAGACGCACAGTTATTAGAGCAACCAGTTGCGGCTGCTATTGGTGCGAATCTGCCAATTGACGAACCTGTCGGCAACATGGTGATTGATATTGGAGGTGGCACAACAGAGACAGCAGTGATAAGTCTTGGTGGCATCGTCGCTCTTGAGGCAGTGCGAGTCGGCAGTTTTGATATTGACACCGAGATTCAGTCGTTTGTGCGCCGCAAGCATGGCATTGCAATCGGCGAGCGCACCGCAGAAGAGATTAAGAAGTCGATTGGCAGTGCGATGCCGATGCCTGGTGACTCAGAGGCCGAAGTTCGTGGCCGTGATCTTGTAACTGGTTTGCCGAAGACAGTTATCTTGACATCAAAAGAAATTCGGGAAGCGATTGACCCAGTAGTAACTCAAATGGTTGATTCTGTCGTCCGTTGTCTTGGTGTTGCGCCACCTGAGTTGTCGCAAGACTTTCTCAAGCGCGGAATGTATTTGGTCGGCGGAGGTTCGCTGTTGCGCGGTATGGCTGAGCGAATTTCAAACGAAACTCGTGTGCCGGTAAATATGTCAAACGAGCCGCTCGAAGCAGTTGTGCTTGGTGCTGGCCATTGCATCGAAAACTATGCAGCCTTGCGTGGCTTGTTTATGGACTCTCGTCGCTAAAACTTATTGTTCAACGAGACGCGTTAGTCCTTCTTGAACGACAGTGACCACTAGTTCGCCGTTTGGCGAAAAAATATAACCACTGGCGATACCTCTGGCGTTTGAAGTTGAGATTGCAGTTTGATCGTAAAGAAGCCAGTCGTCTGCTCTAAATGGCCGATGAAACCACATCACATGGTCGAGGCTTGCCATTTGAATGTTTTGTTCCGTCCATGATCGCCCATGTGGAAGCAACGTCGTGTCGAGCAACGACATATCGCTGGCATAAGTAACAATGCACGCATGCAACACCGGGTCGTCGGGGAGTTTTCCGTCTGCACGCATCCAAAGTTTTTGCCCCGGGCTCTTGAGATTTTTTCGGGTTAGTGGGTCGGCATCGATATAACGCAAGTCGATAGGTCTTGGACGCGTGAACCATTCTCCAATTTGTTCTTTGAATGGCTCCATACGGGTTTTGAAGTCTGGCAGTGTTTCTGGACGAGGCAGATCTTTGGGCATTTCGATGAAGTGGTCGAGTCCTGGTTCGGAAATTTGAAAACTGGCTTGCAGATTAAAGATCGCCTTTCCGTGCTGAATTGCGATCACACGGCGAGTCGTAAAACTCTTGCCGTCACGGATGCGGTCAACTTCGTAGAGAATCGGAATTGTTGGGTCGCCTGGTCTTAGAAAGTAGGCGTGAAGCGAATGAACATGTCGTGACTTGTCGTCGACTGTTCGCGCGGCTGCAACAAGTGCTTGACCGGCGACTTGTCCACCAAAAACTCGTTGACGGTTTTCTTGTGGTGAGACGCCCCGAAAAATGTTTACTTCAATAATTTCAAGATCTAAGAGAGCCACAAGATCATCAAGCGCAGATTGCATAGTTCTATTCTTGCATCTATACGCCGTAGAACTTGATTAATTCTTAACGCAGATAAGATTTAGCGAGTGACGATCGTCTGGAATGCTCAACGCGTCAGCGAGGGTCTAGACGAAATTGGCTCTGCTCGAGCATTGGTATTAGCAAATGTCAAGCAGTTGTTAGATGAATATCACGGCGTCAGTTATTCAGCGCGTTATTACGACATAATTCTTGGCGACTGGGTTGAACGTTTTTTGCATCTTGTTTATGTAGCAACGCAACAATATGCACATGGTGTAAACAGCGGACAGGATCAAACTGAGTTAAATACTTCAATTACGATTTTGCCGGCGAGTGACATCGCCGAATTTTTCGCCGCACATCAAACTCTGCCAAATCAAATGCTGGCAGTTTTGAGATGTCTTTCTTTTTCGAGTGTTGATGCGGTAAAGATTTCAGATAGTGATATCGAAGTTAAAAACTCAGCGACGCTGAGTAGGCGCAACAAAATTTATGCAGTTCTGTTGAAATTTGCCTCAATTGGCAGTAATCCAAAGGTGCTATTTGTCAAACCATTTTCAGGCAGTACGCCTAGCCCATGGGTTTCGGCGATGTTTTCGTGGCGAAAGTGGGCGAAACAAGACGATTTAGATTTTTCGCTTGTTGTTCAAACAAAAGTTGATTCGCAGTGGCGCCATCAGCACCTCGCCAATGTTTCAGGAGGAGCAAATTTGGCAGAAACAGCGAACGCTGTGCTTTCGGCATTTATCCCAGTTTGTGCGCTCGAGGGTTTCGCTGAGTTCAAAGCAAAAGTAAAAAGTGCAAGGCCAAAACGATTTGCGCACGTTTACTCTGCTCAGTCTTTATGGACTCACTTTGCGTTTAAAGTACTTGTCGCTGAGTGGTGCGAACAAGGAACAAAGCTGCACTATCACCAGCACGGTGGTTGGTACGGTCTGGACGAAACTCATGTTGGTGAGATCTACGAATCGCGCGTCTCAGATTTTTACTACACATGGGGCTGGAGCCGAGGCAACACCAACACAAGAGCATTGCCACCCGTTACCTCAAGTCTTCAAGTGCAAGAGCAGCTTTTTGACTCATTGATCTGTTTTGATCAGCCTCAGCAGATCTATCGACTGCAGTATTTTCCGTTGCCGGGCACTTTGCAGACCATGTATGACCAAACTGCTGACTTCGTTCGCACGCGAGAAAGTGTCACAGAGTTGCGTATTCGATTGTTTCCTGGTGAATATGGTGCTCAGCAGAAAAATGCAATTTTAAGAGCGAATAGCAGTGCAATTTTTGATAATTCTCAGAATATTTTCTCGCAATATTCGAGTAGTCGAATTGTTTTTCATAATTATTTGGGCACTTCGTGGCTTGAAACACTCGGCAATAATATTCCGACCATTTGTTTCTATGACGTTGATGCATATCGTTTTAGATCAGATGCAAAGCCGCTGCTTGAAGACTTAGTCAAAGTTGGTGTTCTACACATCTCTGGTCTAAGTGCAGCCGAAAAGGCAAATGCTGTTGAGGGTGATGTTGATTCTTGGTGGCTTAGCGAGGAAGTTCAGATCGCACGTCGAAATTTTATATTGCAGTTTGCAAATTTCTCGACAGACTGGAAACAAATCTGGCAAAAATACTTTTTGGATGCAATCAAAGTAAGTGAATCGGCGTGAAGAAAATTGATATTGCTTTGAAAGCAGTTGCGCTTGCGACTAAAGGATTCATGCCTGAAGATGAAGGCGATGCTTTGTACGCTGCCGCCTGTTTGGCGTGTGATGAGCTGCCGGGACTGCCGATGGTTGAAGTCGGAACTTATTGTGGGCGTTCGACGGTTTGGTTAGGTGCAGCCGCAAAAAACAAAAAAACAGTTTTGTTTACGGTTGACCACCACTCAGGCAGTGAAGAAAACCAACAAGGTTGGGAGTGGTTCGATGAATCTTTGGTTGATGCTCAAACCCGTCGCCTAAATACTCTGCCAACATTTATTCAAACTATGAAACAGGCTCAACTCGGCGACGTAGTCGTGCCAATTATTGCTGAGTCGCAATTGGCAAGTCGCCAATTTGCTTTTGAAATTGCTTTTTGTTTTATTGATGGCGGCCACGGCAAATTGCCGACGCAAATTGATTATGCAGGGTGGGTTCCGAAAGTTGCGAAATCGGGATATCTAGCAATTCACGATGTTTTTGTTGACCCACGCGACGGTGGACAAGCGCCGCACGACTTTATTTACCGACCCGCGCTTGAGTCCGGCAAATTCGTAGAAGTTTTGTCTGCAGGCTCTTTGCGCGTATTACAAAGAAAAAATTAGAAAACTAAATCTATTTAGATTTCAATCGTCTCGTCGTATCTAAAGATTCGAGACCCTGACGAAATTGAATAAAGAGAATCTGCGGCCAAGATGATCGCTGCACCCGTGTAGGCAGAGGTTTCGTTCGCTGGAAACACGATTTTGTCGGGGTAAACCAAACCGGTCAAGTAAGAGCCGTCTTTCGTGCGGTGATGTGAAGTCGTGTTCAATAAGAATTGAGCGGTATCGATATCACCGATGGCCGAATATGCCATCGAGCATTCGGCAGTCTCTGAGGCAGTTATCCAAGGTTCGTCGCTAACGCAACGCACACCATGGTCTTGCATTACAAAAGTTTCAAATTGCTCTTCAAGTCGAGATTTTGCTGCTGCGCCAGTTAGCGAACCACTCAAAACTGGGTAGTACCAGTCCATTGCCCAACGATCTTTTGGTTCAAAAACCTTGGGTGTATTGCGAATTGCGGAGTCAATTTTTGCTGCCGCTTCGTACCATTCGGGTTTCGGCGTTTTGAGGATGTCGGCAACGCTTGCCGCGCAGATCAGTGCATGTCGTATTGATGAACAGCCTGTTAGTAGCGCGTAGTCCCAAGGTTTGTCGTCTTCTTCGCGTGCCCAAAGAATTGTTCCGTTTGCTAGTCGCATTCGCAGGACCCAATTCATTGCGTTTTCTAGCATTGGCCAAAATTCTTCGAGGGCTTCAATGTCGTGGTTGCAAAGCCAGTGATGCCAGAGTCCGGTACCGACGTACGCGCAAACATTGCTGTCGAGTTTGAAGTCTTTTACGCTTTCGTCAAAGTTGTAGTAGTTCGACCAAGCGCCATCTGCGCGTTGCGTATTTTTGAGCCATCTATATGCAAGGTAGGCATTTTCGTGCAGGCCCATTACGTCGAGAGCCATCGCAGTTTCGACATGATTCCATGGGTCGCAATGCCCATTTTCAAACCAGGGGATCATTCCTGATTTGTGTTGCAGGTTTGCTATCGAATTTGCAGTTTGCAAAAGTTGCGAATGAGTCAGAACTCGTTTTGTCGCCAAAGATTTTTGCTGCAGGTTCATGATTTTGTCCCAACGAGTGAACTCTTTGGCTTTGTTGCGTAAACGACATAGCTCTTGCCGATTACCGGACTCAACGCTTTGTCGAGAGCGCGAGTGATGGTTGGCGCTGAGATTATGTCCCACTCGAGAAATTTTTTGTACATTGCGACGGCTTTGTGATCTTCGCGCTGTGGACCAACAGCGCAGCGCAACCACCAATATGGTGAGTGAAGCCCGTGCGCTTTGTGTGTTGCGTCAACAGTAAGACCCGCTTGCGAAATTTTTGATCGCAATTCGCTTCCGCGGTAGATACGAACATGACCGCCTTCGACAAACGGTGCGTGATATTCATCTGATAACGCCCAGTTAATTTTTTCTGGAAACCAAGAAGGCACTGTCGCAGCGAGGGTGCCTCCAGGTCGAAGTACTCGAACAAATTCGTTGATCGCAGAAGTGTCGTCATGAATGTGTTCGAGAACCTCTGATGTGACGATGCAGTCAAACGTTGAGTCGTCGAACGGCAGGCGAGTTGCATCGCCTCGCACCACGCCTGTGAACGACTCGGCTTTGAGTTCACCTGCTTCGTACATTGCGGCAAATGTTGCGCGTGTGCTTTTTACTTCTTGTTCTGCGTAGTCAAGGGCGACGACTTTTGCCCCACGACGTGCGGCTTCAAAGGCATGTCGTCCAAAACCCGTGCCGGCGTCAAGAAAGAGATCACCAGGCTTTAAGTTGAGGCGATCAAATCTGATTGTCAGCATTATTTACCGTCTCGTTTTGCAAGCTTGGCTATGTTGTGCGGCATCGAGAGCACTTCACGATATTGGTCGACTGTTAGCTGAGCACAGTGACGCCAACTCCAGCGTTCGGCAACACGTTGTCGACCAGCGAGGCCAATTTTTTCACGCAATACTTTGTCGTCGAGACCACGACGAATTGCGACGGCTAATGCGTCGGCATCGGCTGGCGGGCACGAAAGAACTGTTTCGCCATCGCGACCGGTAACTTCAGGCAAGGCACCGCCAGTTGTCGCGACTAGGCAAATGCCCGTGCTCATTGCTTCGATTGCAGGCAAACTGAAACCTTCGTAAAGACTCGGCACGACTGCGAGCTCACACGATGCGTAGAGTTCAACGATTTGTTCGTCTGTGACGCCAGAGACATAACTGATGCAGTCTTGAAGGCCAAGAGATTCGATTAGATCTGCACTTGCCCCAGCACGCGGTTTGCCGATGATGGTTAGATGCACGTCGCGTTCGGTGCGAAGTTTTGCCAGAGCCTCGAGCAAAAATGAAAGACCTTTGAGAGCGACGTCAGCAGATGCGGTTGTAATTAAATGGCCAGGTTTTCGCTGAATTGACGGAATCGGTTTGAACAAATCTGGGTCGACACCGACGGGCACCAATCTCATGCGATCTTTTGACACCCCCATGTCGGTGTGAATGTCGTTGATTGAGTTTTCGCTGACAACGACGACACGTGGCATTTTGCTGGCGACACGGCCTTGCATCCAAACGAATGAATACCAACGACCGATTGCGCGACGCTTCCACCAAGTTGGTGTGTGGGCCATTTCGAGAGTGCGATCTTTGGTGATTGGGTGGTGCAAAGTGACAATTGTTGGGATGATTTTTTCGATTTTTAGTATTGATGTGCCCAGACATTGGTTGTCATGGACTAGGTCAAAGTCGTTTATACGGTCGCGCAAAACTCGGTGGGCGCGCATACTGAATGAGAGTGGTTCGCCAAATGTGCCTTTGAGAAATAGCGCGGCTTCGACAAAGTTTGGCCAAGTGTTTAACTCCCAATATGCAGGAAATCTGCCTGGGTGTTGATCGTTGAATATGTCGAGGCTGGGTAATTTGTGCAATTGAATGCGCGAGTCGATGATTGGATACGGTTGACCGCTAAAAACTTCAACATGGTGACCGAGGTCGACCAGCGCTTTGGTTAAATGGCGTGAGTAAACACCTTGACCGCCTACATGAGGCTTGCCACGATACGTGAGATACGCAATTCGTATCGGACCGTTGATATCAAACGGTTTAGTCATCAGGAAATCCTACCGTGACGAATTCGAGACTCTTCTGTAGCGAATTTGTAAAGAGTTATTTAGAAATCGAAAGTCTCATGAATCTCGTGAGTGGCTTTGATGGTTCAATGACGAATTGTTCAAAGTTGAAACCATCTGGTGGGCCAGACTGCGGCTCGACACAAATTGCGTGAGATGTTTCGTCGTAGACGACCCAGTGCGAGCAATCACTGTCAATGGTCACTGTTATTGATTCATCAAAAATAATTCGGGGCTGTTTTCGCGAACCCGTGAAGCAATCGTCGTACGGAGGTGGCGGCGGTGAGACTGTTTCTCCCGTCGGAATACCAACCGAATCGCGAACATACATTTTTTCAAAATCGACTTCGATGCGACATGGTCGAGCAAACCAAGGATGCCAACCAACTTGACCGGGCATTTTTTGTTCTGATGTTGAAAGAGCAAGTTCGAAGTTGATCGCATCATCGTCAACTGTGATTATTTGAGTCACTTCACCACTAAAAGCGAACCGCACGCCAAGGTCAATTTTCATTGTCGCACTTGTTGGCGATAAGTCGGTGACACTGAATGCGCGGTCTAATACCGTGCCGTGAATCGCGTGTGGCGCCATATTAATTTCAAGTTGATGACTTTTTGATTCGAAATTGAATTTGCCGTTTCGCACTCGACCTGCATATGGCACCATCGGATATGAGCCCCATTTTTGAAGGTTCGTCTCGCCGTTGCGAGTTATTAAGAGTTCACGACCAAATGCGATTAGTGATGAAACTCGACCACCATGTTTCGGATCAATTGTGCAACGAATGTTTTTACTTGCGAGAACAATTTCAGAATTTGTCATTTTTCTGTTCTCGCTCTCGCTCGTTTGTGTTTTGCTTGAATTGCAGTCAGTACGACTAGAAGCGCGAAAATGATTGGCGCATCGCCGATTAGAGAATAAATAGTTCTGCCAGTGTGCAACGGCACATCAACAATCAATGTCTTTGCGTCACCAATGTTGAGGCGGTCAGTTATCTCTCCGTGTGGAGAAATAACTGCGCTAAAGCCCGTTGTTGCTGCTTGAAGTGTCCATCTTCCTGTCTCTCGAGCGCGAAGTGAGTTGGTGGCAAGTTGTTGAGTTTGCAGAACAGTACCCGTGTAACTTGAGCCGTTGGTGGGGTTCAACAAAACTTCTCCGCCTGATTCGACGCCACTGTTTGCGCGCCCGGCAAAAAATGCTTCCCAAGAGATCACGACTGCAGCATTTGTCGCACCAATCTGGATCATTGCCGGTTCTTTGCCTGCAACCGCATCGCTCGGAATTCGATTCATTGGCGCACCGATCGCGCTGAGAAAGCTGCGTAAGCCACTCGGTACGTATTCACCAAAAGGAACACGGCGAACTTTGTCGTATCGAGATGTAATTTCACCTGACGGCTTAACCACGACTTGAGCGTTGGTAAATAGGTTTGGGCCAGCGTCTTCGGTAATGCCAACGATGAAATCAGTATTTAGTCGTTGGGCTTCACCAACAATTTCGTCGAACTCTTTGCTCGACTTGAAGTCGACAACGTCAATTACGTTTTCGGGCCAAAGAACAGCGTCGAGTTCGTCAGTTGGTTGCAAAGTTTGCGTCACTCGTAAGTGTCGGTCAAAAGCATCACGGGCTGATGCATTAATCGCCAATACACCTTGTGGACCACCACCTTGCACAATTGCAATTCTTAGAGTGTCGCCGGTTGGTTTAGGTGACGGCACTACTAACGCGAATACTTGCAATGCGGATATCACGGCGAAAAGTTGAAGCACGTTTGCTCGCGATTCTCGGCGATTGAAATATGCGGTAACTATGGCCGCTACTTGTAAAACAAACCAAGTAGTCAAAATTGGGCCACCAATCGAAACGAGATCAGCAAATGTTGATTGCGACATCGCTATCGGCAACGTGGCGAGTGGAACCCCGCCAAATGGCAGAGAGAATCTCAAAACTTCAGCCAAACTGTGCGCGATTGGGCGCGCTATCGAAGTATTGCCAAATTTATTTGCAATGACGGCGGCGATGCCATGCAAAACAGAAAACAAGATGACCGTCAATATGTACCCAGGTGCAGTTAACCACCACATCCACATCATGCCGAGGCTGAGCCAGGCGATTGAAAATAAAGTTCCGAGTGAGAAACTCTCTCGATTGTTTTGCGACAGATTGCAAATGGCAAAAAATATTGCGATGCCGACAATCGATAGCGGCCACCATCCCCATGGTGGCAAACTGAAGCCAACAAGTAGGCCAGATACCAGAGCCGCAATTTTGCGTGCGATCGAAGAAGTTTTGAATGTTGCGAGGGCTATCTTCATCTAAATGGATCTTCGGTTCTAAGCAAAATCTGCAATTGGGCGATTCTTTCTCGTGCCGGTGGATGTGAAGCCACAACAAGGTTGTTAGAGGCTTGGCGATCACCAATCTCAGTGTCATCGCTAACGCGTTTTAAAGCGGTAAGCAATTCATTGCCGAAACCCATGCGTACTGCGCGGTGGTCGGCTTGAAATTCAGATGCATGGCCTACAGCACTGCTAAGGGCTTGCGCCACTACCAGGCCTGCAACAAAAAGTGACGAAACAACTGTAAGTGCCGCCGAGATCAACAAGCCGAAAAACTTAAGCGCAGCAAATCTTGAACCGAATGTATTCGAGATGGCTTCGGCGATTCGCTGCAAGAAGAAGCCAATTCGAGCAAGTAACAAAATTGGCAAACTCAGCCACTGAGCGATTGTCAGCGCGATGGTGTGCGAGCCGAGGTGATGACTGAGTTCGTGAGCAAGAACTCCAGCGAGTTCGTCTTCATCGAGTTGATTGATTGCATAAGACGAAACAACCACGAGGTGTCCGCCAGATGCGAATGCGTTGATGTCTTGGCTATCGACAACTGCAAGAACGAAACTTTCTGTGCTGGCGTGATTAGCTTGAGCGACTCTTCGCCAAGATTTGTGAAGAGTTGCGGCTTCTTGTGGAGATGGCTTGCGTGCATTTAACAGGCGCGCAAGAAAGATTCGTTGTATCGACTTTGAAAACAGCACAATGCCGAGAGCGAGCGCAGCGAAAGCAAACAGCGGATACGAAACGTCAGTGAAAATCCAAACTGGTATCCAAAAAATTGCAATTGCGATCAACCAAATCGGAATCAAAGCAGCAACTGGCGCAAGCGCACTAATCGCCGCCGAATCAACCTGTCGCTTGGCGGTAGACACATATTAAGTAGACCAGCAATAAGTGCAGATAGGCAACCGCCTGCAAATTCAGCCTGAGAACTAGTCTGAGTTTGATGTTTGCAAGTTTGCCGAGCCCCTCTGCTGGTTCACTTGAGATTGGTCCATTGCGTTTCAATGCATACGGATTAATGATTGCACTCGGTGTAGTTGCCGCGGTCTGGCTATTTAAAAAACGACTCGCACAGCGCGAGATAGGTAAACCAGAAGATGCAAGTTCGATTGCGATGATCGCCGTGCCTTTAGGTATCGTCGGCGCCCGCGCATATCACGTGATAACCGATTGGGAACGATTTAGTGGCCGATGGTTTGATGTGGTGAAGATTTGGGAGGGTGGACTTGGCATCTGGGGAGGAATTGCAGTTGGTGTTGTCGCAGGTGTGATCGCAGCAAAACAGCGCAATATTCCGATTGCGGTTGGATTGACCTGTGTTGCTCCAGCACTTGCACTCGCGCAATCAATTGGAAGATGGGGAAATTGGTTTAATCAAGAGTTGTTCGGTAAGCCGACTGATTTGCCTTGGGCTTTACAAATTTCTGCAGGCAAGGCACAAGCAGCTGGTTTTGCGGCTGGTACGACTTTTCACCCGACTTTTTTGTATGAATCGTTGGGGTGCTTACTTATTTGTATCGGACTAATCAAAGCCGATAAGCGTTGGCGGTTTCGAGACGGAAGATTATTTGCAATGTATGTCGCTTCATACACGTTTCTCAGATTCTTTGTTGAGTCATTGCGCATTGACGAGGCAAAAAATATTGCAGGTCTGAGATTGAATCAGTGGACATCAATCTTTGTTTTTGCTTGCGCCATTATTTATCTTGTGATTGCGAATGGTCGGTCTAAGAGTGCAGCGAACGAAGCCTCTTCGCAAGATCTTCTGGGTTGATCGGATTAAAAAATTCGCCTGTTGCGACTTCGGCAGCCGCTATATAGCGAGAGACATTTTTTTCACGCCAAGGAGAAACAACTTCGACGTGCAGCCATGACTCGGGAGAGTTTTTTGCGTCTTGGTTGATCCACATCATGTATGGAGTTTTGCTGTCAAATAATTGATCAATAGTTTGCATCACGTTTTTCAAAATTGTTGCAAAACTTAACCGGTCTTGTTCGCTCAACGAAGTGAGATTGGCAATTTGTGTGATCGGTGCGATTTCTATAGAGATGGGGTAAATCGGTGCTGCGATCACCCACGCAGCCCAACCGTTGAATTCAATAAATCGGCGCTCTAGATCTGGGTCGGGTTGCCATTTGTTTGAAAGTCGTTGCGATGTTCGCTGCGGAACATGATCAAATGCATAAATCTGGCAATGAGGGTGGTCGATTGTTGCGCCAACTTCGCGTCCACGGTTTTCAAAAATCAAAACATTTTGCACATCTTGTCGCGACATCAGCGACGATGTGCGCAGCGCCCATAAGTCGACGATGTCTTTGACGTGGTCGACTGGCAACTCGGCAAGAGATGAATTGTGCTCGCTCGTATATAGGACAACATCGCAACGATCGTCTGGCATTGCAGGCCAACGATTTTTGAAAGATTTAATGTTGTACGGCTGAGGCGCTTCGAGGCCACCAATACAAAATGGGCATTGGTCGGTCGGTAAGTTAGGGCGACTCTGTCGCGACTCAACAATGTGAACCAAAGTGTTTAGCCATGGATCTTGTCGCACAGAATAAGCAGTGTATCTTTTGAGCCATGGGCGACTTTTGTGATGCTGCCAATAATTGGTGAGTTGCGTCCGTGGGCCGACCCGCGTATAAATCAAATTAATCGCATGCCAATGCATGCAACGTTTATTCGTGAAAACAGATTGTCGCTCGACGGCGAGTGGTCGTTTGATTTGTTTTCACACCCAGACGAAATTGACTCGGCAGTTTTGTGCGAACTGCGGGCGAGTAAAAAGATCGTTGTGCCGGGTAATTGGACGATGCAAGACACTGGTGACTTGCCGCATTACACGAATATTCAAATGCCGTTTGCAGGCTCACCCCCAGATTTGCCCGATCGAATTGCCACGGGTATCTATCGTCGTAGTTTTGTTGTGCCCGATGATTGGCAACAATCGCAAACGGTGCTTTGTGTTGGCGGTGCCGAAAGTGTTCACGCTGTTTATATAAACGGCGACTTCGTTGGTTATGGCACCGACAGTCGTTTGCCAAGCGAATATGACATCAGCAAGTTTCTCGTAACTGGCGAGAATATTTTGGCGATAGTCGTTTTGCGATATAGCGCGATGAGTTATATAGAAGATCAAGATCAGTGGTGGATGGCTGGTTTACATCGCGGGGTCTATGTCGAGTCGCGAAAAGTTGTCTGTATCGCTGACATTATTTGCGAGACAGATTTCGACAGCAAAAAGAAACTTGGCAACTTGACGGTAGATGCTGAGGTCGGTTTTTTCGGCGAACCCAAGCCAGGTTTTATTGTGCGTGCAAGTCTTTTTTCACCGAGTGGTAAAGCGATTGGCAAAACATATTTAGAAACGGTGCCACACATTGCCGACCAGCCATATTTTTTTATTGGTCACAAGACAAGATTCAAATGGACTGTTAACAACTGTGCGGCTTGGTCAGCTGAAGCGCCGAATTTGTATCAAGTTGAAACTCAGTTAGTCGCGCCCTCGGGCGAAGTTATAGAAACCGTTCGACAACGAGTCGGGTTTCGTCGCGTTGAAGTGAAAAACCGCCAACTTCTTGTAAACGACCAACCGATCTGGGTCTTTGGTGTCAATCGACATGACCACGACCCCGATAAGGGAAGCACCGTTTCGATTGATGATATGCGTCGCGATTTAGAAGTAATGCGACGCCACAACATTACGGCGATTCGTGGTGCGCACTACCCAAACGACGCCGCTTTTTACGATTTGTGCGACGAACTCGGAATGTATGTCGTTGATGAGGCAAATATCGAGGGTCATGCATTCAACACGAGCATCTGTGACGACGATCGTTATTTATCGGCGTTCGTCGAACGTGGCGCACGAATGGTTCAACGCGATCGAAATCATCCGTCAATAATTCTTTGGAGTCTGGGAAACGAGACAGGGTATGGTGCAAATCATGACGCACTTGCAGGATGGATAAGGCGAACAGATAGCACGCGACCTCTGCACTATGAAGGGGCGATTTTTCACGGTGATAGAAATCGAATTTCAAAATCAAACTGGGTCGACGGCGGATTGCATGCCAGCGACATTGTTTGTCCGATGTATGTGCCGATTGATGCGATCAAAAAATATGGTGATGATGGTCTCGGCACACGACCCTTAATCATGTGCGAATACAGCCACGCGATGGGAAATTCAAATGGATCGCTGGCTGACTATTGGCAAGTCATTAGTAATACGCCCGGCCTGCAAGGTGGTTTCATCTGGGAGTTCAAAGATCATGGCCTACGTCAAAAATTGACTGACTCTAAAACACGACTAGCAGTTGGTGGCGACTTTGGCGATCAACCAAATGACCGCAGTTTTGTTGCCGATGGTCTGGTTTCTTCTGATTGTGAGCCGCACCCTGCGATGCACGAAGTTGCGTGGGTCTATCGACCAATCACTAGTGAGATCAAGAAAATAAAAAGTCAGGTCAAAATATTAGTGACGAACAGACAATCGTTTGTCGGTACAGAGAATTATCTTGCAAGTTTTGAATTGCTAGTTGACGGTGTTGTGACAGCGAGTGGAAACCTACCGAACTGGAAGGTAAATGCACGGTCTTCGAAACTTTTTGCTTTGCCATGTCGCGTTGTCGCGCCATCAAAGAGTGAAGTGCACTTAAATATTTTTTGGCGGTTAAAGCAAGATAGTTGGTTTGCGCCAAGAAATCACTGTGTGGCTTGGGATCAAATAGAACTCAAACGAAAACCAAAAGCGGTTTTAAAAATTGCTCGACCTAACAGCGCTGAAAACAAAAGTTCTGAGTTTGAGAAGTTGTTGGTCTCACCCGTCGAATTGTTTTTGTGGCGAGCACCTATTGATAATGACGGATACAAATTAATGCCAGAACTCTTCGAAAAGCAGGGCACCGGAAGCAAAGCGATGCAGACTTGGCGAGAACGCGGACTTGATTGTCAGAGTGCCGAAGACCTCGTGAAGCACGAAGTGATGCGCGAAGTTCGTGCCGATGGTCGCGAGATCGACTTCTTTCATCGTGTTGTCGTGCCTAAATCTCTCGATGACTTACCACGTGTTGGAGTTCGGTTCTCTTTACAAGATGGTTTCGACAAAATCACATGGTTTGGTCGCGGTCCATTTGAGAATTATCCCGATCGAAAAAGCGGATCGATACTGGGTGAGTGGACTGCGAAACCAGATGCGCCGCCGTATTTGGTGCCACAAGAGTTTGGTTTGCGTACCGATATGCGGTGGGTTGAATTTGCTTCATCAAAGTCAAAAAAAATTGTGCGGATTGAAATTTTGCAACCATCTTCGATGCACTTTTCAGCAACTAATTTCTCAGCACACGATTTGTTTGTCGCCGAAAATCAGTGCGACCTGAAGCCGCGACAAGAGTTGATTGTGCATCTTGATGTTGCTCATCGTGGCTTGGGAACGGCGAGTTGTGGCCCAGATGTGCTCGAGAAGTATCGAATCAAATCGGGGAAATTTGCCTTTGCTTATCGAGTGACCGTGCGTTAGATACCCATGGCCGAAAACTTGATTCATCTTCGACGACCGGGCATAAGTGTGGTTGTCGACGTCTCGGCGGGCGTACCGGTGGTCGCTCACTGGGGGCGAGAACTCGAAACAATCGATCGCGACTCGATTCTTAAGTCAGTTTATTTACCAAAGCAGCCGGGTGGAGTCGATGTGACTGCACCGATTGCAGTCGTACCACAACACGGCGATGGATGTTTTGCTAGACCGGGGCTCGCTGGTCATCGTCCCGGTGGAAGATTTTTTGCTCCGAGATTTAGTCATTCAAAAGTTGAGATGTCAGATTATGGTTTTGTCTTCACAAGCACAGACTCCGCAGCGGAATTGGGTCTACGTTGTCAATTTGAACTTCGTGACTCGGGTGTATTGGCGATCAATGCAAGTGTTACAAACCATGGTGACAGTCGTTATTTGCTCGACACGCTCAGCATTACGTTGCCAATACCAAGTCGTGCGAAAGAGTTGGTGACACTGACCGGCAGTTGGGCTCGTGAATTTGCGATACATCGCCAAGGTTTTTTACACGGTGCCTGGACTTCTGAAAATCGCACTGGCCGCACATCACATGAGCATCCGCCGGTGGTTTGGGCTGTCGAGACGAATGCAAATGAATGGCATGGCGAGGTGTGGGGCGCTCATCTGGCTTGGAGTGGCAATCATGTTTTGCTGGCAGAAGTACTTGCAGACTCGCGAAAATACCTTCAACTCGGCGAATTATTGATGGCAGGCGAAGTTTGCTTAGACCCGGGCGGTTCATATTCGACTCCAGAAGTTCTTGCGACATATTCACAAAATGGTTTGACGCCTGCTTCATTAAATTTTCACCGCAATGTTCGCGCGAATTTGCCAAAGCAAAGCAACTCTGCATCTCGCAAAGTTTTGTTGAATACATGGGAAGCCGTTTATTTTGATCACGACGAAGAGAAGTTGAAAAATCTCGCTGATATAGCCGCCAGTGTTGGTGTCGAGCGATTTGTTTTGGATGATGGTTGGTTCGCAGGTCGGCGAAACGACAAAACAAGTTTGGGTGATTGGTGGGTTTCGCCCGAGATTTATCCGAATGGTTTGGCGCCATTAATTTCGCATGTGCGAAAACTCGGCATGGACTTTGGCATTTGGGTTGAGCCCGAAATGATCAGCGAAGACAGCGAATTGTTTCGAATGCACCCCGACTGGGCTCTTGTCTCGCCAGATTATGAGCCAGTGAGATCACGAAATCAACTCGTGTTGAATTTAGTGCACGCACCCGCTTACGAATATGTCTTTTCAAAACTTGACAAGTTACTTAGCGAAAATGAAATTTCATTTATTAAGTGGGATATGAATAGACCTCATGTTCAGGCAACTCTGAAAAGTGGCGCCGCTGGAACACGCGAACAAACTTTGGCTTTTTACAAGCTGGTTGATCAATTGAGAGAAAAGCATCGACATATTGAGATTGAAAGTTGTTCGTCTGGTGGTGGTCGTATTGATCACGAAATTTTGCGGCGCACAGATCGTGTATGGACAAGCGATTGCATCGACCCGTATCGACGACAAAAAATTCAACGTGGAGCATCGATGTTTATCCCGAATGAGGTGATGGGTGCGCATATCGGTGCCGAAAAGGCGCACACAACTAGTCGAGTGCATTCATTAGAGTTTCGAGCAACTTCTGCAGTGTTCGGACACTTGGGGCTCGAATTAGATTTGACGATTTGTAGTCAAAGCGAATTGCAGTTGATCAAGCAGGCGATTGATTGGCATAAAAAGTTTCGGGGTTTGTTGCACTCTGGCGACGCGGTGCGATTTGATTGTGAAAGCGCATCTCAGATAAGTCATGGCGTTTACTCACAAGACCGCAATGAAGCACTCGTATCTCTGGTGCAGTTGACAGAAACAAAACAGGACGAAGACGCAGAGTTTTTGCGATTGCCCGGCCTTGATAGTGAATGTCGATATCGCGTTGCGGTGCTTGATTCAAACTTTGTGACGTCGCGCGATGTCGGCGAATACACGGGCCAGCAACTTGCGAATACAGGTTTGAAACTGTCCAAAATGCGTCCCGAAACGGGAACGATTTTTCATCTCTTGAGTATCTAGAGCGGGTCGCCTCATAGAATTAAAGGCGTGTCTGATTCAATTTCGAAAGAAACAGTCGTCAAAGTTTCGCGACTTGCGCGGTTAAGCCTCACGCCAGAACAAGCAGAAAAGATGACTTCGCAGTTGGCAGGCATGCTCGACCACTTTCGTGATATCGATGCGCTAGATCTTTCGGATGTTGAGCCGATGACGCAGCCGTATCCACTGAAAAACGTGATGCGCGAAGATGTCGAAGCCAAATCACTAGATCGTCAAGAAGTTTTAGACCAAGCGCCTGCTGCTGAAAGTGGTCGCTTTCGTGTGCCACCCACGATTGGGTTTGACGTTTAGGTCATGCAGAAGCTCGTTGAAATTGTTGCTGGTGTTACCAGTGGTTCGACCACTGCAACCGCTGTTGTTGACGAACATCTTGCGCGAATCAAAGCGCGCGAAGGAGAGATTCACGCTTTCAATCTGGTAACCGCAGATCAGGCTCGCAAAGATGCCGCAAAAATTGACGAAGATGTGAAGGCAGGTAAAGCAGTTGGTGCGTTGGCAGGTGTACCGATTGCACTTAAAGACAACATGTGCACTCGCGGTGTTGAAACAACTTGCTCGTCAAAGATTTTGCAAGGTTGGAAGCCGCCATATGACGCCACCGTCGTTACGAAGTTGCGCAACGCTGGCGCGGTAATTGTTGGCAAGACAAACCTCGATGAGTTTGCGATGGGTTCAAGCACTGAAAATTCTGCATTTGGCCCGACGAAAAATCCTCTTGATATTTCGCGTGTGCCGGGTGGATCAAGTGGTGGTAGCGCGGCCGCAGTTAGTGCTGGTTTTGCGGCCGCATCTTTGGGCAGCGACACTGGTGGCAGTATTCGTCAACCAGCGGCGTTGTGTGGTGTGGTTGGCGTCAAGCCAACTTACGGCACGGTTTCGCGTTACGGATTAGTTGCGTTTGCTAGCAGCCTCGATCAGATTGGTCCGTTTACAAGTGATGTACGCGATGCTGCGACTTTGCTTGAAGTCATTTCGGGTCACGATCCGATGGATTCAACTTCGATTCCGCAACCTGCTGCTTCGCTGGTTTCGGTGCTTGACCACGGTGTAAAGGGCATGCGAATTGGTCGCGTCACTGACTTGCCCGAAGGTTGTGAACCAGATGTGCTCGCACGACTTGAAGCAGCGTTTGATGCGATGCGCAATGCTGGCGCAACAATCGTTGATGTTAAGTTGCCGTCGCTGCAATATTGTTTGACTGCTTATTATCTGATTGCGCCGGCCGAAGCCAGCAGCAATCTTGCGCGCTACGACGGCGTGCGCTACGGAAATCGAGTTGATGCAGCAGATCTGAACGCAATGTACGCAGCCACTCGCGAATCTGGTTTTGGCGAAGAAGTTAAGCGTCGCATCATGCTCGGCACGTATGCGCTATCGGCGGGATACTTTGATGCGTATTACGGAAAGGCACTAAAAGTACGTCGCCTCATTTCGGATGATTTTGCACGTGCATATAAAGATGTCGATGCGATCTTGACGCCGACTTCGCCTTCGACCGCTTTTAAGTTCGGCTCTAAAACAGATAATCCGTTGGCAATGTATCTGTGCGACGTTTTCACGATTCCGACGAACTTGGCTGGGCACCCCGCAATGAGTGTGCCATTTGGCGTCGGTACAGATTCGATGCCTGTAGGCATTCAAGTATTGGCAACGACAATGGGTGAGCAGACGATGTTTAAAGTTGCCGCCGAACTCGAGCGTGCCTCATGAGTGATAACACAACACTGCCGAATGGTTGGCAACTTGTTGTCGGACTTGAAGTTCACGTCGAGTTGGCCACAAAGACAAAAATGTTCAGTGCGAGCACGAATCGATTTGGCGATGAGCCAAATACGAATATTGACCCGGTGACGCTTGGCTTGCCTGGGGCGCTGCCTGTTCTCAACAAGCATGCTGTCGAGTTGGCAATGCGAATTGGCTTGGCTTTGAACTGCAAAGTTCAACCGTGTACTTTTCATCGCAAAAATTATTTTTACCCAGACCTACCGAAGGCGTATCAAATCACTCAATACGACCATCCGTTAAACGTTGATGGCTTTTTGATGTTGCCTGGCGATGTGCGCATTGGTGTTGAGCGCGCTCACCTTGAAGAAGACACCGGAAAGTCGACTCACTTTGGTGGTTCGTCGGGTCGAATTCACGGCAGCGACTATTCGCTACTTGACTACAACCGTGCCGGTGTGCCACTTGTTGAAATTGTTTCGCGACCCGATATTCGAACTTCTGAACAGGCTCGTCAATATGTTGCAGAGTTACGGGCAATTTTGCTCGCTGTTGGTGCAAGTGATGCAAAAATGGAAGAGGGTTCGATGCGCTGCGACGTCAACGTCTCGGTACATAAAGCTGGCACTCCATTTGGCACGCGGTGTGAAATCAAAAATGTGAACTCGATTCGCTCGGTCGGTCGCGCTATTGATTATGAAGCACGTCGTCAGGTTGATCTGATTGAAAGTGGTGGCACAGTGCGTCAAGAAACTCGGCACTGGGACGATGCAACTGGTCGCACAGAAACTTTGCGGACAAAAGAAGACGCTGATGACTACAGATATTTCTTAGAGCCAGATTTGGTACCGCTTGTGCCCGAGCAATCTTGGATTGACCAAGTTCGTGCTGCGCTGCCAGTTTTGCCCGCGGCGCGTCGCAATGCATTGGCCGAACTTTGCGGTGTCGACAAAGATGGTGAGTCTGCTTTTGTGGTCGTTGAGCGTGGCCAAGATGAATATGTTCGTGAAGTCGTAAGTTGCGGCGGCGATCCGCGGCGCTCGGTGATTTATGTGCAACAAGCATTTGCTGAACAAGGGCCGACACCAAAAGTACCGGCACGCGATCTAGCAGCGCTGACAATTCTTGAGCGAGACGCAAAAGTTACTTCTACTCAGGCAAAAACTTTGCTCACCGATTTGATTGAGGCAGGTGGCGGCGATGTTGTGGCGATGGCCGCAAAGCGCGGGTTCGAAGCGCTCGACACTGGAGCACTCGAAGCAATGGTCGACGCCGCGATTGCTGCAGAACCTGGTGCTTGGCAAAAATATTGTGCCGGTGAAGAAAAGGCACTTGGGGCTTTGGTTGGCGCAATTATGAAGTCATCGAAGGGCAAGGCCGACGGTAAGGCAGTGACGGCGATACTTCAGTCAAAACGCACAAAATAAGCCGAAATTCCTGAAAATCCTGAGTTGTTAGGTGAACCTAATAAATGTTAGGCTAGCCTAACAAATCACGTTGTCGAAAGGGCAAAAATATGGGTTCAAGTTTTCTGATCACACTTCGCGAAGGACTTGAAGCATCCCTTGTCATTTCAATTTTGCTTACATATTTGGCAAAGACAAATCGCAGTGATGAATCAAGATCAGTGTGGCTCGGCACGATTGCTGCCACCATCGCGTGTCTCGTTATCGGCATTGCATTTTATGTTCTCGTCGATGGCCTTAACGGCAACGTTGAATATGCAGTTGAGGGCACATTGGCCCTAGCTGCAATGCTCGTGTTGACACAAATGATTTTCTGGATGCGAGCCAACGCGCGAAACATGACTGCAGATTTGCGCAAGAAAGTTGAAACGTCATCGAAGAGAGCTCTTGTGACGATTGCCTTTGTTGCTGTTGCACGAGAGGGTCTCGAGACTGCCTTGTTTTTGTTGAGTGCCAAAACCGAAACAGCATCTGGTTCTTCAGTAGTTATTGGCGGTCTGATTGGTTTGGTCGTTTCGATAGCTATTGGCGTAGTTATTTTCAAAGCTGGCAGTCGTGTAAATCTCAAGACGTTCTTCAACGTGACAGCGGTTTTGTTGCTGATGTTTGCCGCTGGTCTTGCTGGCAAGACCGTTCACGAATTTCGAGAACTGCTTGGTCTAGAAACTGGTTATTTGATTGAATCAGCATGGACAATTGAAACTGGCATTTGGTCTGCCGGTGGAACTTTTTATGATTTCATGCGTGGACTATTCGGCTGGCACGCAAACCCCGAGAGAATACGTGTGATCACATATTTCGCATACTTGTTACCAGTTCTTGCGATTTATCTAAAGAGACCGAAAGCAGAGAAGCAACTAGTCTCTTAATCTATGACAGTTCGCGATAGCGGCACGCCAGTAAATGTAAAACCGCGCAGTCGCGACGTAACTGACGGCAATCAAAAGGCGGCATCGCGTGCGATGTTGCGTGCAGTTGGTTTGGGTGATGACGACTGGGTGAAGCCACAAGTCGCCATTGCTAATTCATGGAATGAAGTTACGCCTTGCAATGTCTCGTTGAAGCGACTTGCTGCTCGCGCCAAAATTGGTGTGCGCGAAGCGGGTGGTGTTGCACTTGAGTTTGGCACGATAACTGTGAGCGACGGCATCAGCATGGGCCACGAAGGTATGCGTGCTTCGCTTGTAAGTCGTGAAGTGATTTGCGACAGCGTTGAAACAGTGATGCACGCTGAGCGTTTTGATGGATTCGTCGGTTTGGCTGGTTGCGATAAGAGCATTCCGGCGATGTTGATGGCTGCTGCACGACTCAATTTGCCAAGTGTCTTCGTTTATAACGGATCAACTCTGCCCGGCGTACACAACGGCAAGAACATTGACATCACAACTGTGTTCGAAGCAATTGGTGCTTGCGCCGCCGGAAAAATGTCGCAGCAAGAGCTCGAAGAAATTGAACGTGAAGCTTGCCCAGGCGAAGGAGCTTGCGGCGGTATGTTCACCGCAAACACGATGTCGAGTATTGCCGAGGCACTCGGCATGAGTTTGCCGGGCAGTGCGTCGCCACCGGCCGTTGACTCGCGACGTGACGACGATGCGCAACGAGCCGGCGCAGCAGTTGTCAACTTGTTGCGTCTCGGAATTTATCCGCGTGACATTATGACTAAAAAAGCATTTGAAAATGCGATTGCAATCGTCAACGCATTAGGCGGCAGCACGAATGCGGTGTTGCATTTGTTGGCCATCGCCAACGAGGCGGGCGTGCCATTGTCGCTCGACGACTTCAATCGCATCGCAGCAAAAGTGCCACACATCGCCGACACGAAGCCTGGCGGTAAATATCACATGACAGACATAGATCGAGTTGGCGGTGTGCCTGTGGTGATGAAACATTTACTTGATGCAGGTCTGTTGCACGGTGATGTGATGACAGTGACTGGAAAAACGATGGCTGAAAACTTGGCCGAGTTGAACCCACCAGCACCAGATGGAGAAGTTATCCACCCATTGTCGAATGCAATTCACGCCGAAGGCGGAATCAACATTTTGCGCGGCTCGCTTGCACCAAATGGCGCGGTTGTAAAAGTTGCAGGTCTCTCAGCAGAGCAGATGCACTTTGAAGGTCCGGCACGAGTTTTTGACGGCGAAGACGGTGCAATGGCTGCAATTTTGTCGGGTGATATCAAACCTGGCACCGTGCTTGTGATTCGTTATGAAGGCCCGAAGGGTGGGCCTGGAATGCGTGAAATGTTGGCGATTACTGGGGCGATGAAAGGTGCAGGTCGAGGCAGTGACTGCGCATTGATTACCGACGGTCGATTTAGCGGTGGCACTTGGGGTTTTTGTATTGGTCATGTTGCACCAGAAGCAACTAACGGCGGACCAATTGCGTTTGTCAACGACGGAGACAGGATTTTGATTGATGTTCCTTCACTAAAACTTGACTTGCTTATTTCTGAAGCCGAGTTAGCGAATCGCAAAAAGGGTTGGAAACCAAATCCTCCGCGTTATACGAGCGGAGTTTTGGCAAAATTCGCCAAACTTGCGCAAGGCGCTGATCGCGGAGCGATCACAAACATCATCGAATAAATTGATTTACGACGTCGGCGAATTTTTCGCCAGCGTCTTCTTGCAAAAAGTGAGCAGCATCGGTAATCGTCGTGTGTGGTTGACCGTCACAGCCAGGTATCTCACGTCGAAAATATTTTTCGCCACCAGCAGTCACTGGATCGCTGTCGCTAAACGCTGTAAGAAACGGTTTATTGAATTTTCGCAAAGACTTCCATGCTTCAACATTTGCTTGTGACGATGGATCATCAGGTGTGATCGGCACGAGTGTCGGAAACGCTCGAGCACCAGCCTTATAACTTTCATCAGGAAACGGTGCGTCGTATGCGGCCCGCACTTCATCTGTGAGTGGCTTTATCTTGCAACCACCTTGCATGATTGCTCCGACATTGAACACCGGCGTCTCTTGGCTGTATTTGCGCCACGCCATGAATGCATCACTTGGTGGGCGATCACCGACATTCAAAAAAGTGTTTGCAGCGACGACTCGAGAAAATCTTTCAGGCATCGCAGCAACAAGACGCAAACCAATCAACCCGCCCCAGTCTTGACAAACCAGCGTGAGATTGTTTAGATCATTTGCAACGAGCCATTGCGTCATCCAATCGACATGTCGTTCATATGTGTAGTCAGAAGTTTCACTTGGTTTGTCGCTTCGGCCAAAACCAACTAGGTCTGGCGCGATGACACGGTGACCAGCCGCAACAAACCGCGGAATCATTTTTCGATAAAGATACGACCAACTTGGTTCGCCGTGCATGCACAAAACTGTTTCGCCTGAAGTGCCTGCACCAGTATCAACATGATGAATGCGAAGCTTGACCGAATCTGAAGTCGCCGCTTCGACGAGCGTGTATTTCGGCTCATAAGGCCAGTCGGGAAGCGAGTTAAATCGCTCGTCGGGGGTCTGCAGAATCTTCATATTTTGGGTTGCGAATAGAACACAGTACTGCCACACTGGAAGGGATGTTTAATTCAAAAGGCACTCTTAGCGTTTCTGTCGTCGTCATTCTCTAGGCGCGCGCTCTAAAGCGTGCGCCGAAAACCTCCCGCCAGGGAGGTTTTTTTATTCCCCAAATTTAAACCAGTGAAAAATTAAGAAGTAAGAGCAACAGGAGACCAAAATGAAATCGAATCAACAACTAACAGGAGCCGAAGCCCTGATCAAAGGTCTGGAGCTAGAAAAAGTTGAAGTGATGTTCGGGTTGCCAGGTGGCTGCATTTTGCCTGCGTATGACCCGTTGATTAAGTCGACTATTCGCCACATTCTTGTTCGGCACGAGCAGGGTGCTGGTCACATGGCCGAAGGTTATGCACACGTAACTGGTCGACCAGGTGTAGCGATGGTAACTAGTGGTCCTGCGGCAACAAACTTGGTTACTCCGTTGTGCGATGCATACATGGACTCGATACCGATGGTGGCCATTACTGGGCAGGTGCCGACGAGCGCAATTGGCACTGATGCATTTCAAGAGTGCGACACAGTTGGCATCACACGAAGCATTACAAAACACAACGAACTTGTAATGAGTGCCGATGATCTGCCTCTAGCGATTCGCCAAGCGTTTCACATTGCTACAACTGGTCGACCTGGCCCGGTGTTGATAGATGTGCCTAAAGACGTTTTGCAAAACATGATGACTTGGCACTGGCCTTCAGACGATGAAGTGATCGACAGTTTGCCTGGTTACAAGCCCACGACCAAGGGTCATCCGCGGATGATCAAAGAAGCGGCGAAGTTAATTCTCGAATCGAAACAGCCGATTCTTTATGTCGGTGGCGGTGTGTTGAAAGCGCGTGCAGCAGAAGCGTTGCGTGAACTTGCTGAGTTGATGAACATTCCGGTTGTTACGACGCTGATGGCGCGTGGCGCGTTTCCTGATAATCATCCGTTGTGCTTGGGTATGCCTGGCATGCACGGCACAGCAACCGCAGTTACTGCGATGCAGCGTGCTGATTTGTTGATTGCTCTCGGCTCACGATTCGATGACCGAGTAACCGGCAAAGTTTCGACTTTTGCGCCAGACGCAAAGATCATTCACGTCGATATTGACCCTGCTGAACAAGGCAAGGTGCGCAAGCCTGACGTGCCGATCGTCGGTGACTGCCGATTGGTGATCGAAGAAATGATTGTTGCGTTGCGAGATTTGATGGCAGGCGGAACGAAACAAGCAGATATCTCTGCGTGGCGCAGTCGCGTAAACGGTTGGAAAGAAAACTTTCCACTTGCTTACGAGCCAAGCGAGCCAGGTGCTGCGCTCAAGCCACAATATTGTCTTGAAAAACTTCGTGATGCTTCACCTGAAGGCACAATTTTGGTGTCTGGCGTTGGGCAACACCAGATGTGGTCAAGCCAGTTTTGGCACTTCAACGAACCATATACATGGGTTAACTCTGGTGGTCTCGGCACGATGGGTTTCTCAGTGCCTGCAGCAGTTGGCGCAAAAGTTGGTCGTCCAGACAAAACAGTTTGGGCAATTGACGGCGACGGTTGTTTCCAGATGACAGCCCAAGAGTTGATCACCGCATCAGTTGAGCAGATTCCAATCAAGGTTGGCATTTTGAATAACTCGAACTTGGGTATGGTGCGTCAATGGCAAGAAATGTTCTACGACAATCGTTACAGCCAAGTGCACTTCTCAGAGTCAGTTCCTGATTATGTGAAGATGGCTGAGTCAATGGGCTGTGTCGGTATTCGAGTTGAAGCTCAAGAAGAAGTTGAGTCGGCAATCGACAAAGCAAACAGCATCAATGATCGACCAGTCGTTGTTGAATTCAGAGTTGCACCGACCGAGCAGGTGTTTCCGATGGTGGCAGCAGGTCGTAGCAACGACGAGATTATGTTGCAACCATCTCAAGAAAAGCGAAGGGAGTTGTTGCGATGACAACATCTAATCCTTTTGGTAGCGAGCCGAATCACCATGTTCTTTCGGTGTTGGTGCAGAACCGACCCGGCGTTTTGGCACGAGTTGCTTCGCTGTTTGCGCGTCGTGGCTACAACATTTTCTCGCTTGCCGTAGCGCCGACAGAGCAAGAAGATTACAGTCGCATCACGATTGTCGTCGATCTTGAAAGCGCAACTCTCGAGCAGATGGTCAAGCAATTGTTCAAACTTGTAGACGTGGTGCGAATATCAGAACTTGACCCACGCAACTCCGTTGAACGCGAATTGATGGTTGCCACCGTGCGTGCGACAGCCGAACAGCGCGGTCAAATCGTTGAACTCGTCAATATTTTTGAGGGCAAGATTCTTGGGGTTGGCCCAGAAGCGCTAAGCGTAAGTTTGGACGGAAGCCCTGAAAAACTCAACGACTTTTCAGAATTACTGAAACAATATGGAATCATTGAATCTCAACGCACGGGTCGTGTGGCGTTGCCAAAACTAGATCGCACTGCTCGTGTTCGTGCAGTGAAAGAAACCAAGGGAAAGGCAAGTTAATGGCTGCAAATGTTTACTACGAGAAAGACGCTGACCCGTCGATTATCCGATCAAAGAAAGTTGCGATTATCGGCTACGGCTCACAAGGTCACGCGCATGCGTTGAATCTCAAAGAGTCGGGTGTTGATGTTGTCGTTGGCTTGCGCGAGGGTTCGACCTCGGCAGCAAAAGCAACTGCAGCAGGATTGAAAGTTTTGTCGATTGCTGAAGCCACCAAGTGGGCAGATGTGATCATGATTCTTGCGCCAGATACCGAACAGAAGAAAATTTACGACGAGCACATTAAGGCGAACCTCGCTGATGGCAAGGCGTTGGCATTTGCACACGGTTTCAATATTCGTTTCGAGCGAATCTCGCCACCGAAGGGTGTAGATGTAATCATGATTGCGCCAAAGGGCCCAGGTCACTTGGTGCGACGCACATTCACTGAAGGTGGCGGAGTGCCGGCACTGATTGCCGTACATCAAGATGCGACAGGTAAGGCAAAAGCCTTGGCACTTTCGTATGCCGAAGCAATCGGTGGCGCTCGTGCCGGAGTAATCGAAACTTCATTTCCGGAAGAAACAGAAACTGACTTGTTCGGAGAACAAGTTGTGTTGTGTGGCGGCGTGACTTCACTCGTGATGGCTGGTTTCGAAACACTTGTTGAAGCTGGTTATGCACCTGAGATGGCATATTTCGAGTGTTTACACGAAGTGAAATTGATTGTCGACTTGATGTACGAAGAGGGCATTGCTGGCATGCGTTATTCGATTTCAGACACTGCTGAATATGGCGATGTAACTCGTGGACCGCGAATTATTGATGCCGACACTAAGAAGCGAATGAAAGTAATTCTCGAAGAAATTCAGACGGGCAAATTTGCTGAGGAGTGGATTGCCGAAAGCGACTCGGGACGTAAGCGTTTCTCTGAACTTCGCAACGCGGGCAAGAATCATCCAATTGAAAAAGTTGGGGCTCACTTGCGCTCGATGATGCCGTGGATTTCAAAGGGAAAGAAAAAGGTTTCCGAAATTTCAGGCGGCTGAGTCTTTTGAGTCAGCAAAAATTGAGAATTCTTGAAACCCGAGTTGTTTAGTCAGGATTAGCCTGATAGTTTGCCGAGCCTATGACAAACGCAAATTGGGGCTTTGAAACTCGTCAAATTCATGCTGGTCAAGAACCAGACTCAGCAACTGGCGCACGCGCGGTGCCGGTCTATCGCACGACAAGTTATGTGTTTCGCGATGCGCAGCATGCGCAAAATTTGTTTGCACTTGCCGAGATCGGAAACATCTATACCCGCATCATGAACCCGACTCAGGGTGTTCTTGAGGCACGACTGTCGTCACTCGAAGGTGGCATCACAACTGCAGTTGGTCTGCCTGGCGCACTTGCAGTTAGTTCGGGTCAATCAGCAGAGTTGTTGGCGATTTTGACACTCGCTGAGGCTGGCGCGCACATTGTTGCGTCACCAAGTTTGTACGGCGGCACCTACAACTTGTTTCACTACACACTGCCAAAAATGGGCATTGACGTAAGTTTTGTCGAAGACCCAGACAATCTTGATCAGTGGCGCGCAGCGATCAAGCCAAACACAAAAGCGTTTTACGGTGAAGTTCTGGCGAACCCACGCAACAACGTGCTTGACATTGAAGGCATCGCAAAAGTTGCCCATGAAAACGGTTTGCCGTTGATCGTCGACAACACAGTGCCGACACCATATTTGATTCGGCCAATCGAGTGGGGTGCAGACATTGTTGTGCATTCGTTAACGAAATTTATTGGCGGACATGGCACAAGCATCGGTGGCGCAATTATTGATGGCGGTACATTCGATTTTGGCAAGGGCGACAAGTTTCCAAACTTCACACAACCTGACCCGAGTTATCACGGCTTGGCATATTGGCCAGCCTTGGGTGCTGGTTCTTACATCATCAAGGCACGCGTGCAAATGTTGCGCGACTTGGGTATGGCGACAACACCTGACAACGCATTTAATTTTTTGCAAGGTCTTGAAACGTTGTCTCTGCGAATGGATCGTCACTGGGCAAATGCACAACGAGTTGGCGAATATTTGGCGCAGCACGCGCAGGTTGAAGAAGTATTTTATGCAGGTCTGCCGACAAGCAAGTGGCATGAGCGTGCTAAGCGGTACGGTCGCGGCAAGGGTTACGGATCAGTGTTGGCTTTCAACATCAAAGGTGGTGTCGAGGCTGGTCAAAAGTTTGTTGCTGGCCTCAAACTGCATAGTCATGTTGCCAACATCGGCGATGTTCGTAGCCTCGTAATTCACCCGGCTTCAACTACTCATAGTCAGTTGACGCCAGCAGAGCAGGCTTCAACTGGCGTGTTTCCAGGATTGATTCGTCTATCGGTGGGTCTTGAAACGATTGAGGATATTTTGGCCGACTTAGACGAGGGCTTTAAAGCGGCCCGATAATTCACCTGCCGTTCACTTCTGATTAATTCTCGGTTAAGCACTTGATGTGAGAATTGCTCCGTGACGATTGTCGAAACACCTGAACCCCGTCAGATGATGGTGGTCTACAGCAGGGCAGACAGAATTTTTCGACGCATTGTTACCGGTGGTGCTTTAACTTCCTTGTTATTGCTCGGGTTTATAACGGTGTTCTTGGTCATGCGTAGCACCGAAACTTTCAGGCAGTTCGGTTTGGATTTCATCACTGGCTCAGAGTGGTTTTCGGCTGGCGAAGACCCACTAGGAGGCGCGGTTGAAGGGGCAGTAGAAGTAGTCGATGAGAGTGTTTTCTCGATTGGTCCAATGATCGTGGGGTCGCTTGTTGTGGCGTTGATTGCCATGTTGTTTGCCGTACCTCTTTCAATTGGTGGCGCACTTTATATCGAGTTTTATGCACCGCGATCAATTTATAAAGTGCTCGTCTCGTTGCTCGACCTAGCAGCAGCGATTCCCTCTTTGATTTTTGGTCTTTGGGGCATCCAAGTCTTCACTGCCATTGGCGTGCGGTGGGCGACGTTGCTTAATGATCGACTTTCTTTCATACCGATTTTCTCTGTTGAATTTGAAAACTTTGGTCGAAGTCCATTTGTTGCAGGTTGCGTTTTGGCCGCCTTAGTCGTGCCGATTACAACTTCTGTCTCACGAGAGGTTTACTCTCGAACACCGCGTGACTTAATCGATACTTGTTTTGCGCTCGGCGGATCAAAGTGGGGTGCAATCAGATCGGTTGTCTTGCCGTACGGTAAAAGTGGAGTGATTGCAGGCGCGATGTTGGGTCTTGGGCGAGCCCTTGGTGAGACCGTTGCGATTTATCTGATGTTGAATCTAGTTTTTAGATACTCCTTTGAAATACTTGACTCAGCCGGAGGAAACGTTGCATCGATGATCGCTCTAAAGTTTGGCGAGGCGACGGACAAAGAAATTTCGGCGCTGATCGCATCTGGCCTCGTGTTGTTTGTCATCACACTGATTGTCAACATGATCGCGTCGAGCATCGTCGCAAAGACGACGCCAAGAGCATGAGTACCGTAGCAAATGCTGGCCAGTTGACGACTGCCGAACCTCGCCGACCATGGGCGGTCAGTCGCTCGAAACGACTGCTGGGTTTTGGTCGCATGTTGGCTTTTGCAGTTGCCGCTTTTGTTGCCACTATTCTGTCACCACTTGCCAACGTTGACGGCTGGGCAGTTGCTTTCTTATTGATCAATCTTGCGTGGGTCATTGGTATCGCATCAAAACTTGGCGCAAAAGAACGACGAGATGCAGTTTTGCGAGTAGTAATAACTTCGCTCGCTGTTCTTGCCTTTGTGCCTTGGTTATCAATATTTGTGACCGTGATCTTGAAGGGTTATCGAGCGATTTATCCCGGTTACTTCATCTCTGATATGCGCACTTCAACCCCAGACGATGAGTTGAACATCGGTGGCGCGGGGCATGCGATTGTTGGATCCCTAGTCATGGTTGCAATTGCAACTGTTGTGACTCTTCCGCTAGGCATTCTCACCGGCATTTATTTAACCGAAGTTCGTGGTCGTCTTACGTTTTTAGTGCGATTTATAGTTCAATCGATGGCGGGTGTGCCGTCGGTGGTTGCGGGTCTGTTTATTTTTGCAACGCTGGTCAAATCGATGGGCCAGTATTCAGGACTCGCAGGAGGGCTCGCGCTTGCAGTGTTGATGTTGCCAACTGTTTCTCGCACAGCTGAAGAAGTTTTGAAACTGGTTCCTGACGATATTCGGAGCGCCGGGTATGCGTTGGGTGCACGTCAGTGGCGAACTGCTCTATTGGTTGTGTTACCAACAGTTCGTGCCGGACTAAGCACGGCGGCAATTCTTGGTGTGGCGCGAGTGATTGGCGAAACTGCTCCACTTCTCTTGACATCGTTGAACACCAACGGATTGGTGTGGAACCCAATCGGCGGAACCGTTGCGTCGCTACCAACATATGTCTTCGCAATGTTCATGTATGGCACCGAGTATTCGACCGCACGTGCGTGGACGGGATCACTCGTATTGTTGGCATTAGTCTTCTTCTTTTTCATAATTGCACGTCGACTGGGAAACAAGTCGGCTCTAAAAGCCAACGCAAACCGTCGAAAGTAAATTAAGAATGAACCAAAGGACACTTAATATGACACAGACTCAGATCACCACAAATCAGAGCGCGAATCAGCAAAATGGTGAAACCAGTAAATTTATTGGGCTTGAGACCCAAGGTGTGCATGCTTGGTTCGGTAAGCATCATGCGCTGTCGAATGTTTCGCTTCGATTTCCTGAGCGAACGGTCACTGGTTTGATTGGCCCATCAGGGTGTGGTAAATCAACTTTCATTCGACTTTTGAATCGCATGCATGAATTTATTCCGTCGGCTGCGATGGCTGGGTCGGTTTTGTTAAACGGCTCAGACATATACGCTCCAGAAGAAGACCCAGCAATGATTCGATTGAAGGTCGGAATGGTTTTTCAGAAGCCAAACCCATTTCCGGCGATGACGATTCGAGAAAATGTTCTAGCCGGAATCAAATTGGCCCATCTAAAACGCTCGAATCACGATGAAATTGTCGAGCAATGTCTGACGCGTGCGGGTTTATGGAAAGAAGTAAAAGATCGACTGCAGGCATCTGGCGGTTCGTTGTCGGGTGGGCAGCAACAGCGTCTTTGCATTGCTCGGTCTTTGGCAGTTGAACCACAAGTGCTGCTGATGGACGAGCCGTGTTCGGCGTTAGACCCCGGCAGTACTTTGCGAATTGAAGAAACCATTAAAGAGCTTGCAGAAAAAATCACGGTAATTATTGTTACGCACAACATGCAACAGGCGAGTCGCGTCAGTGACTACTGTGCATTTTTCTTGACAGATGGCGGGCCGGGCTATTTGGTTGAAGCCGATTCAACTCGAAAGATGTTCACCAACCCGACTGACTCGCGAACTGCTGACTATGTTCAGGGCAAGTTCGGCTGACAGTTAACTTACTGTTTACCTCTGCGTTGCCGATTCGTCTTCTGTTTGTGGCGCCCAGTTAATTGTGGGTTCGTACTGTTTCGTAAAGAATATAGTCATCGAACCAAAAGGAGAAATCATGAATAAACGTTCAAAGCGTTTCGTCGCTGTGATGATCACAGCAGCGAGCGTTCTTTCGAGTGCATCGATTGCAAAAGCAGAAGATGTAACCGGAGGCGGCGCATCGTTTCCAGTGCAATTTTTGACTCCGGCAATTGCCGAATTCAATAAAACATTCGGCCACAACTTGACTTATACCTCGACAGGTTCGGGTACAGGTAAGAAAAACTTTAAATCAGGCACGTTCAAGTTTGCGGGTACTGACTCGGCCGTAGGTTCGGCAGACCTCCCGACATTCGGCTGGACATACATTCCATACGTAGCGGGTGCTATTGCGGTCGCGTATCGTCTCGATGAACTCGGCGGCGCGACACTTTCGCTTAGCCCAGGAACTATCAACGGTATTTTCGGTGGAACTGTTGAAAAATGGAACGACCCAAGCATTGAAAACGACATCAAGACAAACCCAACATGGGCGAATCAAAAGAAAAAGTCGGATGTAAAGGGTGCGACGGCTTTGTGGGAGAACATTTCAACAACTTCGGCGAAAGTAACTGTTTCGATGTTGCCAGCGACGTTGAAGTCAAACAAAGGCAAAAAAATTGAATGGTACGACGACACAACAAAGAAAGTGTTGAAGTCGGTAACTGTTGCCTCAAAAGCCGAAGTCAACATGACTTCAAATATTAAGTCGACCGACACATTCTCGATCAAAGTTGGCGGCAAGACAATTGCAACTTTCAAACAGATCAAAGTCACTCTTCCTGACAAAGCAATTCAAGTTGTTTATCGCGCAGATACTTCGGGTACAACCAACAACTTCTGTCAGTACATGAAGGGTGCAGTGAACCCAGACTGGGTAATCAATGATGCATTTCAGTCATGTGTGCCGGGTGGAGTGACGAAGTTTGGTTCACGTTTTGTTGGTCAGCCACAGAACAACAACCAGGCGAATTACATTGCTGATACGAATGGTGCAATCGGCTACGCCGAAGTTGCTTATGTGACCGACCCAACCCGTGCAGCAAAAGGTATTCGCGCAGCAAATATTCGCAATGCCGCTGGAGCCTTTGTGGCGCCGACTGCAGCCGGATATAACTCACACCTTGCAGGTGGAGTTCAAGATTCGCGCGGACTCATTGCATTCGACTGGAAGCAGGGAACAAACAGGACTGCATATCCACTCGGCGCGGTAACTTACGGATTGTGCCAGACCTCTTCTGACGCAAAGAACAAAGTCGTCGCACAATTCTTCGAATGGATGCTTAATGACTTTGGTCCAAAGAATGCTGAAGCTCTCGGTTACACACCATTGCTTGGTGCATCGGCAGCTACAGGTGTCGCTCTCGCAAAGAAGTGCGGCGCAGGCTGATAGTCAATTAAGAAGTAAATTAAAGGCCCCGGGCAATGCCCGGGGCCTTTTTTATTTGAAATTGATGGCGAAGTCAGAAATTAATTCTTCAACTCGGCGACGAATGTCATCTCGAATTGGTCGAACTGCTTCAACGCCGAGGCCTGCAGGGTCGTCGAGCGCCCAATCTTCATAGCGCTTGCCAGGAAAAATTGGGCAGGTGTCGCCACAACCCATTGTGATAACCACATCTGCGGCTTGAACAATTTCGACAGCGAACGGCTTCGGAAATTCATTAGCGATGTCAATGCCAACTTCGCGCATTGCTTCGACTGCAGATTCGTTTAGGTCTTTTCCGGGGAGTGATCCGCCAGAGTAAACCTCGATTTTTCCGCGCGATAAGTGTCGAAGCCAACCCGCTGCCATCTGTGAGCGGCCCGCATTGTGCACGCAAACGAAAAGAACCGATGGTGGAGCATCGGTGATCAACCCCCGATTTTTTGCGAGAGCACGAAGGCGGTCGTCTGCGTATCTTGAAGTAAAAACTGCGATGAAAGTACGGACCTTTGCGTCAGCGAAACTCTGATACGACTCTTTTACGACAGGAAGTATGTCGCTTTCGTCAAACTTTCCGGCGTATTTACGGGAAAGTTGATTCACGGCACTGTCAATAATCTCATGCTCTTCGGTTGGTTGGACAAAACTCATTAGTGCTCCTTTTTTGTGTTTGATTACTTGACGAGTGGTTGAATTCGCTCGACGAGTTCTTGAAAAGTTTTTTCGAAGGCTGCCATCGTGCCGAGTTCAGCAGGATCGGGAATTGACCAATGAAGGCGGCTAAGTGGATTTGCGAGGTCGTCATGCGATTGATCGCAAACGGTGATTACGGTCTTGCCCTTCATTTTGAGACTTTCGAGGTCTCGGGGCCTGGCGTTTGAAAGATTGAGTCGATGCTGTTCGGCAATCTTAATTGTGAGCGGATGCAACTTAAGAGCTGGTTCAGTGCCCGCGCTTGCCACATTTTCACCAGTTACTGACCGCCAGATTGCCGCAGCAATCTGAGATCGTGCCGAATTTTGTCGACAGACGAAAACAACTTGGTTGATTTTGTTGGCAGTGCTGATCAAATCGTTGTTATTTTTGGTCAGCTTGACGAAACGTTTGCGACCATCAGCGTGAGACTCGGTGCGCTCAATTAAACCGGCAAGTTCAAGAACATCAAGATGGTGGGCAAGGAGGGCTGAGCGAATTTCGAATTTTTCGATTAGCTCACCAGGTGTGCGGTCTGACCATACGAGCTCTTCGACAATTTTAAGTCGAAGTTCGTCACCGAGTGCAGCAAAAACCTGAGCACGCCGTTTTGATGAGGTCACACTTCAAATATAACTCTCTCAGTAAATTTTGAGAGAGTTAAATGAGTGAATTTTTGGTGAACTCAGGTGTCTTGGTCGGGTTGCTCGCGAAGAAATTTTTCGAATTCGGCGCCAAGATCATCAGCACTTGGAATTTCGATTTGAGTGCGGGCGTCAAAGTCAGCCTCTAGTTGCGCGAGGTGTTCTGAAACCTGAGCATCGCCTTCGACTGCAGCATCATGAAGCTCTTCCCACCGCTGAATTTCTTCATACAATTCGGCGTGGCGTGTCGGCACACCGAGAACGATTTCAAGGTGGCGCAATAATGCGGCGCTTGATTTTGGGTGTTGCGCATTGGTCAAATAGTGCGGCACGCCCACACGCAACGAAACTGCCGCGAGTTGTTCGCGTTCGAAGCGCTCTTGCATTACGCCAACGATGCCAGTGACGCCTTGATATGTGGGTCGCGAGAGTTTGAGTCGACGGGCGAGCGCTGCGTTGGTTGTGCTGCCAAACACAGATGGCGTGCGTGAGTGAGGTATCGCCTCGGCGATCGCACCAACAGTGACAGCAACCGTGCAGTTGAGATTTTTTGCGGTTTGCAAGACGCATTCAGAGAAGATGTTCCAATTTGTGTGCGGCTCAACACCGGAAAGAACGACTAGATCGCGAGAACCCTCGGGAAATCGCGCAATGACGATGTCGTTTTCGGGCCAACGTATTTTTCGTTCGTCGTCTTCGTCGAAATAGACCTCAGGGCGTTCGTGGGTGAAGTCGAAAAATGGGTCGGGGTCAATGCTGGCGACGACTGTGACGGCGCGATCGTCAAGGCACCACTCGAGCGCGGCGGTTGCGGCACCCGCAGCGTCAAACCATCCACGAAGCGCGATTACGAGTACGGGGTCGCGCAAGTTAGGGACGGCGTCCCAGTCGGCTTCGAGCACATCTTCAATATTCATCGCAAGTTCTGAAAATGACCGTGACAAATTACTTCCACTGTGTAAGCATGGCAGCCGTGGTTGCGAATTCACTACCTAAATCTCGAGTTTCAAAACGACTTGCGGCAATTGCCGAGTCGGCGACGCTGGCTGTTGACTCGAAAGCCAAGGCGCTGCAGGCAAAAGGCGAGCACGTAATCGGATTTGGTGCGGGCGAACCCGACTTTCCGACACCTGAATATATTGTCGAAGCAGCAGTGCGGGCGGCGCGCGACCCGAAAGCACATCGGTATACGCCTGCGGCGGGTTTGCCCCAGTTGCGTGAGGCGATTGCAGTAAAGACAAAACGCGATTCGGGTTTCGAATGTGCGGCATCGCAGGTTTTGGTGACCGTCGGTGGAAAGTACGCAGTGTTTGTTGCGTTCGCTGCATTGTGTGATCCGGGTGATGAAGTTATTTGCCCAGCACCATATTGGACGACGTATCCAGAGGCAATTGCGCTTGCAGGTGGAGTTCCAGTCGTGATTGATACGACGCAAGAAACTGAATTTAAAGTCACTGTCGAACAACTAGAACGAGCCAAGACGCCGAAGACTAAAGTTTTGCTGTTTGTTTCACCAGACAACCCGAGCGGTGCTGTTTATTCACGCGAAGAGACAATTGCGATTGGCAAGTGGGCTGCGGCAAATGACATTTGGGTCGTAACTGATGAAATTTATGAGCACCTAACGTACGGCAAACACGTTTTTACGTCGATGCCAACGGTGGTGCCTGAGATCGCTGATCGCTGCGTAATCGTCAACGGTGTCGCAAAGACTTATGCGATGACAGGCTGGCGTGTCGGCTGGATGATCGGGCCACCAGATGTGATGAAAGCCGCGATTAATTTTCAGAGTCACACGACTTCGAATGTTTCGAATGTGGCGCAGTATGCAGCATTGGCTGCAGTGTCTGGTGACTTGTCGGCTGTGGCGATGATGCGTGAGAGTTTTGCGCGTCGTGGCGCGTTGATGCATTCGATGCTAAATCAAATCGCTGGTGTTAATTGCATGGCACCACAGGGGGCGTTTTATTGCTTTCCAGATTTTTCTGGTTTATTGAATCGCAGTTTGAGCGGTGTTACTTCGGCAACGACACTTGAGTTGGCTGATGTGATTTTGGATCGCGCCAAAGTTGCGTTCGTGCCGGGTGAGGCGTTTGGGTTGGCACGCTATGCGCGATTTTCATTCGCACTCGGCGATGATGATTTGCGTGAAGGAATAAATCGCCTGGCGAGTTTCGTCAACGGCTAGATAGTTCTGATAGGGTCGGGGCGTTGCAGCAATAGTTGCAATGTGTAAAACCCAGCGAAGTCCGGTGAAAGTCCGGCACTGTCCCGCAACGGTAATTCACTGAAGTCGCAATTTTGCGAAGTCTTTGATTAGTCCGGTCGCCTCGGTCGAGCACCAACCTAAAAAGTCCCCGCGTGAGGGACAGGAGGAAATGAAAATGAAATTGTTATCTCGGGCCGGCTTTGCCGGTCTTTTTATTTGTGCGGCAGCATTATTTGCCGCATGTTCAGAATCGAACACTGCGACCGAGACAACTGTTGTTGTTGAAACAACGGTTAGCGAAGTGGCTTACCCAGTAACCGCTGGTGGAATCACCCTCGACGCACAACCAATGCGAATTGTTTCGCTGTCGCCAACACACACTGAAATGCTTTATGCAATCGGTGCTGGCGACCAAGTAGTAGCAGTTGATGAGTATTCGAATTTTCCGGCAGAGGCAGTAGCGCTCGGCACGAAACTTTCGGGGTACGAGCCCAACGTCGAGTCGATCGCCGGCTATGAACCAGACCTGGTTGTGATTTCGTATGACCCGGGCAACCTTGTCGAGCAATTAAACGCCCTTGATATTCCGGTTTACATCGGTAACGGAGCATCAAGTCTCGAACAGGCTTACGAACAGATCGAACAACTGGGGGCCTTGACTGGCCATCTTGACGTTGCCGTGCAATTGACAAGCCAGATGCAAACAGATATTGATGCTGCGGTTGCGGCATCGTCTGCGTCGGCGACTGCAATGGGTGAGCCGATTACATATTTTTACGAACTCGATAACACTTATTACACGGTGACATCGAATACTTTTGTCGGTCAAATTTTTAAGTTGTTTGGCCTTGAAAATATTGCGGATGGTGTTGAAGAAGGCAATGATTATCCGCAACTTTCGAGCGAAGTGATTGTGTCGAGTAACCCGACAATGATCTTTCTTGCCGATACAAAATGTTGCGCACAAACCCCAGAAACCGTTTCTGTTCGCGAAGGATGGCAAAAAATGGATGCTGTCGTGAACAAAAACATCGTGCAACTTGACGATGACATTGCTTCACGTTGGGGGCCACGCGTGGTTGAACTTGTTAAGAGCATTAGTGATGCTCTTGCTTTAGTTGCAGCAGGTAACTAAACCGAAATGTTACGCGCCACGGATAATTTTGCGCCGCGTGCAGGGACACGGGTTGCTTATTTATCTTTGGTGAGTTTCGCTCTGCTCACTATTGCGGTTCTGGTCGGAACAATGATTGGTCCGGCTGGGCCGCAATGGTGGCGAGTGCCGATTGAGTTAGCAAACCGTTTGCCGTTGATCACGGTTGACAGTGGTGTGTCGCCCGAAGAGTGGAATATTGTTTGGCAGATTCGGATGCCACGAGTTGTATTGGCTGTGCTGGTCGGCGCGATGCTTTCGGTTGCTGGCGCAAGTTATCAAGGCGTATTTCGTAACCCGTTGGTTGACCCATATTTGTTGGGTGTTGCCGCCGGCGCTGGACTAGGCGCGACACTTGTTTTTACGTTGCGTCGCTCAGCAACCGAAAATTGGTTGATCGACCCGCTGCCGTTGGCTGCATTTGTTGGTGGGCTTGTTGCCGTTTTTGCGACATACATGATCGGCAATACGTTTAGTAAAGCACGATCGAGTGCAACTTTAGTTTTGGCGGGTATTGCAGTGACCTCGCTGACAACAGCGGTTCAAACTTTTGTGCTGCAACGCAACAACGATGTCGTGCGCCAGGTTTATAGTTGGATTTTAGGTCGACTGTCGAGCGCAACATGGGGAGATGTGCGGTTGATTTTGCCGTACGTCGTGTTTAGTTGCGGCGTTTTGTTGATGCACCGTCGACTGCTAGATGTGTTGCGAGTTGGTGATGACGAAGCCACCGCACTTGGTATGAATATTCGTCGGGTGCGACTAACTGTTGTTTTGGCAGCAACATTAGGTACTGCAGCGGCTGTCGCAGTAAGT